>Ga0310696_10003730_pt1 | contig 18915 bp, 13 predicted proteins | sample AusTroGonzalo_MG_4_FD_203885 | JGI IMG/M metagenome (GOLD analysis project Ga0310696, IMG submission 203885) | Bovine rumen microbial communities from tropical cattle in Woodstock, Queensland, Australia - Gonzalo_02 (v2) (version 2) | ecosystem: Host-associated > Mammals > Digestive system >... | reverse complement strand
CCCGACGTGGAACTGAAGGAGGAACTGGCAAAGACCGCCGTGCAGATTACCTGCATAGACAGGGACGGCAAGGAGGTGAAACGCGTGACCTCTGGCGACGACGGCAGCATCGAAGACCCGGACACACCCACCAACGCAGGTGACGACGAGGGACCGGTGAATCCTTAACCTCGCACGGAGGTTTTCAGAACAACGGATTGAACGGATGAAACGGATTAATTTACGACCACGGATTGCGCAGACGACACAGATTAATTTCTACGACAACGGATTGAACGGATGAAACGGATTAATTTCTCCGTGGTAGAAAAAAAAATCCGTAAAATCCGTGAAATCCGTTGTTAGAAAAAATTCTCCGTGTGAATTTAAAACCAATCAATGTAAAATCTTAAATCAATCAGCAGTTATGAAGAACAAGACATTTTGGAAATTCGCAATCCAGACAGCCATTAGTGTGCTGTCAGCCATCGCAACAGCACTGGGCGTAAGCTCATGCGTTGCATGAGCAACGCAATGTAAAAATGTAAAAATGTAGAAATGTAAAAAAATAGAAATGTAAAAATCAACAAAATGATGATGTAAATTGATAGTCTAATCCATGAAAAAGGGCTCTCGAAGTGATTCGGAGTCCTTTGTTCGTTCTAATCAGCGTAAGATGCTTTGATTCATCATAAAGCGCAGTGACAATATTATCACCATAGTTTGCCGCACTGGCGACCGTAGTGCGGACAGGCGACTCATAATCCTTAAGCCCTAATTGAGCAATTATTTTCTGTTATCTGCCTGCAGACTTGTACAATATCTTCTTGCCATTAACGATGTAAATACCATCCTGCGGGTTCTGCACCTTGCGGCCAGTGAGGTCGTAGAAGATGGGGGCAATTGTCTGTTTTCTGCTGGCAGTTTCCAATATATCACGGATGGCAGTCTGCTCTTCATCTGCGTTGACACCTACTGCCTTCCAGGCCTCATCAACGGCCACCACCTCGGGCGCATTCTCGCCAAAGAGGTCCTCGGCGGCCTGCAGGGAGGCCAGTCGGAAGTCGGCAAACTGCGACTCACTCGTGGCGTATTCTGTTACGGCGCGATAGGATATCTGACGAGATTTCTCTATACCGATGCCGTCCACCTGGTAGCTGTAGTCATTGTCGTTGGTGCCCGATCCGCCATCGGTGAGCAGGTAGTACCATTTATTAGGAACGCCGCTGTTGATATGCACGCCACCATGATCGTAACTGTCTTCTGTATCAGCCCAGAATTCACCCTTATAGGTATCTGGACTAGGATCTTCTCCATCCACGCACAACTTGGGGAACGACATGGATCGCAAACCTGAGTAACCATCCAACAGGCCTTCACCGATGACCCACGAGGCATCGTTGCCTTTTACATATTTCTTAACGCTGATGCCCATTTGGTCGGCAAACGATTCACTCAGTGCACCAGATTCTCCCTGATAAGCCAAATCAGCTGTAGTATTATCTACCAAGTGTGTGTATTCGTGAGCAGTGACACTTAATTCCACTACAGGAGACATACTGAGAATACCTGAGCTGCGACTGCCCATACCATACACCATTACACTTTTAGAATAGGCAGCGGCATTATCGGGTCTAAGAGAGAGGATGTAGCTGCCATCGTCTGGTAAATAAAACAGATTATAGACAGGTGCTCCATTGTCATCAAAGCTTTCACGACCAAATATATTCTTGTAGAAGTCGTAGGTCTGTTGCATACCCCAATGAATATCAACAGCCGACCAAGGTCCCTTCTCGTAGGTAGCCGAGGCCGTTACCTGTTTCGTTTCCCACTCTGCATGGCCGCTCTCGTTGGGCACGAGATGGAGGGTCTCCAGCAATATCTCCTTTGTGACGTCATTCTTATCAACTTTTTCAGTGAAGATGGCATATAAATGAATATCAACACCTTCGGATGGTATCTCGTCGAAGTATTTCCTTAGGTTGAGTCTCAGCGGGAATTCTCCGATAAATTCTTTGGTCCGCTCAATAAGTCCATCAGTATTGGGATACTGAATCTTGATGTTTAGGGTAAGCGGATTGTAGCGCGAAGGCACAATTCCCGTCAGGGTCCCATCCTCTTCAGCAAAAGACACACGATCAATGGTGAGTGTACTAAGGTCGTAGCTATCGAAATATGGTTCGGTGCTCGTAGCGTAGGCGGCATTGTGACTGACAAAGGATATACAATCAAAATTTGGCCAAAAATAGTCCCTAAGCCATTGTCTCCACATCTCTGCTGTCATATCTTCAGCTGGGACAGGAAGAGTTCCTTCTAAATTAGGAAAATTCTCATGAAATAACGAATCGTTAAACATGATTGTATAAAACGAAGGTATGACAGCGCCATTCACGGTGTAGATCTTACGCTCTTGATCCACGAGTGTGTAAATACCGCTTTCCTCGTCATGCCAAACATCCATCAGAACCTCGCCACTGTAAATGGAGCGGCCTGTGACTTTCACTGAACCTGATGCCAGGTTTCGATGCGTAGGAATTCGCTTTAGTTCCAATTGCGTTTCCACATCGGTGTATATCCACTCCTTTCTGTCCGAAGACAGGACTTTCGTGGCATAGCGATAGCCTTCCTTGGTGCTCACCAGATAGAGTTTACGCCCCATCAGATCAGTGGGGGTGCCATCACGATAGACCTTAGCATAGCGGCGCACGCGGGCTGGTGCATGCTGTGCCTCCATCACCGTTCCGTTGGCAGTCTGTACGTGGCCGTCCTTCATATGCAGCAGCACCTGCGAATACTCCACCTCCACGCCACTCAGATACTGGCGGTACTCCACACGGGTCATACCTAGTCTGTCGGTACGCTCTCCTACTCTACGCCACTCCGTTTCTTGCGGCAGCACAAACCATTGACTGAAGCTCTCTACTGCTTTCTCTTCCGTGAGTTCTTCACTTTTCAGTGTCTTAAAGAAATGTCTGCTTTTCAGTTCTGCCCATGCACTCATGTTGACAAGCAAGACGAACAAAAGGATAACTAACTTTTTCATTTTCTATTCATTGGTTGATTTTTCGTTTAATATATCAAAAACGCTGCAAAGGTACACAAAAAATATGGTTTTACCACAAAAAGGAACAAAAAATACACCATTTCCATCAAAAATAGACACGTCATGGATTACTACAGGGGGAGGGGAAAAACAGGGACGGACGCAAACAAATGCGCCCGTCCCATTATATTACTATTTCTCAGAAATCAAATTCTTACCAGAGGGGCAGACGCTGCTCCTTGGGGATATACATCTTGTCGCCAGGCTTCACACCGAAGGCCTCGTACCAGGCATCGATATGAGGCAGGGCGCCATTCACACGCCAACGGCCCAGTGAGTGAGGGTCGCTCTTGGTGCGGTTGCGAATCTCAGCCTCGGTGATGTTGCCAGCCCATACGCCTGCATAAGCCAGGAAGAAACGCTGGTCGGGAGTGAGTCCGTCGATAACGGGCAGAGGATGATTCTTAGTGGCGTTTTTGAAGGCTGCATAGGCTACCTGCAGACCACCGTGGTCGGCCAGGTTCTCACCCAGCGTCAGGCGACCATTGGCATTGAGGTCGGGCAGCACCTTGATAGCCGAGAAGAAATCGGCATACTTGTCGGTGCGGGCCTTGAACTGCTCGCCATCGGAAGCAGCCCACCAGTCGTGCATATTACCATCCTTGTCGAACTGGCGTCCCTGGTCGTCGAAGCCGTGGGTCATCTCGTGACCAATCACCACGCCGATGGCACCATAGTTGAAGGCATCGTCGGCCGACATATCAAAGAAGGGCACCTGCAGAATACCGGCAGGGAAGCAGATCTCGTTGGTGGTGGGGTTATAGTAGGCATTCACGGTCTGAGGATCCATATACCAGTCGTCGATATCCACGGGCTTGCCAGCCATGTGGTCAATCTCGTACTCGTTCCAGAACTTACGACATGCCAGCAGGTTCTCGTAGTAAGACTTTGAGGGATCGATAGTGAGCTTCGTCATGTCGATCCACTTATCGGGATAGCCCACCTTCACATAGAAGGTGTTGAGCTTCAGCAGGGCGTTCACCTTGGTAGAGTCTGACATCCAGTCCTGTGCGGCGATACGCTCGCCAAGGGCAATCTGCAGGTTCTTGATGAGCTTCGTCATGCGCTCCTTGGCAGCAGCGGGGAAATATTTCTCCACATAGATCTTGCCCAGAGCCTGACCCATATAGCGCTCTACCTGACTGGTGGCACGACGCCAAGCGGGATGGTCCTGCTTACGACCTGAGAGCACCTTGCCAAAGAACTCGAAGTTGGCCTCACGAACGGCATCGTTCAGGCTACCCGTAGAACTGAGGATGATGCTCCACTCCATCACGTCGCGATAGGTAGCGGGCTTCATCGTAGCCAGGATTTTGTTGACTCCCTCCATGAAGGTTGGCTGACCTACAACCATCTCCTGCATGAACTCGCTCTTCAGTCCCTGGGCGTTCATCAGCTGCTCCAACTTCAGGTTGGGATACTTCTCGTTAAACTCCTTCAGGGTCATCTTATTATAGTTGGCCTGAGGGTCGCGCAGTTCGGTGCGGCTCTTAGAGATTTTAGCCAGTTCCAACTCAAGGGCGAAGATATTCTTCATCTTCTTCGTTGCTGCAGACTTGCTAAAGCCGTAAGCCTGGAACATTCTAACAATGTGCTTCTTATACTCATTGCGAATCTTCGTGGTGGCCTCATCATTCTCAAGGTAATAGTCCTTCATGCCGAGGGTCAGTCCGCCCTGTCTCACATTGAGGATATTCTCTGTAGCGTTCTTCTCGTCGGCACCAAGACCGGCACCATAGAACTCAAGGTTGCCATACTGAGCCATCTCCAGTTGGATGGCGAAGAGCTGCTTCATGGTCTTGGCAGACTCGAGGGCTTTCAGCTTACCCATCACAGGCTGAAGTCCCTCCTTCTCACGGCGTACAGAGTCCATCGCCATCTTATAGAGGTCGGAGAGTTTCTGCTCGGTAGTGCCCTTGGCATAGGTGTTATTGAGCAACTCGGTGAGAATACCGTTGATGCGCTTGTTGTTGTCCTCGCCAAGGCGGTCGAACGAGCCGAAGCGTGAATAGGCAGCAGGCAGCGGATTCTTCTTCATCCATCCACCGCAAGCATACTCATAGAAATCGTCAGCAGGGCGAACAGAGGTGTCGAGGTCGCCCAGATTGATACCCGACTGCAAGGTTGGTTGTGCCGATGCAGCGAGCGACATTGATGTCAATGCCATTGTCATTAAAAAATTTGTTAGTTTCATAGTTATCATTTATACAATCTTAATTGCTTAATGTATCCAGTTCTTCGGAGAGTTTCTCCCAGCGCTCCACCTCTTCATCCATCTGACGCTTGGTGTCGGTATATTCGGTGACGAGCGTCATATCTGAGGCGTTCTTGGGATCACAGAGCAAGTCGTCGAGTTCCTTGAGGCGCTGCTCCATCTTGGAGATTTTCTTCTCACATTCCTCAACAGCTTTTTCTGCACGCTTCTGGCGGCGCTGCTGCTCCTTGCGCTCGGCATAGTCTTCCTTCGAAGATGATGAAGGGGTATTGGTGACAGGTGAGGGAATGTCAGTTTTAGCGGCTTGAGCATGATTGTTCTTCTCAAGCTGTGACAGTTCTGCAATTTTCTTGGATTGCAGGAAGTCGTAGATGCCACCGATATGCTCGCGCACCTTGCCCCCACCAAACTCATAGACCTTGGTGACCAGACCATCGAGGAACTCACGGTCGTGAGAGACGATGATAGCGGTGCCGTCGAAGGCTTTGATAGCCTCCTTGAGCACATCCTTTGAAGGCATGTCGAGGTGGTTGGTAGGCTCGTCGAGAATCAGAAGGTTGACAGGCTCCAGCAACAGGCGAATCATAGCCAGACGACTGCGCTCGCCACCACTGAGCACCTTGACTTTCTTGTCGGAGGCCTCGCCACCAAACATGAAGGCGCCGAGGATATCATTGATGCGCAGGCGGATATCGCCCTTTGCCACATTATCAATAGTCTGGAACACGGTGAGGTTCTCGTCGAGCAACTGTGCCTGATTCTGGGCGAAATAGCCAATCTGCACGTTGTGACCCACCTTCAGGTTGCCCTCGAAGGGAATCTCGTTCATGATACATTTCACCAGCGTAGATTTACCTTCACCATTCTTACCCACGAAGGCCACCTTCTCGCCTCGCTTAATGGTGAGATTCACGTGGTCGAAGATGACACGATTATATGCTTTCTTCACCTCGTCGCAGATCACGGGATAGTCGCCAGAGCGCAGGCAAGGCGGGAACTTGAGGTGCATAGCGGAATTGTCCACCTCGTCGACCTCGATAATCTCCATCTTCTCCAACTGGCGCAAGCGCTGCTGCACCTGTACGGCCTTGGTGGGCTTATAGCGGAAACGCTCTACGAAGTCGCGTATATCAGCCATTTCCTTCTGCTGGTTCTCGTAGGCACGCAACTGCTGTTCACGGCGCTCTTTTCTGAGCACCACATACTCGTCGTACTTCACACGATAGTCGACAATGCGTCCGCAGGATATCTCCAGCGTACGGTTGGACACATTATTGATAAAGGCACGGTCGTGGCTGACCAGCACCACTGCCCCACTCCACGTAGCCAACAGTTGTTCGAGCCACTGGATAGACTCAATATCAAGGTGGTTGGTAGGCTCGTCGAGCAACAGCACGTCGGGACGGCGCAACAGGATCTTTGCCAACTCGATACGCATGCGCCAACCACCAGAGAACTCGGAGGTGGGACGGTCGAAGTCGGTACGCTCGAATCCCAAGCCCATCAGCGTGCGCTCTATCTCGGCCTCGTAGCCCTCGGCACCCAACATCTGATAGCGTTCGTGCTCAGTAGAGAACTTCTCTACCAGAGCCATATAATCCTCACTCTCATAGTCGGTACGCTCGCTGAGCTGCTGCTCCATATGGGCAATGCGGTCGGCCATCTTCTGGATATCGGAAAAGGCCTTCTGAGCCTCCTGACGCACGGTGGTGTCGTCTTGCAGAATCATGACCTGTGGCAGATAGCCAATAGTGCTGTCGCTGCCTACGCTCACCACGCCTGCTGTGGGTTTCTCCATACCACAGAGAATCTTGAGCATAGTGGACTTGCCGGCACCGTTCTTACCAACAAGGGCGATACGATCTTTGTCGTTGATGACAAAGGTTGCATCGGTAAAAAGGGGCTTCACCCCAAATTCTACTTTTAATCCTTCTACGGAAATCACGTTCTATATATATTATATTAAAAGAGGTGTATCACTTACATAATCAGCCTGCAAAGGTACGAAAATAAATGAAAAACAAGCTATACAGAATGATAAAATATTCACTAATGCTGCATCTTTCATATCATTTACCTCAGAATTGGAAGTAGATAAACGGCTGAATCTCGCTGCTTTTTACCTGAATGACCAGATAGATGACAGCAGCTATGAGGAGGGCACACAGCACCACGCTGCCCCGTTGGAGCACACGCACGCAACGCTCCTGGAAAGCATCGGGCACGAAATGGGTGACATAGCCAAAAAGCATCATGGCGAAGACAATCCAATAGCCGGTGACAACCTGCTGGAAGAGTTCAGGATGGAAATTGGTGACTATCTGCGTGATCATCGTCCACGAGGCTTCGAAGGTGTGGTTGCGGAAGAAAATCCAACAGAAAGCCACGAAATGGAAGGTGAGGAGGACGGATAAAAGCCAGCGCAGACCTGTGCTGTGATAGTGTTTGTCATGATGGAACACATGTTCGCGCAACCACTTATGAAGGGCCAGCGCCACACCATGCATACCACCCCACGCCACGAAGTTGAGACTAGCACCGTGCCACAGTCCGCCCAGAAGCATGGTGATAATCAGGTTGACATACTGGCGCACCTTGCCCTTACGGTTGCCTCCCAGGGAAATATAGATATAGTCGCGAATCCACGACGACAGCGAGATATGCCAGCGGCGCCAGAAATCGGTGATGCTCTCAGAGCGATAAGGGGCGTTGAAGTTCATAGGGAAACGGAACCCCAGAAGCAGGGCAATACCGATAGCCATATCACTATAGCCAGAGAAGTCGCAATAGATCTGAAGGGTATAGCCATAGACACCCAGAAGATTCTCAACACCACTATAGAGCGAGGGATTGTCGAAGATGCGGTCAACGAAATTCAGCGAGATATAATCGCTGATGACGGCTTTCTTGAACAGTCCGATGGCTATGAAATAGCAGCCTTGGGCAAACATGTGGCTAGTAATCTCAAGGGGCTTGCGGATCTGAGGGGCGAAATCACGGGCTCGCACAATAGGACCTGCCACCAACTGGGGGAAGAACGACACGTAGAAGGCGTAGTCGAGCAACGACGGAAGGGGCTTCAAGTCACCTCGATACACGTCGATGACATAAGACATGGACTGGAACGTGAAGAACGAGATGCCTACAGGCAGGAAGATATCCCAAGGCTGGAAATTGCCGCCCACCATCTGTGCCCACATGCCGGCAAAGAAATTGGTGTATTTGAAATAGCCCAGGAGGCCTAAGTCGATAAGCAAGGACAGAGCAACAAGCCACCTGGACTTACGGACGGCGATGGCTCGCGCCAGGAGATAGTCGCTCAACGTGACCACAGCCAACAGACCGAAATAGAGTCCGCTGGACTTATAATAGAAATAATAAGAGAAAGCAGTCACAAACAGCAGACGCAGGGTGAGCGTGCGCTGAAGGAGCATATATATAAATGTGAAACACAGGAACACCATCAGAAACAAGCCCGTGGAGAATATCATGGGTTCGTCTGATTGGTAGGTCAGAAGATGCAGAAGACGTTCACTCATGGCTGTTGCTGTTTTTATAAATATCAAATCCTGCTAAGATACTCTCTACCAAGTGGGTGGCCAGTCGACGTCCACCAGCATGCGAGATATGGGTATAGTCTTTGTTGGCCAGACCCTTGTCCACCAGCGTCTTCATACTCTCGCGTCCGCCCATAGCCTGGAAGAGATTGAAGAAAGCCACCCGCTGGTTGGCTGCCATAATCTGCTGATAGCCAACAAGCGACTCTACGCCTTGCATCGTGTGGATGCCCTCCATAGAACGCTGGTCGCGATCGGTCATACTGACAATAAGGATACTGGTTTGCGGATAGGCCGCCTTGAAACGGCGGATGACGTTGCCCAACTGCTGGATGTACGGCTTATAGTTGCGCACATTCTCATTGGCTACATTCAATCCGAAATGGAAGATAATCAGGTCGTAGGGACGCTGGGCGGCAAACTCGCGCAGCACGCCGGAAGGGATATTTCCCAAAGAGACGCCCGAGGAACCTCGCATACTGAAATTATCCACGATAACGCCCTGATTGCTCTCCAAGGCCACACCATAAAGATAGGTGTCGGGCGAGGCAGCAGAGATGGAATAGATGATCTTACGCATGGAGGGATGGCGCTTGGTGAAGGTCTGGAGCTGTCCGTCGCCACAGAGCACATCATAGACAAGGGAATCACGATTCATCTTCGTGGCTATGGTTATGCTGTCCTGTGTCCTGAAAAAGAAAGTGGCCTTCTGCCAATCGCTCAGATGTTTACGCGATTTGGAACCCTGATAGACGAAGGTAGCCTTGTTGCCATCGATGATGAAATAGCGCTGAGCGATGCTCTGCACCTGTGTATTGAAGGGGCGCTTCACCACCTCATACTCACGCAGGCCCTCGAAAGAATGACGAACGGTCTGACGGAATCCGCAAATCGGACTGGCACAATCCACCCACCCCACTCCATTGCCACCAAACTGTGTCTGGAGCTGTTCACGCAGGTCGGCCGACAGGATATCGCCTTCAATGAAAGAGTCGCCGAAATAAGCGATACGCACAGGGCGATTCAGTTCTTTGACACGCGACAGCTGCTGATAGAAATGGTGCATGCCGCCAGGTTGCCCCTGCCCATAGTCGGCTATCATCATGACTCCATCGGGAGTCGTCTGGGGTTGCACCATACGGGGTATCACGGTATCAACACCATCGATAGAATCATAGACCAAGACAGAATCGGGCACCGAAGCCACAACAGATGGAGGCTCAGGGATATCAAGCACCTCCGTGCTGTCAGTTTCGAGAAGAGATTCGGGATACAGGTCACTGAGGATATTCACACGGCGCAGCGCATTATCTCCCAGATAAATAGTGGGAAGAAAACGCATCGCAAAAAGAATAGCCACAACCAGCCCTACTAATAAGAAGGTTCGAGCTACTTGATTCATTCAGCCTGTGCTTTCAGGAATTTATCGAGCACATCAATACCCTTTGTGGTACAGATGCCGCGAAGAGAGATAAACATAATATTATTCAGGACACTCTCAATAGAGAAATGTGCATACAGGCGCTTCTGAAGGAAGAGCTGACCAATAGAGTCAAACAGAATGGTCACCAGGTCATAATGGATGTCTTCACGGAAATAGCCCTCCTTGACACCCTTATCCAAGAAAGCAGCCAACTCCTTCCTGTTTTCCTCACGGCTCTTCTCCAAGTACGCCATCACCTTGGGATATTTCTCTATGTCATCATAGAACGAGGGACTGGTGAAACGAAACTCTTCCACCTTTGACTTGTAGACATTCAAGATAATATCCATCACATTCGTGTTACCCTTTACAAACTCGGACATTTCTTTCTCGCGTCGCTGATTATATGTCTTGACGCCTTCAAAGAGCATCACCTCTTTGTTGTCGTATATCTCGTACATCGTACGCTTTGAAATATTCAGCGTGCGGGCAATATCGTCCATCCTAACAGCTTTGATGCCGTTTTTCGCAAACAATTCCATTGCGGTATCCAGAATTTTTCCCTTCAATCCCTGCCGATATGCCGATAAACTCTTTAATTCTTGCATAAGTATTAGTTTTACGCTGCAAAGTTACTAAAAAGATTAAAAAACGCTTGTATTTTTCGTCGTTTTTTTGTACTTTTGCATACCATTTTTAATTTGACTCAATATTCTACAACACGTATGGTAAAAATTTCTAAAGAGGCTGCATTGGAATATCACCAAAGCGGCCGTCCAGGAAAAATTGAAGTAAAGCCCACGAAGGCTTACAGGACACAAACAGATCTAAGCTTGGCTTATTCCCCTGGAGTAGCTTATCCCTGTCTGGAGATTCAGGATAACCCAGACGACGCCTACAAGTATACCGACAAAGGTAACCTTGTAGCCGTTATCTCAAACGGTACCGCTGTCCTCGGACTGGGCGATATAGGTGCTCTCAGCGGAAAACCCGTAATGGAAGGTAAGGGACTGCTCTTCAAAATTTACGGTGGTATTGACGTGTTTGATATCGAAGTCAACGAGAAAGACCCTGAGAAATTCTGTGAGGCCGTAGAGCGTATCGCTCCTACCTTCGGCGGTATCAACTTAGAGGATATCAAGGCACCTGAGTGCTTCTACATCGAGGAGCGCCTGAAGAAGACCCTCGACATCCCCGTGATGCACGACGACCAGCACGGCACAGCAATCATCAGCGCTGCCGGTTTGAAGAATGCGTTGGAGGTGGCCAAGAAGGATATCAAGAAAGTGCATATCGTGGTGAATGGCGCTGGTGCAGCTGCCATCTCTTGTACAAAACTCTACATGGCACTGGGTGCACAGAAAGAGAATATCGTGATGCTCGACTCAAAGGGTGTGATCAGCACCAGTCGTACAGACCTGAACGAGCAGAAGAAATTCTTTGCTACCAGCCGTACAGATATTCACACGCTGGCCGAGGCCGTGAAGGATGCCGACGTATTCGTTGGTTTGTCAAAGGGCAATGTGCTCTCACAGGATATGGTTCGCTCTATGGCGAAAGATCCCGTGATCTTCGCTCTGGCAAACCCAGTACCTGAGATTTCTTATGAGGATGCAATGGCTGCACGTCCTGACGTACTGATGTCAACTGGTCGTACGGACTATCCCAACCAGATTAACAACGTTATCGGTTTCCCCTATATCTTCCGCGGTGCGCTCGACGTACACGCTACAGCTATCAACGAGGAAATGAAGATGGCTGCCGTTCACGCTATTGCCGACCTGGCTAAGAAGCCTGTACCCGATGTGGTGAACGATGTCTATAAGGTGAACAACCTGAAGTTTGGACGCGAATACTTCATTCCAAAACCCGTTGACCCACGACTCATCTCTGAGGTAAGTGCTGCTGTGGCAAAGGCTGCCATCAAGAGCGGTGTGGCTCGTAAGAAGATTGAGAACTGGAAACAATACAAGGCTTCGCTGTCAGTACTCCTCGGACAGGAGACCAAGCTGACACAAAAGCTCTATGCTACAGCTGCTGCCCATCCTCAGCGCGTAGTCTTCGCAGAGGCTGTACACCCCACTATGCTGAAAGCTGCTGTACAGGCTAAGAGCGAGGGTATCTGTCAGCCTATCCTGCTGGGCAACGACGAGGTCATCGAGAAGATGGCCAAGGAACTGGATTTGAATCTGGAGGGCATCGAGATTGTGAACCTGCGTCATCCCAAAGAGCAGGAGCGCCGCGAACGCTATGCACGTGTGCTGACCCAGAAGCGCCAGCGCGACGGATATACGTTCCAGGAGGCTAACGACAAGATGTTTGAGCGTAACTACTTTGGTATGATGATGGTAGAGACAGGCGATGCTGATGCTTTTATCACTGGTCTGTACACCAAATACTCAAACACCATCAAGGTGGTGAACGAGGTGATTGGTATCCGTCCTGAGTACAAGCACTTCGGCACAATGCATATCATCAACTCACCCAAGGGCACGCTGTTTGTAGGCGATACACTGGTGAACGAGAACCCTGACACCGATACTTTGGTTGACATCGCAAAACTGTCGGCTACGGCTGTACGCTTCTTCAACGAGAAGCCTGTCATCTCAATGATTTCTCACTCGAACTTCGGTTCTTCACACAGCGAGGGTGCCGGCAAGGTGCGCGACGCTGTGGAGCAGATGCAGAAGGATTATCCCGATTTGGCTATTGACGGTGAGATGCAAATCAGCTTCGCTCTGAACAAGGAGTTGCGCGACGAGCAGTATCCATTCACACGCCTGAAAGGTAAGGATGTGAATACGCTGGTATTCCCCAACCTCACCTCTGCCCGCTCAAGCTACAAGATGCTGCAGATGCTGGATGCCGACGTGGAAATCATCGGCCCGATCCAGATGGGACTGAACAAGCCTATCCACTTCATCGACTTCGGTGCTTCTGTTCGCGACGTGGTCAACATCGTGGCTGTGGCTGTTATCGATGCCTACGTGGATAAGATCAAGACAAGAATCAATAAACGATAAGAACGAACGTATGGTGATGCATCAAGTAATTCTTTCACTCGGTGCCAACTATCAAGCAGAAAAGAATCTGCCCGAAGCTCAAAAGAGCCTCGGGCAGATACTCTTTTCACCTCATTATACGGATGCTATCTGGACAGAACCGATAGCCAGTAAAAGAACTGATCTTTATCTGAACCAACTTGTCAAAGCACAGACGGAACTGGATTTTGAGACTTTGGTAAAGTCTATCAAAGAGATAGAAATCAGACACGGACGGACACCCGAAGAGCGCGAACTGGGTATCGTAAGAATTGATATCGACGTCTTAGAGTTTGACGGCGTACATCATCACCAACGCGACTGGGAACGTCCTTACGTACAAGACCTCCTACCTCAGCTTTAAGCCATCGCCTACCCTGATTTCGTAATCGGGACTCAGATGGTTCATCTTATACAGCGACTCCAAACGGATGCCGTATTTCTGGGCAATAGAATACATGGACTCACCCTCTCGAATATAATGCAATCGGTCCTTGTATTCCTTGGGAGCTCGTTTCTGTTTCTTCTTCAGCCAAATAACTTCACCTTCCTGCAGACGGTCATCACGATCGCGCTCATTATAGCGCGCTATCTTCTTGTATGAAATACCTATCTCCTCACCTATAGAACGGAACGTGTCTCCCTTACGTGCATAGATAAAGTAGTTCTTATTATACTTACCCATGGGATGAAGGGGCTGGCCATTAAGCGTGTGGTCTTTGGTATGGGCAGTCAACGTCTTATCATACGAGCGGGCTTTGTCGTATTCATACAGATGATACAACTGGATGATGTCTATCAAACGATCAGCATACTTGGGATTAGTTGCATAACCTGCAGCTTTCAATCCGCGAGCCCAACTTTTATAGTCGGTAATCTTCAAGCTAAAGAGGCCACGATAACGCTGGCCAGAAGCCAAGAAACGTGAGTGGTCTTCATAAGACTCGAAAGCTGAATTGTAAGAACGGAAACACTCGTTGCGTGCATCATCATCCTTATAGATAGTACGCCCCGTCCACCCGTGACACTTAATGCCAAAGTGATTGTTGGCCCTACGAGCCAAATCACTATCGCCAGCACCACTCTCCAGCAATCCCTGAGCCAAGGTGATGCTGGCAGGAATCTTCCATTTCAGCATCTGCTCTATAGCACAATCCTTATACTGGTTGATATAGTTCTGATAACGGGCATTCCACACGGACTGGGCACTCGCCACAGAGGAAAGACAAAAAGCGACAAACGCAACGAGATATGTTTTCTTAATCATTTCTGCAAAGAGAAGAAGGGCTCTCGAATTACTCGGGAGCCCATCAAAAATATCACAGTTTCAAATCTTTCTTCAAGAGTTCAATCTTAGCTTCCGCAGTCTTTGTGCAACGCTCATAATCAGCTGCACCTGAGAAGCTTGCGTCCTTAACCTCAGTGTAGAACTTTATCTTTGGTTCTGTACCTGAAGGACGAACGGAAACCTTCGTGCCATCCTCACAGAACCACTGCAGCACGTTAGAGGTATCGGGCATATCGAGCTTGGTGACATTACCCTGAACATCCTTTGCCTCAAGGGTCTTATAGTCTTTCACCAAAACAACCTTTGAACCACCCAGCGTCTGAGGAGGATTATTACGGAAATCAGTCATCATCTGCTTGATCTCATCAGCACCAGTCTTACCAGGACGAACCACATTGATGGTGTACTCCTTAGAGAAACCGTACTCCTTATAGATATTCATGAGCAGGTCGTAGAGGGTCATTCCATTATCGCGAGCCCATGATGCAATCTCACAGATGAGGCAGATTGAAGCGGGAGAATCCTTATCACGTACCTTATCAAACGGCAGGAAGCCAAAGCTCTCCTCACCACCACCGATATACTTCTTCTTGCCTTCATTGACACGAATCTCGTTGGCAATCCACTTAAAGCCTGTGTAGCAGTCCATCAATTCTACGCCATTTTTCTTGGCAATCTCGGCAATAACCTCTGTTGTCACAATAGTCTTCACAAGGAACTCGTTACCCTTGAGCTGACCCAGTTTCTTCTTGTTGGCGATAATATACCAGCAGAACATCATGCAGGTCTGGTTACCATTCAGGATTTCCCACTCGCCCTTGGCATTGCGGCAAACAATAGCCAGACGGTCAGCATCAGGGTCTGAAGCAATCACCAAATCGGCATTGAGTTTGGTACCCAGTTTCATACCCAAGGTCATAGCCTCGGCATTCTCTGGGTTAGGAGAAACAACAGTGGGGAAGTTTCCATCGATAACCATCTGCTCGGGCACGACGTGAATATTCTGGAAGCCCCAAGAACGCAGAGCCATAGGGATAATCACACGTCCAGTACCGTGCATAGGTGAGTAAACGATATTGAGGTCTTTCTGGCGCAGGATAACATCCTGATCAACCATAGCCTCTTTCACGGCCTGGATATAATCCCAATCCATCTCACCACCGATAGGAATGATGAGGTCTTTGTTGCCCTGGAACTTCACATCCTCAATCTTCACCTTGTTCACCTCGTCGATGATTCCTTTGTCATGAGGAGCCAGCACCTGAGCACCATCGTCCCAATAAGCCTTGTAACCATTATACTCGCGGGGGTTGTGAGAAGCGGTGACATTAACACCAGCCTGACACTTCAACTGACGGATAGCAAAAGAAATCTCAGGTGTAGGACGCAGGCTCTCAAACAGATAAACCTTGATGCCATTGGCTGAGAAAATATCTGCTACAGTCTCAGCAAACATACGTCCATTGTTACGACAGTCGTGACCTACAACAACAGCAGGCTGCATATTGGGGAATGCCTTGTTGATATAATTGGCAAAACCCTGAGTAGCCATACCAACAATATACTTATTCATGCGGTTGGTGCCAGCACCCATAATGCCACGCAAACCACCCGTACCGAATTCCAGATTCTGATAGAAAGCGTCGATAAGCGCTGTTTTGTCCTCTGCGTCAAGCATAGCCTGAACTTCCTTGCGGGTCTCCTCGTCAAAAGCTGGAGAGAGCCACACCTTTGCCTGTGCCTCGCACTGAGCAATGAGTTGAGCGTTGTTTTCCATTTTATGTCTTTTAAGTTAATAATTCATCTGAGGGGCAAAGTTAATAAACTTTTCCCAAATGACAAAGAAAAAAGAGGTATTTATTTTTCCAGAGGTTTTACGTAGCGCATGTTGGCACGTATCTGTCTCTGGCGTTTTTTCACATAGCGACTAGGCTCCTTACTACTAAAACGACGCGGATTGGGGAGCGTTGCAGCAATGAGCGCACACTGATTGCGTGTCAGGTCTTTGGCATCACAACCAAAATGCTCTTCTGCAACAGCCTGCACGCCATAGATGCCGGGCCCCATCTCGATTGAATTGAGATAGACCTCCATGATACGCTCCTTTGACCAGAACACCTCTATCAATATGGTGAAATAGGCCTCAAGACCCTTGCGTACCCAGGAACGTCCTGGCCACAGGAACACGTTCTTGGCCGTCTGCTGACTGATAGTCGACGCACCCAGCTTGTTTTTCTCGGGATGCTCCTTATTCCGCTTGGCAGCATACTGGATTGCTTCGAAGTCAAAGCCCCAATGATCAGGAAATTTTGCATCCTCACTAGCCATCACAGCAAGCGGCATAGATGGCGACATCTCGTCGAGTGACACCCACGTATGTTTCAGTTTCATCTCGTCCAACTGGAAGAGACGGATAAACATTAACGGAGTGTAATAGACAGGTAAAAACTTCAGCACTACCACAGAAAGAATGGTAGTGCCGAAGAATAATGCTAAGCCCCATTGGGCTATTTTGCGTGCTTTATTAAGCAGTTTTTTCATTCAGATTATTTCAGAGTTCCGTTCTCTGCAGCCTTAACCATAGACTCAGAAGCATACATATAAACCTCTACACGACGATTCTGCTTCTTACCCTCTGCAGTAGAATTATCAGCAACGGGATTCTTTGAACCCTGACCTTCCACACGCTTGATGTTGGTAACGCCAAGATTCTTCAGGCTCTTCTCAACAGCCTGGGCGCGCTTCTCAGAAAGAGGATTATTGATAGCGTCTGTACCAGTGCTGTCAGTGTGACCGAAGATGGCAACATCAACGTCGCTGTTGTTCTTCAACACCTCAGCGATCTGTTTGATGGTGTTCTGAGATGCAGCAGTCAGCGTAGAAGAATTGGTAGCAAAGAGGATACCGCTGTCGAAAGTAACCTTTACACCCTGCAGACCGTTAGCATCGGTCACGGTCTCAACCTGAGCGTTCTTCACAGCTTCAGCCTCAGCCTTTACCTTGTCCATGTGCTTACCAATCAGAGCACCAGTACCAGCACCTACAGCAGTACCGATAGCAGCACCTACAGCAGTATTACCAGCAACTTTACCTACAATAGCGCCAAGCACAGCACCACTTGCAGCACCGATTGTTGTACCCTTGGCCAGATTGCTACAACCAGCCATTACAATTCCCGCACAGAGTGTCAGGATGATTGTCTTCATTTTTTTCATAATGTTTTAGTTTTATATTTATAAAAATGTTAAACATGCTATTTTCATCGTGCAAAGATAGAAAAAAAACTCAATTCGCAATCTACAATTCTCAATTATTTTGTACCTTTGCACAAAATTTTTAAGAATATTGGATAAATCATGGCAAAAGAATTAAAAGATTTAACAAAAAGAGCCGATAATTACAGTCAGTGGTTCAACGACCTTGTAGTCAAGGCCGACCTCGCTGAACAGTCGGCAGTACGTGGCTGTATGGTTATCAAGCCCTATGGTTATGCCATTTGGGAGAAGATGCAGCACGAGCTTGACCGTATGTTCAAGGAGACTGGCGCACAGAACGCATATTTTCCCCTGCTGATACCAAAGTCATTCCTCAGCCGTGAGGCCGAGCATGTTGAGGGTTTCGCCAAGGAGTGTGCAGTGGTGACCCACTATCGTCTGCGTGCCAAGGAAGACAAGAGCGGTGTAGAGGTTGACCCCTCTGCCAAACTCGAAGAGGAACTGATTGTTCGTCCTACTTCAGAAACGATTATCTGGAATACATATAAGAACTGGATTCACTCTTGGCGTGATCTGCCCCTGATGTGCAACCAGTGGTGTAACGTGATGCGCTGGGAGATGCGTACGCGTCCTTTCCTCCGCACCAGTGAGTTCTTATGGCAGGAAGGTCACACCGCTCATGCCACACGCGAAGAGGCAGAACAAGAGGCACAGAAGATGCTGAAGGTTTATGCTAAGTTCGCCGAGGAGTGGATGGCAGTACCTGTGGTACAGGGCGTGAAGAGTGAGACCGAGCGTTTTGCCGGTGCGTTGGACACCTATACCATCGAGGCTATGATGCAGGACGGTAAGGCACTGCAGAGCGGTACCTCTCATTTTCTGGGTCAGAACTTTGCAAAAGCATTTGAAGTTACATACCTCAACAAGGAAAACAAGCCTGAGTACGTATGGGCTACATCATGGGGTGTTTCCACTCGCCTTATTGGTGCACTCATTATGACACACTCAGACGACAATGGTCTCGTATTGCCTCCACGTCTGGCTCCTATTCAGGTAGTGATTATCCCAATCGCTACCAAACCCGAGCAGATGGA
>Ga0310696_10003729_pt1 | contig 18918 bp, 21 predicted proteins | sample AusTroGonzalo_MG_4_FD_203885 | JGI IMG/M metagenome (GOLD analysis project Ga0310696, IMG submission 203885) | Bovine rumen microbial communities from tropical cattle in Woodstock, Queensland, Australia - Gonzalo_02 (v2) (version 2) | ecosystem: Host-associated > Mammals > Digestive system >... | reverse complement strand
AGCAATGTCAAAGACAAGTTCTGTATATAGAAACTTAAAAAGAGTTAAGATGTCCGAAAAGTATGCTGCTCGGCGCTTAAAATTAAAAGAAGTTGTGATGGATAAGAATGCTTCTCCGGAAGAAAGATTTCAGGCAACTTTGAAATTGGCCGAAATGCCGCGCAATTCTGCAAAAATCAGAATCAGAAACCGCTGCAAAATTACAGGCCGTTCACGTAGTTATTACCGGAAATTCGGCTTAAGCCGTGTCGAACTCAGAGATTTGGCAAGCTTTGGCGAAATCCCCGGTTTGGTTAAATCAAGTTGGTAGAAGGGAGATATAATCATGTCTATGACTGATCCTTTGGGCGATATGCTCACACGCATTAGAAACGCACAGAGAGCAAAAAAGAGTGATGTTGTATCACCTGCTTCTAACTTGCGTGAAAATGTTTTGGAAGTTTTGAAAAAAGAAGGCTACATCGAAGGCTATGAAAAAGTTAACGTGAAGCCCGGTATTGATGAACTTCATATTAAATTAAAGTACCATGAAGGTGCTTCGGTTATAACTGAAATTTACCGCGTTTCAACTCCGGGTCGTCGCGTTTATTCAAGCGTGAAAGATTTGCCGAGAGTTTATAACGGTTTGGGTATTTCAATCGTTTCAACCCCGCAAGGCGTGATGAGCGATAATGATGCCAGAAAAGCCAATGTCGGCGGTGAAATTTTGTGTCAGGTATTCTAAGGGAGGTTTAAGTTATGTCCAGAGTTGGAAAATATCCGATCAACATCCCTGAAGGTGTGAATGTTGACATTAAAGGTAACGTTGTAACCGTTAAAGGTAAATTAGGTGAACTTTGCTGTTCTTTTGACGATTCACATGTATCGGCAAAACTTGATGAAGGTAAAGTTGTTGTTGCGCCCTTGTCGCAGAGCTTAACGGCACGCGCATTGTGGGGCACCACGAGAGCCAATATCAACACCTTGGTGAAAGGTGTTTCGGAAGGCTATACCAAAAACTTGGAACTCGTCGGCGTTGGTTATAAAGCTCGTATGGAAGGCACCAAGCTTGTGCTTTCTCTCGGCTTTTCGCACGATGTTGATTTTCCGGCACCGCAAGGCATTAAGATTTCTTGCGAATCGCCGACACAAATCAAAATTTTTGGCGTGGATAAACAACTTGTCGGGCAAGTTGCGGCTGAAATTCGTAAATACAGAAAACCCGAACCTTACAAAGGCAAGGGCGTGAAGTATGAAAACGAATATATCCGCCGTAAAGAAGGCAAGAAGAAATAGTAGGGAATAAATTCAAATGAATACGTCAAAAAAATTGTTTGAAAAAAGAAAAGCCCGCGTTAGAACAGCTTTGAGAAACGCTGCAAACGGCAAAATGAGATTATCCGTTTTTCGCAGTGGAAAGCATATCTACGCTCAGGTGATTGACGATGTGAAAGGCATGACCGTTGCCAGCGCGTCAACACTTGATAAAGAAGTGCGGTCAAATTTAAAGAAGACATCTACGATTGAAGCCGCTAGCTTCATCGGAAAACTTGTTGCCGAACGTGCGGTAAAGACAGGTGTGAATGAAGTCGTTTTTGACAGAGGCGGCTACATTTATCACGGTCGTGTGAAAGCTTTGGCTGACGCAGCACGCGAAGCCGGATTGAAATTCTAGGAGAAATAAGATGGCTTTTGATCGTAATAATAACAAAAAAGAAAAAACAGAAGAATTGGTTGAAAAACTGGTTCATGTGAATCGTGTTGCGAAAACCGTTAAGGGCGGACGCACCATGTCTTTTGCTGCCGTTGTTGTCGTTGGTGACGGAAAAGGTCGCGTCGGCTATGGTTCAGGCAAAGCATCCGAAGTTCCGGAAGCTGTTGTGAAGGCCACAAACGAAGCTAAAAAGAATATGGTTCGCATTCCGCTTCGCGAAGGCAGAACACTTCATCATGACGTTGCCGGTCGTTTTGGTGCAGGCAAGGTTGTTTTGAGAACAGCTCCTGCCGGTACCGGTGTGATTGCCGGTGGTCCGATGCGTGCCGTTTTTGAAGTTTTGGGTGTTCAAGACGTTGTTGCTAAATCTTTGGGTTCAAACAACCCTTACAACTTGATTAAAGCAACAATGGCTGCCTTACAGGCAACATGCTCACCTCGTATGGTTGCTGCCAAACGCGGTAAAAAAGTTGGCGATATTGTCAGCCGCCGCGAATATGCCGCAGCTTCGAAGTTAGAAAAAGAGGAGGCTTAAACCATGGCAAGCAAAAAAACAATCAAAGTTACTCAAATCGCAAGCCCTATCGGCAAACCGAAAGACCAGAGAGCAACTTTAATCGGCCTTGGTCTCAACAAAATGAATCGTACCGCTGTTTTGGAGGATACACCTTCAATCCGCGGCATGATTAAGAAGGTGAGCCACCTCGTGAAAGTCGAGGAGTAAACCTTGCAAAGCGGGCTTCATTTTGCCCAATTTGCTCGCTTATGTAGCTTTTGCCTACACCGCGTTCGCAAATTAAACAAAAGCAAGCCCGCTTATCAAGGTTTAACGACGAGACTTTCTCTTGTTTGAAACCCTAAAGGTTTAACGACAAGACTTTATTTATGTAAGAATTTAAATTAGGTGAAAGACAATGAAACTTAATGAATTAAGAGATAATGAAGGTGCCAGAAAAGACCGTATTCGTGTCGGTCGCGGTATCTCAAGCGGCAAAGGTAAGACAGCCGGCCGCGGTCAGAAAGGTCAGAAATCACGTTCCGGCGTTTCTATCCACGGTTTTCAGGGTGGTCAGATGCCGATTTATCGTCAGTTGCCGAAGCGCGGTTTTAAGAACCACTTCGCACTTGAATATGCTGTTGTTAATCTTGACAGCATTCAAAAAGCAATTGATGCCGGTAAATTAAATGCATCAGATGTTAACGTTGATACGCTTCTTGCTTCACGTTTAATCACAAAGAAGCTTGACGGTGTTCGTTTGCTTGCACGCGGTGCCATCACTACGGCAGCCACAATCTCCGTTAACTCAGCTTCGAAAGCTGCTGTGGCAGCTGTCGAAAAAGCCGGCGGCAAGGTAAACCTCATATAAGAGGTCATCTATAGCTAAAACATCAGGACGGAAGTGTCCTCACGTACTATTTTGTACGCTGCGGTACTTCCGCCTTTGTTTATATGTATCAATTTTGATGATTAAAAATAAAAAAAAGAAAGGGGTTAACCTTTCTTTTTTTGGGGGGCAATACTCAGTATCAGCATCAGGATAAGGACGGTAAATATGATGAAGAAAAAAAGAAGCAAGAGTGAATAATTTTCTTTGAAATATACTTCAAGCTGATCTCTTGTATATTCGCCGGCGATAAAGAGAACCGTCGACTTCGAATGTGTTGTGAAACAGGTGACCTTCATTCCCTCAACAGGAAACATTTTTTCTTTTCCGGTTCGGGGATTACCCATGCCCGTGTATACATGGTGGGGGACATATTTTTCGGAATTGACTTCAACAAAAAGCGTTCCACCATCATTTTGAATGTTGCTGATACCGATTATCTCGACGTTTGCCGGATGATTCAACCAAGAACATCCGCATAAACAGACGCTTGTTAGGACAAGCCATAAAAAGATAAACTTTTTCATATATATAAAAATTTTAAAGATATAAAAATCAGATGACAGAATAACAAATAGTGGAAAAAGGGTATCATTTTTTCGTAAAATGTCAAGTTTTAAGTTTAAGAAGAAAGGTTGTCCAAGATATGTTGCGGGGAAAAGTTTTTGATGTGTGTATATGAAAATCCGCAATGGCATTGCAGATTTGCATAAAATATCTTTATAATGTGAAACACGTCTTACATTTAGAGATTTTGTTACCTAATTTAAAGAGTATAATCTTATGGTTTAAGGCAACAATAGGGTGGTAAATAACGTTCTTAAAGCTGTCTTTTGCTTAATTTCAAACCACTTTTTCACGGGTTCTTACCTTATTTCAATAACAAAAAACCTCCCATGAAGGGAGGTTTCTTAAGCAATGGGATGGAGCGCGACATTGCCTTGTCGGCAATGCTTGCTCAATCTTCGCTTTGCTCGATTCCGGACCCATCGCACGTCTTCAGCCTACTGCCGTTTCAATAACAAAAAACCTCCCATGAAGGGAGGTTTCTTGTTATTGGAGCGGGCAATGGGATTCGGACCCACGACATCAACCTTGGCAAGGTTGCGCTCTACCCCTGAGCTATACCCGCATCGCTATTCAATGAGACAGTTAATATCACATCAAAAATAAAATGCAAGCATTTTTTTTGATTTTTTTGATTTTTTTGCATAAAAATAAAAAAAAGCCTCTTTTTTAAGGAGGCTTTGCTTTTATTCTTCATTGCTGTTCAAGCGTTTGAAATACATATATTCGCTGATTTCAAAAATGCCGTAAACAACCATATATAAACCCATTAAAGTGCTGATGGCGATGGTGCCGATAAGCGGATATTCAATGATGATAAAGCCGAAGATGACACCTAAAACACCGAGCGCCATGCTCCAACCCCATGGCAAATCCTGCCTGCCGAATTTGTAGGCGCTGACAATTTGTGCCGCACCGACCGCCAAACACCAAACGGCAAAGATAATCGGGAGTGTCGCTGCCGTGATGCCCATGTTTGAAACAAGAACAATGCCAACCAAAATATCTAGGACACCGACAAATGTCCACCAGCCGTTATCTGCCTCTAAAGATGACGTGACATAACCGGCGCCGATTAAAATAAGTGCTGCGCCTAAATATAGCGCAAGCGCAATTAAACTGATGGCCGGATTAAACCACATAAAAAACCCGATGAGAACCATGAGGGCACCGGCAACGGCATGCCAAAAGCCGGCGCAACAACGGTATTTCATCGGTTTTTCTTTTGTTAATGCTATTTCTACCATAAGTTTTTCCTTTCAATAAATATGAATGTGAACGCAAGTGATATAAGCACTCTTTTTTAAATTGAAAGTTCTATTTAAATAAATTTGCCGCTGATTATATCAAAAGTGTAAATCTATTTTCAAAAATTTTTAAGGAGAAAAATATTGAAAAAAATACTGACAGCTTTAGCTTTTGCGGCGACGGTTTGTTTAAGTGCGGCAAGCTTTGCCGGAGACAGCGGCAAAAAAATGATGGGCGGCTTTAAGCAAGACCTCTCGCAAATGCCGGTTTCAACGGTGCAAGATGCACAAAATATGCCTGAAGATACGATGGTTGTTTTGCAGGGCAATATTTCAAAACGCGTCAAAAAAGACAAATACCTTTTTAATGATAACACGGGTGAAATGATTGTTGAAATAGAAGGTTATGCTTGGAACGGACAGGAAGTTTCGCCGACAGATGTGATTACCATTGTGGGTGAAATTGATAAAGACGGCAACATGACCATTCTGGAAGTTGATGAAGTGATGATGCCGATGCAAAAATAAAAATTTTGATACGTTCAAAACGAAGCCCCGAAAATCGGGGCTTCGTTTTTTTTCTAAACGGCAACGGGGGCTTTGATGGTATCGTAGCTCTCATAACCGATAAGCTCAAAATCTTCATACTTAAAGTCGTTAATGTTTTTAACATTCGGATTGATTTTCATGGTTGGGAGGGGCAGAGGCGTGCGCGCGAGCTGCGTTCTGACCTGCTCAAAATGGTTGTGGTAAATATGCGTGTCACCCAAAGTGTGAATAAATTCACCGGGTTTAAGGTTGCAGACTTGTGCAATCATCATGGTTAAGAGCGCATAAGAAGCAATATTAAACGGCACGCCCAAAAACATATCGCAAGAGCGCTGATAAAGCATACATGATAATTTGCCGTTTGCCACATAAAACTGAAACATCATGTGGCAGGGCGGCAATTTCATCTGTCCGATTTGCGACGGATTCCATGCCGTGACGATCAGGCGGCGATCGTTGGGTTTTGCTTTGATGCGTTCAATGACATCACCGAGTTGGTCAATGCCGTCATTGTTCCAGTTGCGCCACTGCGCACCGTAAACAGGACCTAAATTGCCATTTTCATCAGCCCACTCGTTCCAAATGCGCACACCGTTATCTTGCAGATATTTGATGTTTGTATCACCTTTGATAAACCATAAAAGCTCGTGAATAATGCTTTTTAGGTGTACCTTTTTGGTGGTGACAAGCGGAAAACCTTTGCTTAAATCAAAGCGCATTTGACGCCCGAAAACAGAGCGCGTGCCGACGCCGGTGCGATCCATTTTATCAACGCCGTTTTCCATAATATCTTGCAGTAAATCTAAATATTGGCGCATTTTATTCTCCTTTGTTTTCAATGGCGGTAATGATGTGTTTTAAGACGCTCTGGTCGATAAAGTCGCCTTTTTTTACAAAAACACGCGTGACGATGTTGTCTTCAATGTAATCTTGACTGATTTGTTTGAATTTTTCTTTTAAGGTCTCAATGCAGGGCGTGATGTCTATTTTTTTGCCTTCAAGCGTTGGGTCTAAAGCCCCGAGATAGGTGCTGTCAACAACAATGGAAGGCATTAAATTCGGGTTTGCCATAAAGGCTTTGTAAATGCTAGCACCGCCCGAAACGTAAAGCGTATCTTCGGCGCCCAAAAGCATATTCATATCGGTTAGGGCAACATGATTTTCTTTGTCGGAAACCGCATATTCGGCATCAAAAGTTAAAACGCATATTTTGCGGTTTGGCAGCGTGCGATTGGGAAAAGTTTCATATGTTGTTTGACCTGCAACAACCGTTGCGCCTTCGGTGATACGCTTGAAACGCTTAAAATCCGATGAAATATGCCACGGAATTTTGGGACCGATACCGATAATATTATCGCCTTCATGCTTGCACCAAACGGCAACAATTGTCATAAGAATCTCCTTATTAAGTCAACTTTTTTAAAGATTAAAAGAGAATCAAAAAAAGCACAATCTGATTTTGTTTGTTGTGAACACTTTAATTGAGACTGAGCGGTACGGCAACAAAAACCGACCCGAAAGACAAAAGTTTGTCTTGGAGTTCAACCCTGTTTTTTAAAACCTGGGTGACATCATTTCGGCTCGTTTTATACATTTGCAAAATTCCCTGCATGGCAGCAAATTGTGTGTTGCGCGGTTTTTCTTTTAAGCTCATCAGTTCGGCATTGTAAACGCCTTTTTTGTAAAGTTTTAATGATGCCAACTTGCCGTCTGAAATAAGGGTTGTGCGATAAGCTTTGATTGTTTTGTCGCAGGTGTATGCCCATTCTTTGAGATTGAAGCCTTCTTTGACAATTGCTTTCGTAAATTCGGTTTCAAGCCCCGCCCATTTGATTTTGAGGGCAAGTCTTTGACAGGGGTTAACGATGTCTTTGACGGTGTTGAGATTAAGTGCCGTGCCGTTTTTGGCCTCAAAATAATCAAGAAGAGAACCCGCATATACTAATTTGAATTTGTTGTTAAACGTGGCAAAATTTGAAACGCTGTCAAGCGTATTGACAAAGGCAACAACATCGGCACTCGTTAAAGGTGATGTTTTGGTGACTTTTAGGGTTCTTAATTTATCTTTGAGGGGCTTCGGGGCACCCGTATAAGCGTTTGAAACGCCGCTTTCTTCAACATCTTTGATAACTTTGGCATAAAAATCGGGATTATAGGGCGTTTGCGGAATTTTGGCGCGTCGCGGTTGGGGTATTTCAACGGATTTGTTGTTATCCGGCCACATTTCGGGCATTAGAAGAATATAAAGATGAGGTGATAAAAACTCTAAATCTTCAATATCCGCAAGTTGCGGGGCAATGCGTTCGGGAAATTTGTTTTTTGTTTCTTTGATACCGGGCATATTTAGAATTTTTTCGGGGATTCCCGGAACCGAATGCAACAAAGGACCGATGTAGGGGTAAACCTCTTTCGGAAGAGAAGCAATCATATCGGTCAGTTCTTCTTCACCCGACGCCCGTATACGTTTTTCGCTTGTGCCGTAATAAGAAATAACGGCGCGCCAGACTTCATCAAATGCCTGTCCGAGCTCCCAACTGACAATGTAGCGCGGGTTATAAACTTCGGACACACGAATATATTCTTCTTTTAATTCTTCCATATTTGGTAACGGTGCATCCAAATCGACTTCAAAATATTCTTTGAAATCGGGAATTTGCGCGTGAACGGGTGCGCACCATGCCGTTAAAAGCAAATATAAAAAAAACTTTTTCATCAAAACGTTTCCTAAAAACTTAATGACTATATTTAGCATACAATCGATTTAAAAAAAAGTGATATTTTTAAAAATTAACTGTGGACTTCAAGAAAATATTAGATTAGAATGCCCGAAATGTTAGGTTTTTTATAAAGAGGAAAAAAATGGCTTGGACAACCGAAATGATAGAAGGCTTGAAAAAAATGTGGAAAAGAGGCCTGACCACAAACGAAATCGCTAAAGAACTGGGCGTTTCAAAAAACTCAATTGTCGGTAAAGTACATCGCCTCAATTTGACTTCGCGCCCTTCACCGATTAAGAAAAAAGACGGGGAAGAGGATTTGGAAGTTGTGGAAACATCATTTGAAGAATCTTTTGAACAAGAGTCGGTTAAGACATCAGCGTCTGCGCCGAAAGCGGTAAATACCTCAAAAGAAGCCGCGCCTGAAGTTGTTCAACTTAATGTTGAAACGGAATTGAAGAAAAGAAGATGCATTCAACTCAGTGAGCTTGACAGCCACACATGTCGTTGGCCGATAGGTGACCCAAAAGATGATCATTTTTGTTTTTGCGGCAATAAGGTGCGCGCAGGGCAAACCTATTGCGACGAACACGCCGCTATTGCGTATGTGAAGCCGGCAAAAAAATAAAAAAATAAGCTCTAAATGACGGTTTAGATGGTATTTTTTGTATTTTTTGCTTGAAGATTAAAAAAAATTGGTATAGATTGCCGCCAACTTGAAAGAGTTTTAATTTTGATTTGGATTTGATAAGCCGTTTATTTTTTTAAGCGACTCGTCAGGTTTTGTGTTTAACTTTTAACTTGCTGCAAAGGAGCAATTTGAACCATGGCAAAATGGGTTTATAAATTTGGTAACGGCAGCGCCGAAGGCGATGCCTCAATGCGTAATCTTTTGGGCGGTAAGGGTGCAAACTTGGCTGAAATGAACAAAGTCGGTCTGCCCGTTCCTCCCGGATTTTCCGTAACAACAGAGGTTTGTACATATTACTATGCAAACAACAACACTTATCCGGCAGACTTGAAAGACCAAGTCAGAGAAGCCGTTAAATATGTGGAAGGCATTATGGGCAAAAAATTTGCCGATGCCGAAAATCCGCTTTTATTCTCGGTGCGTTCAGGCGCTCGTGTTTCAATGCCGGGCATGATGGATACGGTGTTAAACCTCGGTTTGAATGATGAAACTGTGAAAGCTTTGGCAAAAGCTTCCGGTTCGGAAAGATTTGCTTACGACTCTTATCGCCGCTTTTTGCAAATGTTCTCCGATGTGGTTTTGGGTGCCGATATTGAGCTTTATGAAGAAGCTTTGGAAAATATGAAAAAATCGCACGGTTATAAATCAGATACGGATTTGACAGCCGAAGATTTGAAAGAACTTGTTAAAATCTATAAAGAAATCGGTCAAAAAATCGGCAAAGTCGTGCCGCAAGATCCGTGGGATCAACTTTGGGCAGGTATTGGTGCCGTGTTTGGGTCTTGGATGTCAGCTCGTGCTATTACATATCGTAAATTAAACAATATTCCGGGTGACTGGGGTACAGCCGTTAACGTTCAGACCATGGTGTTCGGTAATGCCGGTGATGATTGCGCAACGGGTGTTTGCTTCTCGCGTGACCCTGCAACCGGTGAAAACAGATATTATGGTGAATACCTCGTTAATGCACAAGGCGAAGACGTGGTGGCCGGTATCAGAACACCGCAACCGATGGGCTCTATCGGTGATGGTACATCTTTGGAAGAAAAATGGCCTCATCTCTATAAAGAGCTTGTTGATGCTCGTAACAATTTGGAAGCACACTACAAAGACATGCAGGATATGGAATTTACCATTGAGCATGGTAAACTTTGGATGCTTCAATGCCGTAACGGCAAACGTACGGCAGCTGCCGCTGTTCGTATGGCCGTTGAAATGGTGGATGAAGGTTTGCTTAACCATGAAGAAGCCATCATGCGCGTCGGTGCAGACCAATTAGACCAATTGTTGCACCCGATGCTTGACCCGAAAGCCAAGAAAAATGTGATTGCAACAGGTCTTCCGGCATCTCCGGGTGCTGCTGTCGGTCGTGCCGTGTTTAGTGCAGAAGATGCCGAAGCATGGGCCGAAAAAGGCGAAAAGGTTATCTTAATCAGAAACGAAACATCTCCTGAAGATATCGGCGGTATGCACGCTTCTCAGGGTGTGATTACCGCACGTGGCGGTATGACCTCACACGCAGCCGTTGTGGCACGCGGTATGGGTACACCTTGCGTTTCGGGCTCAACCGATATTGTTATTGATGTTAAAGGCAAAACAATGAAGACCAAAGGCGGTTTAGTCATTAAAGAAGGCGATTGGGTTTCTTTGGATGGTGCTAAAGGTCAAATCATTGAAGGTCAAATTCCGACGGTTCAGGCTGATACAAACTCCGGTAACTTCGGAAGATTGATGGGCTGGGTTGATGAAATCCGCACGATGAAAGTTCGCGCCAACGCCGAAACACCGGCTGATGCCAAACAAGCTATTGCATTTGGTGCTCAAGGTATCGGTTTGGCTAGAACGGAACACATGTTCTTTGATGCAAACCGTATTGCCGATATGCGCGCGATGATTTTGGCAGATGATGAAGCCGGTCGACGCAAGGCTTTGGCTCGTTTGCTTCCGTATCAAAAACAAGACTTCAAAGAATTATTTAAGATTATGGACGGCCTGCCGGTTACGGTTCGTTTGCTTGACCCGCCGCTTCATGAATTTTTGCCGCATACAGATCCGGAAATGCAGGAACTTGCTGACAAACTCGGTAAAACTTTGGCCGAAGTTAAAGCTCGCGCCAATGCTTTGCACGAATTAAACCCGATGCTTGGTCACCGCGGTTGCCGTTTGCCGATTACATATCCTGAAATTGCCGAAATGCAAGCTCGCGCTATTTTGGAAGCAGCTATCGAGTCTGAAGCTGAAGGCGTTAAAGTTATTCCTGAAATCGAAGTGCCTTTGACAGGTTCGAAGAAGGAACTCGATATTGTGAAAGCCATTATCGATACAACGGCTGAAAAAGTGTTTGCCGAAAAGGGCAAGAAGGTAGATTATATCGTCGGTACGATGATTGAATTGCCGCGTGCCGCTTTGATGGCTGAAGAACTTGCCTTGTCGGCAGCATTCTTCGGCTTCGGTACAAACGACTTGACGCAAACAACGCTTGGTATGAGCCGTGATGATACGGGTGCCATTTTGGAAGAATATCGCGCCCGCGGTGTTTATGTGGCTGATCCGTTCGCATCAATCGATACGGAAGGTGTCGGTAAGCTCGTGAAACGCGCTTGCGTTGAGGGAAGAAGAGTGAACCCCGACATTCACCTCGGTGTTTGCGGTGAACACGGCGGCGATCCGAAGTCTATCGAATTCTTCCAAGAATGCGGTTTAGACTACGTTTCTTGCTCACCGTTCCGTGTGCCGGTGGCTCGCTTGGCTGCTGCACAGGCTGCCGTTAAAGCCAAAGCCAAAAAATAAAAGCCTAAATGGCCAATTACTTGCAAGCCCTTGTGCTTATGTACGCTTTTTTGTACACGTCGCACAAGGGCTTGCGGCGTACTTGACTCATTTAAGCTATTATTTTAGAGACCTGAACAAACTTGCAAGCTGTTTGCTTATGTACGCTTTTTTGTACACGTCGCACAAGGGCTTGCGGCGTATTGGACTCAGTTATTTTAGAGGCAGACTTTTAAAAGGGTTTCTTCTTAAAAAGCATCTTGCAATATTTAAAATGTTTTGTTAGTATGCCTTCGGTCTTATAAAAAAGGAAAGAAAAATGACGCACTTAAAATCCGAATTTTTAAATATCATGCTTGAACGCGGTTTTTACAACCAATGTACAAACTTGGAAGGGTTTGATGAATATCTTTTTGACTGTGAAACAAAAGGTGTTCCCGCAGTCGGCTATTTGGGTTCGGATCCGACGGGTGACAGTCTGCACGTGGGGCACATTGTGCCGGTGATGATGTTGCGCTGGTTTCAAAAATGCGGCCATAAGCCGTTGACACTTGTCGGCGGTGCAACGGCCAGAATCGGCGACCCTTCGGGCAAAGATAAGCTTCGTCCGTTTTTATCGGAAGAAACATTAAATGAAAACACCAAGGGTTTGAAAAAATCTTTTAAGATGTTTTTGAATTTCGATGAGGGTGCAAATAAGGCCGAAATGGTTGATAACTGGGATTGGTTTAAGAATATTAACTATCTCGAATTTTTGCGCGATATCGGCTCGTGCTATTCGGTAAATCATATGCTGACCATGGATAGTGTGAAATCAAGGTTGGAACGCGAACAGCCGATGAGCTTTTTGGAATTTAACTATCAGCTTTTGCAAGGTTATGATTTTTGCGTTTTAAATCAGCGCTATGGTTGCCGCGCACAAATTGCCGGTGCCGACCAGTGGGGCAACATTACCTCCGGTACCGAGCTCGGACGTCGTCGCTATAATGTGGAACTTTTCGGGTTCACAAGCCCGCTTATTACCGATTCGAACGGCAAAAAAATGGGCAAATCCGAAGGCAATGCCGTTTGGATTAACGAGGATAAGCTCTCGGCTTATGATTACTTCCAATATTTCAGAAATGTAGGCGATGCGGATGTGGCAAAATGTTTGGCCATATACACGGATTTGCCGATGAATGAGGTGCGGCGTTTGTCTGCCTTAAAAGATCAGGAAATTAACGAAGCCAAAAAGATTTTGGCTTTTGAGGCAACAAAGATATGCCGCGGCGAAGCAGCTGCCGTTGAGGCTTTGAACACAGCCGTGAAAACATTTGAACAAGGGACAACGGGTGAGAATCTGCCTTCAATTGAGGTCGATTTGAACGTTGGTATCGGTGTGTTGGATGCGTTTTTGGAAATCGGTTTTGTGGCAAGCAAGGGCGAAGCAAGACGCCTCATTAAACAAGCCGGCTTAAAACTCAATGATAAAACGATTGACAACGAAAATTATGTGATTACAAAAGCCGATTTGATTGACGGGCAGATTAAGCTTTCGCAAGGTAAGAAAAAACACGGCCTGATTAAAGAAAGTGCTTAAAAAAATTGCCGAATACAGTTCGGCAATTTTTTTGTGAACCAAAAAAAACACCCTAAAGGGTGTCTTTTGATTGGCGGAGAGAGGGAGATGAGCTCGGACAAGCCTCGCAATCTCATCGCTTGCAGATTTAAGACCTGCAAGCATTTTGATTCCGAACTCGGGAGTTCTTATTCCCTTCATCCACGTTTAAAAACAAAAAAACACCACAATGGTGCTTTTTGTTTTTAATGGCGGAGAGAGGGAGATTCGAACTCCCGGTACCCGTAATGAGTACAATTGATTTCGAGTCAACCGCATTCGACCACTCTGCCATCTCTCCTTATGGTGTCTTCTTAAATAAAATAAAAAAAATCTTTTTGCAAGCATTTATTTTTTATTTAGGCGTAAAAAATTTTCATCTGTTTTTTTGAGGGCGTTTTCAATCAGTCGAATATGTTCGGTATCACCGATTTCTTCTAAAATTTCCAAAGCATTCCAGTAAGCATCGGAAGACTTTTCAAGATAAGCGGCATTTTCCAGATTTTTGCCTAAATAATAATAAATGTCGGCAATATTTTTTTCGGTTTGCGCCCAAAGCAGAGGAAAAATTTCTTTTTGATAAAAAGACTGTCTGTTTTTGTAATTTTGAACCGCTATCTCGGCAATTTCTTTGTTTTTTGAATAAAAACTTAAATGTGCAAGATAAGCACCTAAGTCACCCTGAATGTCTGCCCATAAGCTTGGTGTGCTTGCGCGGGTAAATATTTTTTCGGCTTCGCGCGTGTAAAAAACGGCATCACGCAAAGATTGTCTGTTTTCGGATAATTTGAAAAACGAAAAATAAAATTTTGATAAAACAATGCAAAGCCTTCCGTAATCATATGGAAAAATATATTTGTTGAAATATTTTAGGGCTTTTTTGGCTTTTTCGATGGCGCGTTCAAAAAAAGTATATGAATCGGCATTTTTAGACTCGGCCGCACAAGCATACATCTGCGCCGAAAGGGTTAATAAAGTGCCTTCTATGAGCGGGTCGACGGGTTTCGTTTTGACTTTGTTTGCCGAATTGATGAGGTTTGAAATCAGTGCCATATCTCTTTTGTGAAACGAATCGGCATGTAAGCTTAAATAATTAAATGCTAAAAGGCTTAAAATATGCGGCATAAAACTTTTTTCGATTCCCTGAGGCATTTTATTTTTGCTTAAAGTGTTTACCAACTCTTGGAGTATTGCGGTATATCTTGAGTCTTTTTTGAGATTAAGCGCAATAAATGTGGCAGAAATAAGGCAACTGATTTGTAAGGGCAAATCTTGACTCTGAAAATAAGAAATCGGTAAGTAAAACCCAAATAAAGATGAAAAGAATGGCGAAGTGCTTGTTAAATACATATCTTGTGTTAAGAAATTAAAACGAATTTGTGTGCCGTTTTGGCAGAAGCGCAATAAGACATCCGCATTGTGTTTTTTAAGCGCTTTAATGCCGGTATCATAAAAATCAAAAAAGTTTTTGTTATCAGGGTTTAAGAAATCTTCGGGCGTAAAATCATCTTCAAATACAACGGATAAAAAAGGCAGCGGTTGAAAACTTTCGGCTAAGACTCGTTTCAGACCCACGGCGGCATTTTCATCTCTGCCGGCAATAACAACCCGAACAGGCAAAAGAGGTTCTTGTGCCGGTGCGTTTTGTTTTTTTGATTTGAAAAAAGAAAACATATGCCGCTAATCCTTTTTGCCGAAATGTTGCTTGATATCATCAATTTCGGTTTTAATATTTTCTACAAAATTGTTATTGATATCTTTTAAGGTGCTTTCTTCCTGTCCGGCAACATTCAATTTGGATAAAAGCCAAAAATTGATGATAAGCGCCAAAAGCGGAAGTGTGAATGCATTTTGCGCATAAAGCTGAAAACAGGATAAAACAATGTTGATGATGCAAATTTTTAAGATTATTGTGTAAATAAGACCGATATTTGCGCTTTTTTGAAAAGCGGACCAATAAACGGTGTTAAAACATAAATCCGTTTCTTTTCTTCTTAAAATATACTGTGCGCATAAGCTCCATAAAAGTTCGGCGATAATGTATAGCGGTAAAATAAGCATGCTCGGACCGGCAAGTTCGTTCATGCCGCCTAAAAGAAGCATACAAACCAAAAAGGTTGCCGACATCATAGCTCCTTCGTTTATTTTAAGGTGTAATTGGAAGGCATTAAACTGAAAGATGCAAACAAAAGCCCCAAACATAGCCATAGACATCAGCCCTAAATAAATGGGGATACCACCGAAACAGGCAACTAAAAACAAACCGAAAGTAAGCATTGACATGACAAGACTGAATACGCCCGTCAGCCCTGCTAAAACCCTTGAACCCAAAGTGATGAGCGAAACGGTAAAACCGACGCCTAAGGCAGAGAGCCACCACGGAACGGGCGCTAAATCTGCCAGGGCGCTTTTATCGGCAAATAAAAAGGTGCTCAAAATTGAAAAAATGACAATACTCATATCCAACAATTTGTCTGTTTCGAGCAAAAAGAGAAAGTATATCAGTCCCGCAAATACGAAAGATGTGACAAGCCAAATAAAATGCGGCGGATAAATGGCATCTTTGAAATAAGGAGGTAGGAAATAAACGGCGCAAATCAACATTGCGAACATTAAAAAAATGTATATGTACGGATCTTTTTTGAATTGGTAGGGAATAAAGGCATCATCTTGTATGCTCAAAAGATGACCGATAAACCTTGTGAGCACATAGCTTAAAAGAAAGATGACGGTGCCGAATGCAAAAATCATCAGCATTTAAATTCTCCTTTATTGAATACGCACGAGCGCGGCGGCAAAGAAACCGTCTGCACCGCCGTCGTTTTTGTTATGATACGGCAAAGTTCTTAAAACTTGCTTATCAATAATGCTTTCATCCAATTTTTTTGCCGGATATTTTTGAAACGAAGTTTTTAAGAGAGGCAAAAGCGCAAAATCGGTGTGTTGCGCTAAGAAGTGTTTGATCTGTTCTTCACCTTCGGCTTTACTGAGCGCGCAGGTAGCATAAATAAGAACGCCTTCTTTTGAGAGGTGTTTTGCGGCTTCAAAAAGAAGCTTTTGTTGGATGTTCGTTTGCTTTTTGACATCTTCAAGAGTTTTAAAATACATAACTTCGGGATGCTTTCGGAAAGTGCCCGTGGCAGAGCAGGGGGCATCAAGCAAAATGATGTCAAATTTTTCTTTTGTGTTTTGGAGAAAGACAAGCCCGTCGGCGCATACAACGGATAAGTTTTGATGAAAATCCAAGCGCGACATATTTTCTTTGAGGGTGCTTAGACGCTCGGGGCTGATGTCTACAGCTGTGACGACGGCGCCTTTCGATAAGAGCTGAGCGGTTTTGCCACCAGGTGCGGCACAGAGGTCTAAAACTTTTTTGCCGACAATGTTTGATATAAAGCAAACCGGAAGCGAAGCAGCCAAATCTTGAACCCACCAACAACCTTCTTTGAAACCTTCGGATGATTCGATGCCTGTTTTGATGGTGGGAAGTCTGACAGTGCCGTTTTCAAAAAGGATGCCGTTTAATTTTTGTGCCCAAATTTCGGGATTTTCTTTAACGGTTAAATCAATGGGCGCCTCCAGACAAAGCATACTTTCCATTTGTGCGATTTGAGAAGGGGTATAATCTTGCTTTAAGATTTGTTTGAAACTCTCGGGAAAGGCGCAGGCGTTTTGCATTTCGGCTTTTTTGAGCGCAACTTTTCGCAAAACGGCGTTGACCATACGTGAAGAAAAAACGTCGGTTAATTTTTTGGCGATGGAGACGTATTCGTTAATGACTGCATAATCGGGTGTTTGCGAATATAAAAGTTCAACGGCGCCCAAAAGCAAAACATACGTTAAAACCTTATTTTTGTTTGGAATTTTTTTTGAAAGCATGATGCCTAAAAGCTTGTCAATAACCGGCTTGCGGCGAAGCGCCGTCAGAATAAGGAAATTGGCAAAAGCTTTGTCATTTGGCTTAAAACTGTTTTTTAAGGTGCTGAAGAACACCTTTTCTTCCAAAATTTTTTGTAATGTTAAAACACAAGCTAAGCGAACAGACATTTTTTCCTCTTTGATTTATAATCTATTGTATTAAAATCTTTTTGCAAGAAAAATTTTTGAGCCCCGAAAAAAAACTTATTGACAAGCGGCAAAAAATATGTATATTGCACTCAAATGTTTCATTAACTTTATTAAAAAAAAGAGTATGTAAAATGGCAAAAGCAGTAAAAGTAAAAGTAAAATTGGAAAGCAGCGCCGGTACCGGCACGTTTTATCTCGCAGAGAAGAATCCGAGAACTCATCCTGAAAAGTTGGTCTTGAAAAAATATGACAAGAAATCAAAAAAGCATGAAGAGTTCGTTGAGAAGAAATTGAAGTAATTTTTTCGAAGATAAAAGCGATTTAAGATAAAAAGAGGCTGCGTTATTCAGTCTCTTTTTTGTTTTTCGATACATCGGGTGCATACGCCTTTTCGTATTCGTTTTGCAAAGTTTGAAGCGAAACATTGGTATAGCGTTCGGTTGTTGACAGCGATTCATGCCCCAAAAGCTCCTGAATGGAACGTAAGTCACATCCCTCATTTAAGAGATGAGTAGCAAAGGAGTGACGGAGCGCGTGTGGTGTGGCGCTGTCGGGCAACCCGATATGCTCGCGAATTTTTTTCATTTGGCGTTGAACAATGCGCGCTAAAAGGCGTTCGCCTCGAGCGCCGACAAACAAAGGTTTGTCTTTTTCAAGTGCGTAAGGCACGTTTTTTTTGTATGTGTTGATGGCATCAATAACCTCGGGCAAGAGCGGTACAAGGCGTTCTTTATTGCCTTTTCCCTTAACGACGAGGGTTTGTTGACCGTTTGTAATGTCACCCGTGTTTAAATTCAGGGCTTCAGATATACGCAATCCGGAACCGTATAAAAGCATAAATACTGCTTTGTCGCGTGCGCCTTGCCAATCGGAAGAGGCGTATTCGGGCGCTTCTTGCAAAAAAGTGAAAATATCTTTGATGTCAATGGGTTTGGGTAGCGTTTTGTTTCTTTTAGGGTTTGAAATGAGGCTGATGGCTTCATTTTTGATGTTTTGTTTTTTGGAAAGCCAGCGAAAGAAATTTTTAAGCGCCGAAATTTCGCGCGAAAGCGACGACTTTTCAATATCCAAAGCGGCGCGGTGGCTGATAAAGCGTCGAAAGTCGCGTACGTCCGCGGTGCGCAAAAAATCAATTTGCATATCTTCAAAAAAGTTGATGAAAAAAGACAAATCGCGGCTATAGGCTTCAAGTGTGTGTTCGGAAAAATGCCTTTCAAACAAGAGCCAATTTTGCCACGCCGTGACAAGACTTAAAACTTCGGGAGATGCTTTGAATTGAATATTGTTTTTCATGAAAAAACTTTCTGCGAGGTTGGTAAAAAAATTATATATCATCATATAATGACGAAGGGTAACGGGTAAATCATATGCTAAAAATTTATTTGTTGCAACCTTAAAAAAAACACGCTGCAAAGAGGCGTTGCTTTTAATTAAAAAAATGTTGAAGTCGGGGATGATTGCCGTTATATTGGGGCATCTGGTTTGAAGTGATGGAAACGGTTTGATGAATAATGATAAGAAAATTCCCGTTAAAAAGGGGTTGATTCTTGAGGGTGGCGCGATGCGCGGCATGTTTACGTGCGGCGTTATTGATGTTTTGATGGAAAACGGCGTTGCATTTGACGGCGTTGCGGG
>Ga0310696_10003727_pt1 | contig 18919 bp, 16 predicted proteins | sample AusTroGonzalo_MG_4_FD_203885 | JGI IMG/M metagenome (GOLD analysis project Ga0310696, IMG submission 203885) | Bovine rumen microbial communities from tropical cattle in Woodstock, Queensland, Australia - Gonzalo_02 (v2) (version 2) | ecosystem: Host-associated > Mammals > Digestive system >... | reverse complement strand
TCTACGGTGCTCGGGTTAATATTGGTCTTCTTAAGGATAACATACGGAAGCGTCTCGTAGAAGGGAGCGTGCATCTCATCAACAAGACCAACATAGTGATGTTCGGTGTTATTTTTTCCGGAAAAAGGTCCAAGAAGAATATCCTGAACCATGTTGATCTTATTCTCAACGGCTTCACGCAACTTTGGGGCTTGGGTTGCCGCCTCGGAGGTATACGACAGAAACAGACCTTTCATGATTCTGGTAACACGCTCAACAGCCTCCATATAGGTGCCATAGAGCATGGTGAAAATCGTCCAGGTCTCATTTCCATCATATCCAAGAGCGACTCTAACGATCGGATTATCTTTAAAATCCATGTTGGCATCCTCTCTTAGAAAAGAAATTCGGAAGCGTAGAAAGAAGCTCCCTGGAACACCTTCATCATATTGAAGACCTCAGGAAACTTCTCGTTCATAGAGTCTTCGATCATCCTAATCGTTTGGGGATTATAGGAGATCTTATACTCAGGGATCTGATCTTTGGGAAAGTCTTTCTTGATTCGATCGATGAGCTCGATAAACCTAACGACAAGGTCGTTATTTTCAACAACTTCACGAAGAACGTCTTCTCGGTCGGTTACGGGATCCAGAAAGATCATGTCAATCATTCTCTGAGAAACCCTGAGAGTTGGCATTTCTGTCGTGCCAAGGTATTCATGATAGAGGTTTACCAGGCATTCACCGATCTCGTCACAGGTAAAAACGATGTTCTGATTTACTCTGATATCCACAAGACTATTGTGGACGATTGCAGCATAGGTGTTTCTGAGGAGCATTTCGATCAGCTCATTCTCACTTGTCTGATGATAGCCATAGAAACTCTGGTCGCTCATCAGATTACGAGAAATGTGTTCAAGATACTTGATCGAAGGAACTTCGACATATCCGAGATTTCGGAGTTCATCCTTATTCGGGTAGTTGTAGAATTCTACCCTTTCAGGTTTGATTCTGTGCTTATGCATGTATCTATATGCTCTCATCCCTGGCTTGGACTCACGCATATCATGATAGGTCTCATACCTAGGAAGATCCCTCAGATAGATATGCGCCATTTCTGCCATGAGTTTTCGAGTCTTCGCATTAGGAACAGGAACCGCTCCATGAACCCATTCAGATGCAGTTATGCTCATGTATCCGAGAGAAGAGAACTCCTTCAGATTTTGAAAGACCCGGTAGAGATTCGTCCGGGCCTTACTACTCATACGCCGAAGCTTTGCGAGTTCATCTCCCGAAAGGAGCGTCATATCATCAGGAATGTTATTGGTAATAAAAGCCCAAGTGATAAGCCTTTGCAGATTGTAGAGAGCTTTGATATACCTTTCATAGGGCATGTAGAATTTCTTATTCCGAGCACTTCCTGTAAAACGAAGAATAAGCAGAGAATCGTCGGTAACATGACGTGAAATCACCATGGTACTAATCCCCCATCATTCAGGCAATAGGCGGACGGTGAAGCCTTTCAACGAGAATTCGATTCACGCGTTCAGCGTCGCAGTAGTTGTAGTGCGTCCCGATGAAATCACAGACATCATCCGCACTGGGCCAGTTGGTAAAGGAAATTCCGAGGTTGAAACGCTTGAGTCCCTTCTCAACGTAGAGGTACTTCACCCAGGGAAGCTCGAAAAGAACAGGATCGCTCTCGAGCTTCCGCTCTTCTTCGTACCTCTTCAGCAGCTCCTGTTCGGTCATGACCTTGTCCCTGTGGATGCACAGTGCCCACCGAACACAGTCACGCAGATACCTCGGCATCAGGGCCTGTCTTTCGACGGTCTTCTCTTCAACTTTCTCTTCGGGTTTGTTCATTGTAGTGTCAGTCCTTTCGCGTTAATGTATTGGGTTTGCCTCTTGTTAATAATATACCACAAAAAAAGACAACGGGCACATCGTGGCTCCCGTTGTCTTTTCCGAAAAGGAAGGCGTTACCTGGTCTGGCCTCCCTTCCCGTCAATGTCAGTTATGGAATGGTCCTTCCTGAACGATATAGTCCACCCGCTCTTTCGCTGCGGAGAGATTATGATACATGGGGCAAAAATCGTCTTCGACACACTTGATAGCGGTATCCTCCGCCATCTTAAGAGCGGCCTCCCACTCCTCATAATCAGAATCACTGTAGTCAACACAGTGATCTACAACTCCGTAGACGGATTGGAGCTGCCCGTTGGACCTGGTAATGACGCTGGCACCGAAGGCCTTCAAGATATCATCTCCAACATGGTAGTGGAACGAGTACTGGATCACCCCATACATTGCGGGTTGAGTCTTGAGGTCCCACTTATCGGAATAATCGTGGAAGTAGGACGCCACCTTTTTCCCGAACTTGGAACCGAGAATTTTTGCCGTCGCCAGGAAGCCGGTGAGAGCGCCGACGAGACCAGACCCGGCATCCACAACCTTATCCATGAACCTGATCGTATCGATGGTGAACTCTTCAGCGATGTCGAACGAAATGCTCACATCATCGTTTTCCTCTTCGATTTTGAGGGAGGAGAACTTGTTTTCCACATGGAACCCCTTGAACACCTTCTCAAACTCTTCATAGGTTTTGAATTTGATGCCGGCTTCCTCGGGAATCAGATCCCTCACGCGCTCGATGAGCTTGTCGTTAGCAGCGAGCTCGCTGCGCTTCATTTCAACACGGATATACATCTCATTTCTCCTTTCAGCTATTGATATACTCAAGGATGGAATCTGGGGTTAACTGGACCATCTTAACCAGCTTGAATTCGATCCTCATTCCTGAGGGGATGGTTGTGGCGCCTTCGGGCAAACGCCCTCCAACGACCTGCGCCACGATGAGCCGGTCATCTTCGGCCAGATGAACACTTTTCCGGTTCATCTTGATCTCGGCGTCCAGGATGCTGGATACGACGTTTGCCGTATCGGCATGGCCAATGAACGACTCGAACTTGTACTGCCGAATCATTTCGGCTGCCTTATCGGCAGAGATGGTTTTGACGCTAACCAGAGTATCGTCCGGCAGCATCTGTAGAGAAAATGCGTTTACGATATAGAGCATGGGGACTACCTCCTATTCCTAGGGTCGTAGAGTTTATATTTCGACCCAAGATATCTATAATAAGAATATATTAGGAAAAATGGGCATTTATACGGTAAAAACAGTCCCCTAATTCCAACGTATTAAGTCAAATACACATAAAGTAGGTGAAATAATGGCTACAGCTACTGGCAGTTCCTATCCGAGCTATATTAGCATTGCAAGTATCAAAAAATACTGGCTCGATACAATTGCCCCAAATTATTTCGACTTTGAAAACGTGAATAACTATAACGTTGGCATATTTGGTTATGTCAACGAGGTTATGGGGAACACAACAGAAGACGTGTTTAACGCTGTGGCTATCACCAGAAGAGAATTCTATCCGGTGACGGCCCAGTTTATATCGTCCCTATATACGATGGCCACCCTACAGAGCGTAGAGATACCGTTAACAAAACCTTCCACCTGCAGATGTATTCTAATCATCCCACAGTCAGAGATCATTTCCAATTCTACGCAGATTGGAAATACTGGCCAGTTTGAATGTGTGGTAGACGACTGTCTGAAAATCTTTGCTGGAGATCTTCAGTTCATGCTGGACTATCCGATTAGAATTCTCAGTAAGCAGAATTCTGCAACCAAAGAGTGGTCGCACACGGTTCACTACGATGTGGGAACCAAGAACAGTTTGGCCATGGCAATCACTTCTGCAAGTGCAAGTAGATACATTTCCACAAAGATCCTTAAGGAAAATGGTGTCAACTATGTTGCACTATTTATCGATACAATTCGTCAGCTAGAAATGGTTGAAAAGAATGAGATCGTTGTTAAGGACACCATTCTTGATACCGTTACCATGGACATCGATTTCGATGGAAATCTAGCGAACTTTGAAGTTTTTTACAAAGAAAACGCAAATTCTGAAGAACTTCAGCTGGATAAGTACATGATCAATTCTGCGATCAGTGGATCTAATCCCTATGTGCAGTACGAGTTGATCAACACGAATAAGATCCGTCTTACGTTTGCTTATAATGGTTTCTGGACCCCGAAAATCAATTCGGAAGTGATCGTCCGAATTTACACATCCGAAGGCTCTAACGGTAACTTTAACCAGTTTACCGAAGATATCGTTTGCAGCTCTAATTCTGAGAAATATCCTTACAATGCAAACATGACTATCATTGGCCGAATTTCCGGAAGTGCCATTGGTGGAACCGATCAGCTTCTTACTCAGGAATTTCGGAATAAGATCATCATGGCCTATAGTACCAATAAGACCATTGCAACTGAAAACGATCTTCAGCTCTATTTCAACGATATCTCCGATGATATCGAAGGAGTAAAGATTCTGTTTCATAAGAAGAGAGACGATGTGTTTATTCGACTCTTTGGAGCCTATAGCCTCTATAAAGATGAGAACGAGGACATCATTCCCACAAATACTCTGGAACTCAGATTTGAGAAAAGTGATCTTTCTCCGGATCAGTCTGCAACACTGTTGGCCATACCGGCAGGGTCTGTTTTCCAGTATGATAGTCTAAGAACCGCTCCAGCTGGCACTCCCTACTATAATAATCAGTTCATGGAAGTTAAGGTTGGAGAACTTGAATACGTTGCCCAGGTAACTCCGAATATCGAGTATGAGAATATCGGTGAGATCACTCTCACCGGTACCACGTATTATGTCTATCTGGACGAGTGTGAAATTGCCAAATCTACGGTCGTTCCGCTAAAGGATGAAAACGGATTCCTTAGTCTGATGGAAGCGATGAGGAGATATAATAAACCGGCCTACGATTCGGTCCCGTACTTCACCAACCCGTTCATGATGATTATCCACTCTGATCCCAACACCTGTGGATACTATCTAAACTCTGTGGAAAAAACCCTTCCAATCGAGTATACCTATATTAATGACAATTCATTCCAGCAGTTCATCGCTAGTACCATCGAGATATATAGAGATGCTCTTGCTGGTAACAACTTCTACCGATTCAGAATGCGGGTTACTCCCACGTCTGACGAATCGGTTGAATTCTACAGTGAAAACGATCCAACCACCACGTCTAATCAGATTCGGGCAACGAGTGCTGGAATGGTGGTCGGTGAAGAGTACTATTATGATAGTGAAAATGGCTATGGCTATATCAGAACCATCATTCGCTATTCTAACTATGATACCACACATACCGACATCATTATCCAATCTTCCAACATCTTTAAAATCGATAATGATAACACACCGACACTGATTACTGGATATAAGATGAACTTTAAGGTTGGTGACAGCTTTAAAGCCAACGATATCCTAGCGGTTAAGCGCTGTACAGATCTTGGAAATGTGCTTCTTGTTGGTATCATCGATGGTGAAGGTCATACAGGTGCTCTTGGAAGAGCAAATCTCTATATTCCAATGACCATTCAGGATATCGATGAAGACACTGGAGCTATGATCATGGAGGGCTATGTCCAGACCGATGATACTCTAAGCTCTAACGCCGATATTCTTCTAACGCACGGTGTTTTCCAGGAGGATGGCACCGATCACGGTAGCGTAACCGTTCCAATGGACAAAGAAACGTTCACCGTGGACGCTCTCTATAGAGATCCTGATATCACAGATAATAGTAAGTATCAGGACTATACTCTACTCAATAAATTCACCCATACCAATACCTACATGAGCAGTAGTGATACACCATTTGATCTCATTACAGCTCTAAGTTTCATTCGAAGCACTGTGGACTTTTATCCAATCAACCCCCTAACCCCTTACGAAAATCTGGATTACCATGTCTATATTGACAGAGTTCCTCTTTTGGGAGCTAGATGGGCTGTTGACACTGCACAGTTTGAATACTTTGTGCAGCAGTATTTCCAGATGAATGAAAATCTTAACAGTGCATACCTTTCTCTGAATAACACGTTCAGTATCGATTCTAAGTTCTACAATACCTATGGTAGAGCCAGATTCTATACCGTAGGTAATAAGAGGGATTCTATGGTCTCTTTGGATAATGTGCGCTGCAGTTTCCATTTTGGTGTGAAGCTCAATACCATCTCAAACGTGGACGATTTCACTACCAGATTCAGAAACTATGTGCGCGAATATATCGAATCCGAGGACTACATGACCAATGAATCCCAAGATATATACATCATGTCTCTCATCTCCGCACTGAAGGAAGAGTTTGAAGAAATCCAGTACCTAGAGTACTATGGATTCAACAATTACAACTACAGTGCACAGAAGATTGTGGGACCCGATCTCAGTACGTTCCAGGAAGATTTTGTTCCCGAATTTATCAATCTGGATATCCGCAAAGATAGTACTGGTAAAACCTATCCCGCGGTCATCGTCGATATTCTGTAGAAGCCCGAAAAACAAGGCTTTAAATGCAACAACTAAGACTTTTCAATTCTACTGAAAGGACCGGTTCTAGTATGAAGCGTAATAAGATGCTTCTCACCAACCAGATCTATAGCACCCTTATGGGTGAAGCTGTTACCATGGTGGTGACCGAAGCTTTTCTAAATTCCCTTCCGTTCAACAAGAGAGCTCTCAGCTATGAATCCGAGGGTCTTGCTCGTTACTGCTCTAATGTGGTAAGAAAGATGCATCCCGATACCCTCATCGATCGTGCAATCGAGAGCACCTCCGATCCCATGAAGATCGACTATCTTCAGACGTTGAAGGATGAAATTTCTGCTGTGGTGGAGGCTGCCACCACTCGTATCGTAAACTCCGAGTGCCTTGGTACCGCGTCTACCCCCGAAATTCTTCGCACTGCTGCCCTTGAAGACAAGGAGCTCAATAAGCTGGTCATTGCCAGCAAGAAGGCTGGGAGCGATGCCGTTGGCGAGATCGTTAAAAAGAAACTTCTCGATACGATCCGTGATGAGCGTGAATCGTTTGAACGCTCTGAAAAACTCAACAGAGAAGTTCGCGATGTTATCAAGGATGAAGCCCAGGAACTCCGTGATTCTCTTGCAGAGGATGATGAGGCCGGAACCACCGGTACCAGCTATTCTGTAGTGGATGATGTTGAAGTTTCTGCTCCCGAAGAAGCTCCCGTAACAACGGATGAGTCCGAAAAGCCCGAAGAGAGTCTGGACTCCTATCTAAAAATCGTTCTCAGTTCCACAGATCCTCGGCATCCTGTGACCGTTTTCTCCCGTCTTCAGGATCTGTGTATGGAGAACCTTCTCTATAGCAACGAATCTGTTCATGGAGAAGTTCCCTATGACACTCTCGAGAAGATCACTCTCGAATCTACCTTCCCCTTCTTTGATCTAAGCCAGCGGTCTCTACTCGACGATGTGAGAGCTCTTCATATTTCTATGGAGGCTGCTCTTGAGTGCGAGAACATGGGCCCTGAAGAAAAGGCGCAGAAGATCAAGAAGATCGCAAAGACTTCCATGATCTGCAGTATCTGCATTCTCACTCTAATGGAAGTTCTTAAGACCATGAATCTTCGGTCTCCTGATATGGACATGGTAAAGAAATTCGTGACCCAGAATGTCAATGTTCAGAACGCATCTGGCGATGACATCGAACGCATTGAAAAGAGGGTTGATGATGCGGCCGATGACGTGCGCAAGTCTGTTGCCCTCGGTGCACTTTCTGCGGATGATACCGCAATTGCAAAGGAATCTCTGGTTAAGGTAAGGGAAATTCTGGAGTCTACGACTGTTCCTGCTGCCAAAGAATCTGTGAAGAATAGAATCATTGGTAAGCTGACTTCCGCCATCGAATCCACTCTTCAGGATCCCGATCGGATCATTCGTACCGATCCAACCTCTGTCAGAATTCGTGAGGATAATATCGCTGCTCTCGAGCACGCGATCCGTCTGTTAACCCGCCGTGTCGATGTGGATTCTGTCAATATTTGCATCGAATCCACTACTCAGATGGGTGAGGACAATGACTCCGTTATGCTCAAGGCAACAGGTCTGGATCGTCGCGGCACTCCTACCATGGAGCATTTCTTTGAGTTCAATACTGCAAAATTCCTTGGTGATAACCTGGCTGATGCACTCCGTGACTGCGCTGGCTACTGTGACATCAAAGTTGGACATAAACCCCTCAACATCTATTTTGCTGATCAGGGCTATGCCGTTCCCCTTTGCAAGTAATAAAATTAGAAGCTACGCCTCTACTCTGGAGGCGTAGCTTCTATTTCTTGGACAACTAGATAATGAAAGGAGATGATACGCAATGGGCCCCGATAGACTAGACAATCTTCTCATTGACGATAAGGAAAAGATTGAAGATTTCATCAAACGTAGATTTCCTGACGATTCTAACTGGACACAGGGAAACTGCTACTATTTTGCGAAAATTCTAGAACTCAGATTTCCCGGTGGTAAAGTCATGTACGAACCTATAGACGGTCATTTTCTATACCAATACAACGGACGATACTACGATCATGACGGCCTATATACGGGGGATACTTCTAGGGTATACGATCATATGATCGAGGAAGGATCTGGGTTCTTTAAGGAACTTCGTAGAGCAACCTTTGAAAGTCTAATCCAATAGTGAAAATCTACAACCAAATATGGCTATCTAAAAAGAAGGAGGAAATATAAGATGGAAGTGGATATCACCAGAATTGTCCTAGCTCTAATTGGTCTATGTTCCGCTGTCATTACCGGATTTCTGATTCCCTACCTGAAGAGTAAGCTCAATAACGAGCAGGAAGCTCTCCTTCAGACCATGATTGACTGTGCTGTGGCGGCCGCTGAGCAGCTATTTAGGCAGCCTGGTAGTGGTGCTGACAAGAAACAGTACGTTCTAAACTGGCTCACCGAAAATGGGATCAATATCGATTCTGCTAAGCTTGATGCCATGATCGAAAGTGCTGTCTACACTCTTACCCATACCTTCTCCAAATAAGGAGGAATGATCATGAGCAATAGTCCCCTTGTTGAGTATACGAAGATTAGTCCTTTCCGGACTTCTCCGCGTACTCATATCATTGACCGAATCACTCCCCATTGTGTCGTTGGCCAATGTACAATTGAGGCTCTAGGAGCCGAATTCTCCAGAGAAAATAAAAACGCTTCCTCTAACTACGGAATCGATCGTGATGGTCGTGTAGGTATGTTTGTTGAGGAAAAGGACCGCTCGTTCTGTAGCTCAAATAGAGCTAACGACCATCGAGCGGTTACCATCGAATGCGCGTCTGATGCAACTCATCCGTATGCGTTTAAGAAAGCGGTCTATGAGAAGCTCATCGAGCTTTGTACCGACATCTGTCGTCGGAACGGAAAAACAAAACTCATCTGGTTTGGCGATAAGGATAAAACCCTATCCTATACTCCAAAATCCAATGAGATGATCCTGACGGTGCACCGCTGGTTCAACCCCAAGAAATCCTGTCCAGGTGACTGGATGTATGACCGGATGGGTGATCTTGCAGAAAAGGTTACCAAAGCACTCACGCCCATAGAGGAGGATGACGAAATGTTGAGCTATGATAAGTTCAAGGAATATATGGACAAATACGTGAAGGAAAATCCCGATGCTATTCAGAAGATCTTCAAGGATAACATGAGCACGTATCGGAAGACCCTTCAGGACAACGACTCCGCAAACTGGTCTGCCGATTCCCGTAAATGGGGTATCGATACTGGTCTGATTCAGGGCGGTAGTTCCCTTTCCGATGGTAGTCCCAACTACATGTGGGAGGATTTTATCACCAGAGAACAGATGACCACATTCATGTACAGATTTGCGCAGAACCTCTATAGAGGTTTTTCCCAAATCTTTAAACTCTCAAAATGATCAGAGCACCAAAAAAGAAAACCAAGAGAAGAAAACCAAAGAAACCAAATAAGTTTCTTGAGCATATGAAATCCATTGGAGCAACCAATCGCCTGGCTGTATATCTGGTGATCATGCTTCTATTTGGACTTGTCATGGGTTTCATTCTCGCGGTGATGAGTATTCACTCGGACTATGCCGGATCTCTAATCTGCTTTACTGTGGTATTCACTCCCATGGGAACAGCGATTTCCATCGTACTAAATAGCATAGTCAATAAAAGCAAGGCAGAAAATACTGGAGCCGATGGTGAAGGTATCAAATATGCTCTTGCCATGAACGAACTGCTTGAGGGATCTGAATCCCAGGAGCCGGAAACTATTGAAGATGAACCCGAACCGGATCCAGTGGACACATCGGATGCTTCAGAGAACAGTCCACCAATCTAACAGAGAAATGAAGCTAGTGTACTGATCAGTACACTAGCTTCATTTTTTATCACATCTGATAGAACTTCTTGAGAATGATACGATAGTTCATCGAAGCTTCCAGACGTAGTTCAAAATAGGAATGAATGATTGAATTATAGGTGTTATAGAGGACGGCGGCTTTTCGAGCGTTTTCTCTGATGGTACTAATCTGTTTTTCGTCGGCGTCGGGCCGAAGTTCCTTCTCCAGATTCCGGATTGAGCCGTAAAGCTGCGTACAGGTGTTGATATAAGAGTTGCAACGATTGCTGATCTCAGAGGTGTTCATCGCATTTCGCTCAATTGCAGGAATATCAGTCTGACGATAGGTCCGCTCCCGTTTATCAGTACGATAGTTTGCAACCAGATATTTAGTCATGTTTGGAGCGGAGCTAACCTCTGTTTCCGCACCCTGGGTATAGGGCTTGAAAAGAACCTTCAGCATCTCTCCCTGAGGAGCATTAATGATGTCGGATACTCTCCCAGTTGGTCCACCACCGGTTGTCATAGAAAGGGTCCGAAGACAGCTTTCGATATCCTGCATCAACCCTTTGATCGGTCTTTCGAGGTTATTGTTTGTATAGGCGTAGTTTACAACCGTTACCTCATCGAGAGGCTTAACCAACCTCTTACGCTGTTGATACTGATTGTTAAAACTTCTGTCATTATTGACCAGACTACGTATCCGATTCTGGATCCACCTTTTCACATTATCAAGAATATCGGCAATTTTCTTTAGAAACTCTTTCACAGCACTTAGTGCCTTCTGAAATTTACTAAGCTTCTCCGCAGGATTTTTATCCGTGAGATTATCCTTTACAGCAGATTTCACTGCATTTTTTGCGTTGATTTCAGCGGCTTTCTGCCCATTATCGTTGGTACCGGTTAGCTGTGCTCTAGCTCCCTGGGTAGGAACTGTAGTCGCAGCGGCCGTTGTTCCACCGGTTGGTACATCAGCTTCCATAGCCGGAGAAAAAGAATATTTTGCATCAATACTTGCAATGTCAGATTCAATTGCAAGATAGTCATAGATGATAGAATTATAATCAGCCTTGATCATTCGAAGACATCCCTTTCTTTTAGATTACAGGGTTGTCCTAGGATGAAAAATATGGATCGGTGCAATTGCACCGATCCATATTTTTATATTATTCCTGTTCAGTAGGATCCTTTCCCGAAATTCCGGGATCTTCTTTAAGTGTCATCGGTTCATCGAATTGATCATCATACTCACCAAAGATCCGAACTCCTCCAACAAGTCCCTGGAGTAGATCGTAGTTCTCATTGGTAGAGAGAGCATCCATGAACCCGTCAGCGCGAGACTTGGAATAGCGATATTCCTCTTCCAAACGCTTGGTTAGAGTTTTCTCGTTCGTCGCATTCACATCAAACCGCTTTGTCACAGAAATGTACTGATTGGACGTGATGATCGTGGTGAGAACGTTTACAACAGCACGGAGAATCTCAATATCTGTAGCGGTCGAGTTGATCACATCCCATCTTCCAATGGGAGACATGACTTCGGTCCTAAGGTTATAGTCCAGAGCACGTTTATCGGAAGTGCAAATATCGATGATTTCTCCAGAGGAAAGATTTGTCACCTCATCAGACACTGCCTTAAACTCAGGCTTGATACGGACACGACGTCTGATAGACTCGTCTCGATGTTTATTGTTCATCACCTCTAGGGTGGTGAGATAGAAGCAAGAATAGAGCATGTCATAGATCTTGTCCTCATACTCTACTCCAATATGTGGAATGGACTTGTCGATAAGCTTCTTAAGAATCGTAAGGATCTCAAGATTCATGCCACGAACATAGCCATTTTCAAAGGCAGACTTGCAGGCAAGAACAGCGTCATCAATGGTATCCTTATCTGTACGCTGCTGAATATCAGATACGGCACCGACCTTGATCACACCGGTAGAACCAGTGAGTTTGATGTATCGCATCTGAGAGAACATGTAGTCCTTATCCAGTGTACCACCGATGGTCTTTACAGCCTTGCGCTTACGCTCCTCATAGTCTTCCTTCGCCTCACGAACCACCGTATCGAAAGTCTGTTTATTCATAACGTTTTCGTAGTCCTGAATAAAGCCTTCATTTTTATCCAGAATGATGGACTGGATAGTTCCAAGACAGCGCTGAAGAATATCTTCCGGCCCATCGAACGTATAGTCCTTCAGTTGGAACATGGGATCGTTGATCTGCTGATCCTTGTCATGGGTCTGGTTATGATATAGAATGTTAAAGGCCTTTGTCTTAGGCTCATCAAAAATCTGAGAGTTGGTAAGCGCACAAAGGTCACTCAGAGTTTTTCTTTGAAGAGTTGTAGACAGAGGTATCTGTATCAACATGATCCGGGGATACTGTCTCTGATTGATACAGTTTTCCACCTGAGAACCGATCCACGTGGAAATGATGTCATCGAAATACGGTGCCATTAGCACAAGATCAAAATCATCTCGATTAGATAGACCTAAGAGGCCACCGATGATCTTTTCATGGGACTGGAAAGAAACCGTATGATCAAATATGACCACTCGACGGGGTTTATCTTTAAAGATGATCGATCCTGATCCGTCGTTCACATATGCGTGAAAACTCAACACATGGGATGCAAACTTATATCCAATCTGAGTCACATAGGTGGTGTCAGAGGAATTCGGATCGAGTTCGACCTGAATATTGGGGTTTTTCGTCTCCTGATAGATTTCCTGGATAATGCCGGAAAATATGGAATTTCCATTGGTTGCGATATGAGCGATCCGGAAGATATCCAGATAATCTCCCTCGGTATCGATTGTCATAACGTTCGGATTTTCCCTGAGGAGCTTCTCGAGGTATCTATAGATCTTTTCCATAGAATGAATGAAACTGGCCTGGCGGAACGCGCCATCCTTTTCAACCTCGGGAATGAATTTTTCATACATGATCTTCAGGAAATTGTTTGCTGCAACCATTGCCGTGGTAGTACCATCACCGACAGTGGTAACGCTGTTGAAGCTGATCTTCTTCAACATCTGGAAGATGTTATTGTACGTAGGATCGGTAAACTGAAGTTTGCTTAGACAGGTCCAACCATCTTTGCTAGGGTAGGTAAAACCGGTACCTTCATCGATGACCGTAGTGCTACCGTAGGGTCCCAATGTTTTTACCACCATATCAGAGGCGATCTGGGCGATGGTGCACACCAGTTCACGATATTCCTTTCCACCAACAACGTTGCTGCTGGACATGATGTCTCTGTAGAGATCTTCGTTGATATATTTCATTTAGACTGTCCTTTCTAGTACTGATTAAATCCCGGGATGCGTTTTTCAGTTTCCGAAAATAGTCTCGGCTCAAATCTTCCAAACCTCATTCCGGTAAGCGGAAGACCTGTATTGAAGTCTATCAGCTTGGGAAGAAGTTCTTCCATACCAACTTCATTAAAAGAAGGATATTCATCTTCACCTAAAACAATTTCCATGTTCTGACTGTGGTTTCTTAAAAGAAACATTGCGGCCTGACAATGGTATTTTTTAGGATCCTCGACCATCAGAGAAATATCTTCTATGGAGTTGGAAATGATCGTTGTATATTCAATCTCGGAATCCATGGCGGCAATTTCAGAAAGCTTACCGGATGCGAGATTTAATTTTTCAAATATCTGAGGAGGAGTGATTCTCCTTAGATAGAAGGTGTCTATTGGTCGTATCTGCCAAGGATAGACAAGTGTAACAGACTTTACAAAGTCATCATACATGATCTCCATGATGGCATGTCTCATCATAGTTTCACTGCATTGGCTATAGTCATAGTGATCTAGAGCAAAATTCATGATCTCTTCCACAGTCTCGTCTGGCATATCCAAATCTAGCTCAAGATCTTCTGTGGATGAGAGATAGCGAACAAGATCATCAGATGTAAAAAATCCATAGTCATGATAGACAGAACTAGGATTAAAACTTGTACGTTCTCTCAGCTTGAAAAGTTGATTCGCCCACTCTGTACCGAGTAGACCGTAGGTGATAAGATCGCATTCTGGTATCCAGGTTCCAAGAACATCGATCAAAAAATACTCATCTCTTCCAGGATTACTGCTAAGAGGAATATTACTATAGATAGATGAGTGATTTGTATAGATTCCCATAATGTACCTCCAAAAAAGAGAGCCAGGCGAGAAAAATCTCCTCCTGGCTCTCTTGTTTTTTACCCGATCAGATCGTTAAGGTTATCCACCTCAGTCATGGTCGGAGTAGGTGCCGTAGGAGAAGCTTCTCCAGGAATCTGACGAATGGTGCCCATCGGCTGGAAATTGGGATTCGGCAACTGAGCATGGACAGCATTGGCAATCGCATGGATATAGTTCATGAGACGAACAGAGTCGACGTTCCCGGTCACACGAGTACCGTGGCCAGCGATAAAACCAGATGCCATCCGATTGAATCCCTGAACTGTTTTAAGGAACAGGAAGAAGTCAGCCTGGACAGGGACGGGGTTGAAGTTTCCTGTCGTAGGATCATAGTCTTCATTGAAGACCACAACCTCGAACTTGAAACGAATCGTGGACTGTGCAACCTTGGTTGTCGCATCACACCCGATATATAAGGTGGAATAGAATTCTCCATCGATGACTTCGAATTCGAGCAGAGTACTTCTGGCCGCATTGGTGAAGATGCTGTATCGACCATTGCGACTCGCATTGTAGTCTTCAAGCAGATGGTTCACCAACATGTCTTCCAGAGCAATGCAGTTCTTCGGAGAAAGAATCGTAGAATAGCGCTGTTCCTTCGGATATGTACGACGACCATCGGTTCCAACGTGAGGAATCCAGAAGGCAATGCTCAGACTGGAATCGAGAGCTGATACGTTGAACTTCATACCGTTCTGATTAGCATCCCAGAACGAAAGCATACTTGTGGTGATGGAATTTCGAGAATTGCTCCCGCGCATGGTTCCACCAAAGGACGGAGAGGGACTTCCAGAGTCCGCATTACTACCGTAGGAAGACCCTGGACGAACGGGAGTGCCAGCAATATATTCTGACATATTTTCACATTCCTTTCTCTAGAATTAAGCAGATGTCGTTGATTCATTAAAAGAATATACTAGCCAAAGTGATCAGTAGAGAGAAGAGGGCAATTGCCCTCTTCTCTCATCCTCTAGTCGTGGATGGACACGGCTACGATATTCGCACTAGGGGATGGATTGATCATTCGTTTTCCCTTGTGCTTTTTCGTTAACGACGGAATATCCGATTCAGCAAGAGTAACCACCGAATTACGCATCGCTATGGTAATCTTTTGCCCGATTCGAATGCCACTTGCAAACCGAATACCATCTGTGGGATCAAGGGTCATGAGATAACTTTGATCGTTCTTCGACCCTCTTTTTGCAGGATCTCCAAAGTATCGAAGGTCGATTTTCTTAATCATACCCTTATCAGAGATCACAATAACAAAATCGTCATCGGAACCAACGGGAGCGTATCCTCTAACAAAGTCATTTTCCTTCACTCGAATGGATATTAGACCCATAGAATCCTTTGCCTGTGTGGGAATATCCTTAACTCTCATATAGGAATACTCCCCCTGATTGGTGTAAAGAATGATCTGAGATCTTTCAAACATCACATCTGCCACCGCAAGTGAGTCATCATCTCGAATCTTCATTGCTCTAACATTTTTGGAGTTTTTAATTCCGGTATAGATCTCCATTTCGGTCTTTTTTGCATACCCGTTTCGAGTGATCGTTGTCAGGTACGGCACACCAATTTTCTTGGTCATGGTCTTGATCAGATCAGCGTCGTAGGCCTCCATACACTGTACAACCTTACCTGTCAATTTGGAGATTGTGAATAGGGTATGTCCATACTGACTGGTTTCTGTATTGTCGATCTGGTGTACGGGAACGATGCTAAATCGACCAAAACTATCAAGGAAAATGACACTAGAAGAGTTGTGTACCACGAGCTGTTCAATGGGGTAGTCGCCGGATTTAAAAGACCCCATGTTCACATTCTTATTCGGATTATCCTTGTAATAGGTGAGCTTCTTTACAAATCCCTGATTAGAAATGATCAGAGAGTGTGTGGTGTCAGAGATGATCGAGCCGGTTTCCTCCGCAACTATTTCAGATTTTCTCGGAGAGGCATATTTTCGCAGATCTTCCAGTTCGTCCATAATAATCCTATCGATCTTCTTTTCGGACCGGATGGTTTTCATGAGCTCATCGCGCTCTTTGGTAAGCTTTACAAGCTCTTCCTGATAGTGCTTTTTTGCATCAGCGTTAAACGCTCTGAGACGCATCTCATAGATCTGTGTTGCCTGATAGGAGGTCATCTCTGCAAGTTTACGGAGCTTATTGACCGCTTCTTCTTCATGAGAATGCTGAATAATGTCTGTGGTTTTCTTAAGATTTTCTCCAGTACAAAGCTTGATTAGAATCTCGAGCAGGTCAATTCTGGCAGAGATCTTGGTCAGTCTCTTATTGAACAGACGTCTCTTATAGCTTCTACGCTCATCCAACCAGGCATTGATCAGTTCACGCATGTTTAGTCTCTTAACCGTCAGATCGTCCAAAACCACTTTGAAATCAATGGCAACGGATTTCTGAAGTTCTGTTTGAGAATAGATCTTATTCAATATCACATAGGGATCATGGGCCTTGTCGAACATGATTCGATAGTCAATTCGAGATTGAATTCCATTTTCTGTGACCACCGGATATGAATGATCTTGAATGTCTTTGATCGGAAGAATACCCTGTCGAGAAAGCTCGGCAAGGCGCTTACCAATAGTCATCAATGAAACCATCCATGGAACGCTCGTGATCTTAATTCCCCAGTAGCGACTGGTCTCAAAGATTTCCGCAGTTGCTCTCATCTTCAATGTCCCACGGCCAGTCCCAATGATATCATTAAAACACTGACCATCGTCGACAATCTGGCATCCACTGGGGAGATCCGGGATCATGAACACATTTGCAGTCTCCGGAGATTCAATTACTCGCTTACACACATCAATGATATCATTGATATTGTACGTTGGAATTCGAAACGCGTTTCCAAATGCAATGCCCATTCCACCGTTTACAAGAACATTGGGAAATTTTGATGGAAGCGACATCGGCTCATACAAATCAGAAGCCGAATTAAAAACCATCTCAACGCAGTCGGGATCGTAGTCATCAAAGAAGCATTCCTTTGCATACTTGGACATGGATGCTTCCGTGTATCTATCAGCAGCATAGAGATCGCTACTGGCAGAGCCAAAATTTCCCTTACCTGCAATCAGAGGAACCTGTTTCTTCCATCCCTGAGCCATGCCCACCATAGAAGGATAGGAATCTCCATGCGCATGGTACATCTGAGTATAGCCTGTGATGAGCATGGACTTTAGCTTATGACCGGGGTAGGCCTTTTGAAGGTAGAGTCCATAAAGGATTCTTCTTTCCACTGGCTTGAGACTATCGGAAAGTCGAAGAAGCTGCCGCCATAGATTCGTATTGGCAGCAAACAGGGTCATCTTTTCTTCATCATATTCTCCGATATCAACAACCTCAAGATTTCTAGTGGAATCAAAATCGTTTTCAACAATTCCATCCCATAGTCTTTTATCGAGAACCTTATCTTTTTTTGCCATAGCTAACCTCCTTAGTTATCGATGTCAGCATAGGACAGTTTAAAGTTGTCAATGAGATCACGTCTTGCTTGCCTAAGATTGGTAGATTTACCATGGAGCAACTCAAGAACGTCAGTTGCCTTTTTGGCATCCTTAATGGAAATTTGAAGTAGCTTACGATATTTGGGATTCGTGGTAGTTTTGAATAGAAGGTCCGGGTCAGCTTCGCCTAATCCTTTAAAGCGTTGCTCAATCTTCACGTCAAATACCTTACTCATCGTTTCCATAAATTCACCTATAGTTGCTCTGGTCATCTTATCTGAAGAACTCTTTTTGTTCCTATACCATACGTAGAAGCAGGTATTTTTCTTGAGTTCTTCAATGAAGCGTGTGGCGGTCTTGTCAAATAGCCTATCACAGATGATTGTGAAAAATTGGCCATCGACGGAACCGATGAGAGAACTTGTGTTGACATCATAGGTCATTTCAGGGTAGACTTTTTCGATCTGCTCCTTGAATTCAAATCTGCCTGGATACCTTAACTTCATGTAGCATATCATTTCCACGATATGCGTATCACACGCAGCTTTTTTACCAAGGTTATCAAGCTCCATCTGATATTCGCTATTCATGTTCAGCCAGGCCAAAGCCTCTTTCCTCGTTAGTTCTTTTACTTCTGGAGCTTTAGACCTAGATTTACCTGTGCGAGGAAGTTCAAGAGCAAACTCGCAATTGTCGCATATGATATTATTGAGCATATTGTAATACTCAGTTTTATCATAAAGCCATTCCCTGGTACTGCTAAATCTCCTAAGAGATCTAAGATCCATTAGGTAGAGCGGAGGCATTGCCTTGTACAAATATCCTCCCTTGATCAAATCGGGCATGAACTTAAAGAAGAAACAGAGGAGAAGTGAAGTGATGTTACTGCCATCAATATCCGATAATTACCTTGCAGACGTTCGTTAGACGTCTTCTCCATGTTACCATGGAAGTTGAGACTATATCTTCACCTTTGGTCCTATTACCAG
>Ga0310696_10003726_pt1 | contig 18922 bp, 17 predicted proteins | sample AusTroGonzalo_MG_4_FD_203885 | JGI IMG/M metagenome (GOLD analysis project Ga0310696, IMG submission 203885) | Bovine rumen microbial communities from tropical cattle in Woodstock, Queensland, Australia - Gonzalo_02 (v2) (version 2) | ecosystem: Host-associated > Mammals > Digestive system >... | reverse complement strand
GACAATCACAACATCGCCTTTACGTGCAACCAAATCCGCCCGATAATCACTATTAGGAAGCTTTTCGTCAACGGTAACCATATAACCCTTTTGCCTATATTCTTCTTTCAATTGGTCGATTACCGCATAGTGGTAATACTTTCTTAGGTAACGTTTATCTATCTTCATAAAGTTCCTCCAAATCTATTTCAACCATTGATTCTTCAAAATGACCGCATTCTATATAGATGCATTTCACCATTTTTCTCTGAATAACCTGCAACAAATCTGCAGCACGATCACTATTACCATCCAACGCTATGAGATCATGCTTTGCTTTATATATTACAGTGCTTTTTCTCATTACAATTTGCTTGTCATTATCATACACAAGCCCTTCAAGTGCATCCCAAACTGGTTTGCTAATATTGTCAGCATCCAAATCCGTTCCTTCACTAGTAAAGAAACATACCTGACCATACAACTCATAACCCTTCCGATACTTTGGCACTTTCCCATTATATTCTTTGACAAAAGTATCACGAATCAACTGTATATATTTATCTTTCTTCTTGGAATCAGTCGAATTATATGAAAAAGGGGTTGACTTTTGTAACTGTACTATAGCAGAGACCATTAAACAACAAATAAATTAGATAGGAAAATCACACTCCTTCCACTGTTAACGCCACACGTTTCTCATTGCTTATCTCCGTAGTATAATAACGTTGGCATAAACCATTAAGAAGTTGTGTAAGCTCCTTCTCATCCGTTACACTGAATTTTGAAGAATTAGCATCAAACGTCAACCCTGGGCAATATTTCTGGAGATAACCCGACAACTGTGCCTTTTGTTGTGGAGTGTAATTGTTGTACATATCCATCGCCTCGCGTATTTTCCTCCGGTTGGCTGTTTTCACTTGTTCTTTTGTGAAATTAGGTGCAACATCAAGCAAATCAAGTTGCAGCGCATTTTCAACTTCCGCATCGGTAGCCTCGTTATAAAGTTCATTGATGCCGGGAAAAATACTTGTAATTGCTGATAATCTCTGGAAATAGAGCCTGTCCACATCACGCAGATAATATGCGTCGGCTGTATTATGAATTACCAATACATGATCTCTGTTCAACAATGATGGTTGTTCATCAAGACTTAACCAACTCTGGCGTTTCAATATCAAACTCGAAGTGATATTCTGAAACATCAACTGATTACCCTCCGATTGAACTGAAACAAGAAAGTCGATTTTTTCATAATCTACACGGTCAATTTGCGACCATACAGCTGCGTTAAAAGCCTCGGTCACTAACTGGGGAGCATAAGGCTTCTGGCTGAATTGTTCCAATATAAACCATTGGTCATTATGGAGTCGTAACTCGTCGTTGTATGGACGATTATCATCGAATGATGGAATATTTTCATAGATTGTCTTATCCGACAACACCTTACGAAAAGTACCTGTTTTGCCTTTTGTCTTTACAAACAAGAAATTCATTGTACTATACTATTTATTCTGACATATCAATATAGGTATAATCGTTCAAACATCTACAATTTGAGAAGTCTGCCTCTGATCCCATCGGGTACTTGATTTTTGTCATCACAAGTAATTTGGTTTTGGCTGATGACACATAATAAAAATGGTAACCAAACAAGTAAAACAAAGGATTATAGATATGTGAACTACCACACAAATTGAATATAAGCAAAAAGAGCATGACTGCCAATAAAGTCCACACGTTGCTGATACTCAGACCAACAAAAACGTATGCAAGTATCATAGCGAGCAAACCGCTATTGTCAGCATCTAATTGCTCAATGTTATTCTTTGTCAACTCGCCAGGACGTAATTTTTTAAAAAAACGCGTAAGAATCCAGGCATATAATACAACAGCGATAATATACACAGCATACGACAACACTTGTGGTAAGTCATAATCTATGTGTATGCTGGCTAATGACAGAATCTCCCCGATGCCAATACCGTGATTAATCAAAAAAATCACTGCAAGTAGTGAAATAGAGCTGAGTATATGTAATATTCGCTGTACCATAGATATTATAAATTATTTTATTTAACCTGTCTCTATAAAACCATCTAATGAATTGACTTTTACCATTGCGCCCAAACCCAAACACACGCAAAACCGCCATACAACACTTCACGCCTTCGACCCTCCACTCCCCAACTACTCTAAACTCTAAACTCTAAACCAAATCCTCCCCACAGCTTCGCCCCGTCAGTCACATTTCATGCAATGACAAAGAAAGCAAATAAACTATGGCAAAAATAGTAATTATTCCATTTCCACGTGTTTTTTTGTGTTTTTTACGAAAAACTACCCTTGTCTGCCGACCAACAAACCCCTATCTTGTACGAGGCTAACCCAGAGCTTTTTTTCAAGCTTTTTCTGTCCTTTTCTCTTGAAAGAAAAGTACCAAAAGTTCAAGGCCGACATCAAGGGCCCAACGCACAAGGCGAGCGCCCCTCCCCCATGTCGGCCATGGCCCACGCACCCTACCCAGTGAAGAATAGGCGTTCCCAGTACCAGACCACACCCCTACGCCCCCTAAGCGTCATCGCGGGTTCGACCCGCGATCTCCTGCGCCCTTGGACTACTCCCTGTCTGTCCCAACAGGCTTCAGCAACCATGTCATCCCTACGCTGGCCCGTGCGGTGGCTTGGGATCTATGCTTTGCGGAGCCGTCCATAGCACAAAAAAGCGGACCAGACCGAAGTCGGATCCGCTTCATTATTGTATAAAAACACCATGCATCACAACCTATATGCGTTGATTCTTTCGTAAATCAAATCTTTAGGCAGACGGCTGTTTTGTTGCAGTAAGGTCTCAAGACAATCCGCCATATCTGTTTTATCCACCACTCCCTCGTCAACCATTAAATCAGTTATATATAAGATTCCAGAGACCACGACACCTTCATCACCAGCTTTAATGCGCAGGTTTTTATCCCCAGTCAAAAGTCTGTAATTGCCCTTTTTCGCACATAGCAGCACAGCGCAGTCGGTCAACGAAAGATTTGTTCTTACCTCATATCTGGCATAGAGTTCCAACAGCTCCAAGGTTTCTTCTGGCGAAAACTCCATCACTGTTAAATCTCCAGAATCAATGAGTTTTTGAATAGCCTCGGTCTGATTTGGATCTTTAATTTCATGTATAACAAAATCCACGGTGCGGAAAGCCACATCCAAATCTTTGCATCGTTCTATCAGTCCTACCCCGCAAAGGTCGATCAGAATATTCGTATCACTGATAAGTATCTCCATCGGACTATAGCAGATTCAATTCTTTCCTTACCTCGTCAACGGGCAAATCCAATAATGAAGCGGCTTTTGAAAAAGAAATCAGTTCGCTTGCCAGCGCCTTATACACCAATCTGTTAAACCGGTTACTATGTTCATCGTACTTATACACGCTTCTTTTTACTTCTGCCCTGAATTCTGGAAACTTGTTCATTTTCTTGTAGAACCCCTGGAAACGACTTTCGGTAATGATATTCAACTGGTTGGCCTTGGTCATTAAAGCCTCTATGGAGATGCCGTACTCTATTTGAATGGATCTCAATTCCAACAAGGAGATATCCCTTCTTGAATGTCCCATCATTGACACGAACACATCCGAAGGAATCAACACTTCATTGGCAAAAACATTGCAAAGTTTTTCCTGTTTGGTGGAATCGGAGATATTCATTACCAGATGACCCAATTCGTGAAACAGGGTGAAACGTTTGCGTTCAGGAATCATTTTCTTATTGATGACAATAACGGGAACCGAACCCGCCATGATACAAGTGCCATAAAATTTTTCGTCGGCATCAATCTCAACAATTCTGATTCCTTGATTTTCAAGCAACTCGATGGGGAACGAGATGGCGTCCCGCCCCAGCTTCAAATCATCCCTAACTCTAATAGCAACAGCTCTTGCAGTTTCTTCGGTATCAACAGCCATGGCTTTATAGTCCAACGAAAAGGGTTTGGTGCAACCCAAAACATCCTCTATCTCGGCATATTTTTCAATCTCAACCGCCACCATCTGTTTGATGGCCTCAACCTTTTTCGCCCCCAATACCGATTTCTTCCTGAACTCCCATGCATCAGGATCTATAGTAATCGTAAATGGACGGAAGAAATAATCCAATCCCATATCCAAAGCATCAGCTATGGCAATGAGAACCGTACTGGAGGGCAACATCTTACCCGTTTCGTATTTGGCGATGGCATTTGCCGAAACCAAACCATTTAACCTATCGCACAGATCTCTTTGTGACAAACACCGTATCTTTCTGGCATTCATCAATCTATATGCAAATACATTGTTTCTTTCTTCCATTTTTTCATTGTTTCGGTTTGCAAAAATAAACAATTTTTGATAATTTGCATACCAAGGATGCTATTTTTCAATCCCCCGGCCTTAATACACAACACATTATACAGCTCAAAAAAGATGTCCCAGGCTCTTTCCTTGTTTGCGAAAACACTGGGACTATTATTATTTGCTCGTGGTCAGCTTAAAGACCTGAGCCTCTGGTCGCGGAGTTTTATGTCCCTTCTCCTTGATGAGAAGGGACCGAAGAATCAAGGCCGACATCAAGGGCCCACCGCACAAAGCAGACGCCCCTCCCCCATGTCGGCCGTGGCAAGCGCGCCCAACCCGGTCTGGTATAGGCGTTCCCACTTTGTCAGCTATACAGACGCATTATGCGTCATCGCGGGCTCGACCCGCGATCTCCTGCACCTATGGACTACTCCCATTGTCCAATAGGCTCCGCAAAGTATGTCATCCCTACGCCGGCCCGTGCGGTGGCTTGGGATCTATGGCTGCTGATGCCGTTCAAAATGCTATAAACCAAAACAAAAAAGCAGACCCAACCAAGTTGGATCTGCTTTTTTACTGGGGTTTGTATTATTAAAACCGATCAAGGCCTCCTTATAATTTGTGATTAATCCGATGTTTTTCGACCTACGATAAACTATAACGACAATCCATATCGTTCGACATTTTCCACCATTCTCGAACCGATTCGAACAATTCTCCAAGATACCCTGAAACCTTATAATAGTATTCTGGATTAATCATATAAACATCCAACAGCTTTTCCTCTGCTTCCAATGGAGCCAGAACGTCCGTGATCTTCTCGCTATATGAATCTGTGTGATATGAGATTTCAAAATTACCCAATTTCATCCCAAGGTTTTCCATTTTCCCAACAAGCCGAATCGTTAAATTCAAAAACCGAGTCTCCATTTTACAAAGTACGTCACGATGGTCGTCAAACATACACTGAACCGCGCGCATGTTTTGGATAATGTAATTCAACTGTTTTTTTTCGGCAGTTGAAAGTTGGTCGTTGATGCTCTTTTTATCGAGATATGCTTGCAACTCTTCGATTCCATCAAAAAAACCAATATTCATCAACTGAAAAGCGGCGATATGACTATTTGAAAACAGGTTCCAAAAATCGATATCGGGTTCTATCTCCATCCAATCGGGGCGATTTTCCTTGCTCCAATCATATTCAAAATCACTAAATTTGGGTCTATAGTATTCACCGTCCTCATCTTCCACCAATTGCGATTCCTTCTCTATGATGACTTCGATGTTTCCGTCCTCTCTTAGATTTGTGTAAGCAAATATCTCCTCCTCAAAAGCTGATAATACGCCAAACAACAAAACATTAACAGGATCCTCAACAATCTCCTTTAACACTGTGTTTATTTGAGCGACCGCTTCAAAATGCAACTCTTCATTTCTTGGATTAGCCTCATCCAATTTCTTTGAAATATCATCCAATTTTGAATGTACCCTATTCAGCGAAGCCATGACTATGTCATAGTACTCCTTTTCTTTTATGGCTGACAGGTAAAGGGAGGCTGAATGATGATTGGCCACACATTTTTCGAAACACTGAAGAAAAGACCGTTGCTCTTCCGTAAGTTCACTGAAATCCAAAGCTGGATTAGCAATATACTCATTCACGAAGTTGTATATAAAAGGTTCCCGATGCCGTCTTATGTCCTCATTTGGGCACCACATTTCTATAGCCTCCTGAAACGCCTTCCTGATTTCCTTTTCAGTATTGTTTCTGGCAAAAAGAGCCGTAGCTATATTGGCAGCCACACTGATAGCAAATGAACTTAGTATCTGACCCATGGACTATAACTTGTTAAAGCGGTCTAATGTATGCTTTTACGGAAATTTCTTTCCCTAATTTCTCTAAATCTTTCTCTATTCCTCTTGGATTCCTGATAATTCCATCAGGGTCATATACAAAACAATATAGGCACTTGCAGTTGGGATGACTTTGATATTTGGCAATATCAATTATCAATTGATCACCTAAATCTTTATCTTTCAACCCAGGCCTTGTCATTTTTATCTCTATGGCAATTTCCTCATCTTTCAACAAAAAATCCATCCTGTTTGCACCGCCCGCATAAGTTGGTGTCCATTCTTCGGGCCGAACTTCTTCAAAGTATAGTTTAAGCAGCGCATGAAGTAAATTCTATCACCTTTCCCAAACATCTCCCAAATGGCGTCCGAGAGGAGTCCGTCCCATGAAGGGTATTTAGGACTGATGTTTTTACTGAAACCGGCACCGATCAAGAACGATAGTTCTGTTTCCTCGATATGTTGTTTGATGTCGTCAAGAATCATATTGCCGTTTGATATTGATACCTCCCCAAAAACTAATCACGCATTCACATTATTGATGTTCACAATCGTTGCACCTTTCACATACGCAAAAAGGCGCTTTATCAGGTTGCTGCCGATGAAACCAGCACCACATGTAACCAAAATGTTCTTAATAATTTGGTTGTTATTTGTTATTCGTTATTCGTTTAGGTTTTTATACTTTTCCAACCACTTATAGCTCATTATATACAAATGTCTGTGCGCTCTCGTACATGCCACATACAGCCTATTCTTAGTTTGTGGATTCAGCTCACTCAATTTACCTTTTTTGTACAAATCAAACGATGACTTATTCAAAACCACACACACATCCTTGAAACGATCCATTCCCTTCGATGCACCCCAGTTCAACCCTGCACAATAGAACTTGCCACTATCTCTAAGAAACAACTTCGGTATTGAAGGATTGTTTATTATTCCTTCACAAGCCATCTCTTCATCCACGAAAAACACCGACCCATTTGCTTCACCTGTGGATTCTATGGCAATTCCCATTTGTTCTACAAATCCGCATATTTCTGGGCTACAACGACGAGTCTTTGCCAATGAATTCATATCAACTGTTATTCCCGCTCTCTCCCATTCTTTTATGTATGACCGCAACTTTTTATAAAGCGAAGTTCTCACATTTCCATCAAGACTTGTATCGTATGTATGCTGAAAGAAATCGCCAACGCAGATAGTTTCACATCTATCAGGCAAAATATTAAGCAGTAGATTAAAATCATGTCCTGCAAAATCTTGAACTTCATCTATAAAAAAGAAATCATAATATTTATCCAACCTCGCTTTGATACCATCAACACATTCCTGACTTTGACAATGCTTCACCCGTTTCACGCGGGTGCATGAGAGCAATCCTCAATCAGCGGTCGAAGTGCCATCTGTTGGGGTGTGTTGTATAGGGTCTCGGTATATAACTCCCCGTTTGGCAACCTGATTTTAAGCGTCGTGATGGTTCTGGCATAGAACAAAGCCTTATCTACGCTCATTCCTATTCCAAGTTCCCTGATGGTCCTTTCCAGCTCCTTGTAGACCTTGTATGCGACGAAGCAGATGCAGATGTGGGCCTCGATGCGTTTGGGTGTGAAGTGAAAGATCGGCCTCATTTCCAGACTTGACTTCCCGATGCGGAAGGCCCGTTCCACCACCCAAAGCCCGTGATACTGCTTGATGACCTCCACCGAGTCAAGGTCCGTGTTGGTGATGTAACCTTTCAGGCCGTCCCAGAGGGCATCCTCCTTGACTTTGTCGTAGTTGATGCTGACGGTGACCTCCTTGCTGATGTCAAGGAACTTGTTATAGCCTCGCTTGTTCACCTTGTCCTTCGTCAACGTTCCCTTGGCATACGCCTTCTGGAGCCTGGCGACGCCTTTCTCGCGGTTGTGGGCGTTCTTCTTTGCCCTGGATTCGGAGTAGCTGACTATCAGCCGTTGGCCGGACTTCTTTCTGTACTCTTCGCAGTGGCCGTCCACCCGGTCGATGCCGAGCATCCATTCCTTCACTTTTGGGGACTCGCTGCGGATGCGTGCCCCCAGGATGTACTTGTAGCCTGCCGAGTCCAGCAGGCCGACGTTGGTCTCGTTCATCAGCCCCGAGTCGGCCACGACGATGAAGTCTGTCAGCTTGAAGCGTTGGACGAAGTCGTCGATGAGGGGTATCATCGTGTATCCCTCGTACTGCCTGCCGTTGAATACGGAGTATGACAGCGGATATCCGTCCTCGCTCACCAACAGCCCCAACACAATCTGCGACTCGGCGGTCTTGCCGTCTTTGGAAAACCCGTCCTGGCGCAACTCGTCCGCAGGGTCTGGAGCGGACTCGAAGTACAGGGTGGTGACATCGTAGAACACCAAGCCGATACGCCCTCCCAGCACTTCCATCGTATGCGCCACGCTGATCTGTTGTACCCTCTCCTGTTGCGTGCTCTGGAGCTTGTCCATGTAGCGGTAGATGTTATGAAGGCGCACGTCCTCGTCGAAGTATGATTTCAGGTAGTCAACCGTCGCGGTCTTGCTCATCGGCTGGCAGACCCGGGCAATGGCAAGCTGGCGGAGGATGTCGTCCCCGATGGCGTTGAAGCCGATGCGGTCATAAACCCGATCAAGAATGAGTTGTGGCGCGTTCTGGAGAGCTCTCTCTATCCTGGATATAGTCCTGCGGGCCTCTTCCCGCGCTTTTTCGCTCTCTTCAAAGTCCAACAACTGCTGGCCACCATATCTGTCAATCCAGCGCCGGGCCCTCCGCTCCAAAACTGACAGCTCCTCCACTGACGAGCAAACACCGATGGTCTTGAGCTCCTTGAATCGACCGCCGCTCTTGTCCACGACAACTACGCTAATCGTACCGGACTTGTTCTTCCTCTTGCGTACAAACATGCCACAAAGGTACGCAAAGGTGACGCGATTCACCCAAATTATTCTCACCCTTATTGGATGTAACTGATTGTCAACAACTAACAAAACTTAGAAAAAAACGCTGTCAAAGTCAGGAAAATATTAAGCAGTAGATTAAAATCATGTCCTGCAAAATCTTGAACTTCATCTATAAAAAAGAAATCATAATATTTATCCAACCTCGCTTTGATACCATCAACACATTGAGTACTACAATAATGGGCTATGCGGTTATGATACAAACGACCTGATTTTGTCCGGTAAAACTCATCACTACCAGGTCTATATCTAGTTTGTTCCGGCGGCACATCAAAACAAATGCCATTTGCTTTTTTATCCAAGCCACAAAAAGGTTTGTAGCAGAATGAGTATACGAACTGAAAATACTTTAGTACCTTGATGTTGTCTGGAAAGTAACCAAACTTCCTAATGACCAACCTTTTAAGGTGCTCATAGTTGTTACGTGTATATGTGACTAGCAAGAAACGCTGTTCGAGGTTCAACAAACTTATCAGATAGGTAGTCTTGCCCGAACCCGCCACGGCCAACATCAAGCATTTACCCATTCCAAGGCATCTTTAATATATTGTGGTACTACTATCGTTTCTTCTTTCTGTGTCAACAACTTGTAAGCCGCTTCTGCTTTGTTAGCCAACATATAATTCATTACGGACAATGTCCGACGGTCAGCCCCAAATAACTCATCACAGATTGCGGTATTATCATTATAAACGGCTACTTCAAAGGTGTATCTTTCATTGTTGTGATCTGCATACACCTTAATATTCGTGTATTCATTATTCATAAAGCCATTATAGGAAGCTGTAATATTCTCATCATAATTTTCATCGTTGTCAGTCACTACAGCCACCTTAACACCTATCTGTTTGGCAATTTCCAAATAACGTTTGAAACATTTGCCATCTACGGCAATCACGTCAATTCCTTGCTCTGCCAAAGAATGCCCATGCACCCTCTTGCAAAAAGCATCCATTAGAATAAATTCGGCATCACCTTCCACCAACACAACCTTCTTTGCCAAAACAAATTGCAACATATTGTTATCGGGTGCTTTCATAAAGAATTTAGCTGTACCATCATCTATAAACCCTAATGAAGTGGTTCTTGCAGGTTCTGCACTATTCATTAAAATACAATTCCTTAAATCGAGACGAGTACTTATCAAATCGCTATGTGTGGATATAAATAATTGTGCCTGCCGACTATTCTCAATATCCTCAATCATCTTCCTCATATTTAAATGACTCAGATGATTCTCGGGTTCTTCCATCAGAATGACAGGAATATCAAAAGCCCTACTCAGTGCCAATTGCGTCTTCACAATACACTGAACTCCTGTCCCCTTCTCGCTGATAGGAACGCCTCCCATTTCTATTGTCAAGTCGTTCTCTAAGCAGTTTCTCCCTGTATTTTTAACTGAAAACGAATATCCTTCTGGCAGTTTTGCATTAAAAGGAGCTAGAACACCTGCCTTAAAATCTGTTTTTGAATTTCCGTAACTATGTTTTGTTGACAGTTGTTCCACCTGTGATAATGCAGAACCATAAATCGCAGAGATATACTCATTCAAAGCATACTCATTTCCTATAGTGCTGTTGTCCAGCAATAACGTCTTCACTTTCTTTGTATAGCCATTATATGAGTCTCCGCTAAATGTGGTGAAAGAAATGGAATAGAACTCAAAAGGAAATGAAGCATTATCCACTTGTAGAACTTGACTCGTCTGATGGCTCAATGCCAAATCAGGCTCTATCAATAATCTTACTCCGTTAGTGTAGGTGTTATCGCTATTTTCATTCCCCTCCAATTCTTCATTTATAATATCATTAAGATATAATTCAATAAAGAGATTGGGGAGATTTTCCATCTTCCTATCACTACTCATGAACTCCCTTACAGCATCTACATTAAATAGTGTTTCAACACCAATATCTTCTATGCGATGGCAACTACCTCTTGCACAAAGGTCTATAGCCTGTAGTACCGAAGACTTCCCAGACTCATTATCCCCAACAAGAATATTTCGTCCTTTATTGAATCTAATTTCAATATCTCTAAAACGACGGAAGTTGTGAAGTTTTACCTTGGATATAAACATAATCTGCTAAACTCAGATCTTAATCAATAAATGGAAAGAATGTATTGGTTAAATGACATTTAATGAGCGTTTCACCTCATTTTTATTATCCTACAAATTATATTGCTTCACTATATGGTCATAAGCCTCCTTCGTGTGAAAAGATAAGTTCCGCATCTTTACAGGCATATTCTTTATATTCCAAGTCATTGTTGAAATAATGGAATTTTGAGGCATATCACTATAGAGCAGACCATCTTTATAAAAATGGTGACCAGCATGTGGAAACAATTCAGGATTTAACGGTATCTCTGCCATTGGATTGTGGAAAATCTGTATTCCATCAGCCCAAGTCTCACCGCAGCTCTCGTCAATTACATTAAAAAAAACGTTTGGGTATAGAGCGTTCTGGAGGTGATTGTAGCAAATCTTCATTTGAAGCAGTGTATATTTGCTATCGCCATAGCCAGCCTGCACTCCCATTCTGTTAAACTTGGTTATAGTACCGCATGGCGAAAATAAAACCGCACTTACATGCTTAAATTCATCATTAAGAAACAAAGGAGAAATCTCCACTTTATTCTTCTTTGTATATTTTTCACCAAAAGCATTCACCAATGTTGTTTTTCCATCCTCGTCTATTTCTGCCATCTGATTTACGCCATACAGAATACTTGTAATAGCAGGAAAGCTCCAGGTCATTGACATGTCTGCATGAAAGTCTGCTATGGCAAACAGCAATGGTTTTCCTTTTACATGCGACAACTCCCAATATTTTTGTTTTTGATTCTCGTGTTTCAATTTCGAGAACAATGATGAACCATACATCACTGGCATCTCATTCCGTAACTTTTCAAATATTGTTTTGATGTCTATTTCCGTCATATCCTCGTCAAGGCCTTGTGTTCTTTTGACGTGTACAGCCTCTACCGCGACCTCTTCTCCATACTTTTTCAGCATGAAATCTGGTGCATCATGCGTTGTATCGAACTCGAAATCTTCCTCTCGAAAATAACACCAAAGATATAATTCCCAAATCCGAGCATCAAAGCCATTGATTGACTGCATCTGATTGGTGAAGTTTCCATCTATGTCAATATGATGATACCCTACTTCCTCTATCACTTTTTTTGCCGCTGAATAGAAACGGTCATCCTTCAATATCATAAAGTTAGGGTGAATCTGCGATTTCTCTACTTCTAAAGTATAATAGTCATTCTTTTTGCCATTCCTCTTTAGAGCATCATCGTCACGAACATAACCATCCATCATCTCCGCAAGGCCAACTCTTGCCTCGGCAATTGTATCATGATCAAGCCTCATATCTACAGTCTCATAACGTCCGAGGCTGTTTCTATCGAATAGCATGGCATGATAAGTATGGTCAATAATATCAAACGACACAAATCCTATCAGCTTTTCATCATCAGATTGATAATACTCCAGTTCCTTGTTTACCATTTTTACGTTTGGTGTTCTGGTAAACAACAACAATAGTCGGGCTCTATTTGCATTTAGCGGCTTCATTATTTATCTTTCATATAATCCATATCTCTAATGCACTGCCAGCCAAGCTTCCAGACGATTGAATGGTATCACATACACACTATCGGTAATAATAGGGAAACGAGAAATTACATAATGTTGTATCTTCCCTGTTTTCAATTTGTTTACAAGCAAATGCTCTCTGTTCTTTTCTTTTTGCATTGCTTTCTCATAATAACGCATTAGTCGCCGGTTATAACGGGCAGCCAATTCGTTCTCACACACCCCTATCGATGCAACACTCGTATAGTTATTTTTGCACTGAAAGTTATAGATAGTGTCATTTTTAATGCATACCACATCAAACTCCTTATGGTTTATTCTTTTGCAGTCTTTTTGTACCTCAAAACCGTAGTTTGCCACCATTTCCGCCACTTTCGCCTCAAACACAAACCCAGAATCTATCTGAAAAGTCTTATTCCTTCTCAGTATTTTCTCAATGTAATTAAAATAAAACCTTATAAGCATGAAATAAGTCGAGTAGTAACTGTCTTCATTTTTGACAAAACCATACCGAGAGTTTTGGATATCGTAAAAATCAACGATTTCCCTGTATAATTCTATATTATTATATTTCTGACAAAGCTGCTCGAAAACCTTCTGAGGCACTTCAATTTCGTAATCATCCTTGAAATAAGCTTTCATTTCGTACATAAAAGCAACAAGACTCTTATATTTATCACTATTGAGAAGTCCATATTTTTTGTAATAAATAGTGTCGTTATACAGAACAATATCAAATTCCTCCAAAGAACAGATTGAATTTCTCGTCTTTCTCTTTCTTTCTTCTAACCCCTCTGACCGATAAAGTTCAATATCCACAGGGGTTAATCTCTGCGGTTCTAAAAACATATCTTCCAGATGGGTATAATGGTGACTAAACCTTATGCCATATTTGGTTAATTCTCCATAAAAGTTAGGCATACATTTTGCCTCCAACATGGCTTGGCATCCTGCTGTAATTTTCATCATTAACTTCTCAACCCAATCATTCATCTTAACCTTTATCTCATCCATACAAAATGGCCTGTTGCCTTGAGCACGGATTGGAATGAGATTAAGAATGGTCATGATATGTAAACGACTCTTCTGAAGGTAATTCCATAAATCACCTAATGTGACAATTGGTACTTCAACCACCTTGTCATCTACCACTTCTCTTGAGGAAAACCCTTTAAACAAGTCAGTAATATCATGTAAATGACTCGAAACTTGTTTCCCAAACAACTCCTCTACCATCGAGGATATTATTTTCATTTCACATTCATTGCCAATGTGTATATGGTTAAAAAACTGTGTAAACCTTTTATCTAACTCATACCTGATATTTATAAACTCTTCTACCAATCTTACATAATGAAACCAGACTTTAAATAGAGTCTCTTTGTCATAACAAGACAATTGGTTTTTCAGATTATTAATATCACCTTCTACTCCTTTCCCAATAATATCAATAAGTTCATCTCCTGACATAGACTGAACGAATTTCAAACGGACTATACATTCATCTTGTATAATCCCATCCTCATTTGATAAAAGCTCTGACACTATTTTCGTATTCATACAAAAGCCATAAAACGTAAACAAATCAAGTGTATTTTGAGACTTCTGTTTCACACCCCACATCTGTAATCCTCCATGAACTAAGATCCAAATATCCAGATTGAGGGTTCAAGTATTGCCACACTTCTTTTTTGCGTCTTTTTTTTAGTCCTTCCCAATCATCTGGATTACCCTCACTCTTATAGTAGTAGGTAATCATTAGGGTGCCATCTTCTATCTTTATTTGGGAACTATGGCACATAAAGTCATAGTCTACCTCTACGCGTTCCTCATCTGTATCCACTTTCTTTTCGTCCTTTTCAAAAATAGCCTGCGGTCTCTCGAACTCTTCCAAAATGTCTGCCAAAGAAATAAGACACGAAAGCGGGTCTTTCTCAAAGTCCAACCGCAGAAGAGGGGTCACTGGGTTATTCGTTTCATTATCTTTACCCCAATAAATACCAGGCATATCGTGCATCATAATGCCAACAGCAGCCCAGTCCAATATGAAACGGCTTGTCGCCTCTTCTTTTTGCGGGGTCTGGCTATATTTACGGATATTTTCGTTTAAGAACATAAATCCCAATGCACCAGGTGTTCCATGAGTATTTTCCAGCCCTTTTTGAAAGAGTGTTTTAGCAAACTTTGTCAATTCTTCCTCTTTGTTCTTAACCGCAGTTTCATCATAACCATAAAAAGGGTAGAATAGCAGTCGGTCTTTCACTTCTTTATATGCCTCTTCAGTATTGATGAGCATTTCTGACATTTTACCGTAGCTTGCCTCTTTTAATGCCTTGGCCAGTGTATTGAGGAATTGCCACGGATAGCCCATGTCATGAAACTGTGCTGCAATCATAGCAGCCTCATAAAATGTTTCAACAGCCCAATCATAATTATATTCACCTCGATGATTAACATAATCAATATCAATGCCCGCAAGATAATTTCTCAGATAATTCATCTTCTCATGATCAACCATCAGTTTTGCGCAACGTGATAGCAGACTCTCGTCGTTTGTCAGCATTAACCCCTTCGAAGGGTCTCCATTGCCAAGCATTTTACCGACGATATATGTTGTCAAAGTTTGATGAAGTGAATGGTCTCGGGTCTGGTACTTTTTATGCCAATCCATTGTCGAAAGCCAATCATCTGTGAGAGTGTCTGGTAAAATAAATTTATACGGTGGAAACCACTTCTTTGAAAATGTAATTGCATTTGTCTGCGCTGCTAATACTTTTCTATAATACTTGGTGGTGGTACGTTTTCCCAGTTCTTCAAAGGTTTTGTTTACCGTTACAGATTGTTTGGCCTGATTTTTCTCCAATTCGCGGAATTGTTCTTTATTCCACGTTTCATATAGAGAATGCGTATAAACGTAGTTAATACCTTGCCTCTGATAATCTTCAAATGAAAAATCCATTTCCATCCTTATATCAATACATGGTTCTTCATTAAGGCCTGAATGGACTTCATCTCGTAGGGTTCTTTCGCCAGACGCATATACTTCGCCGTGTCAGGTTCTTCAGTTTTTTTAGACACTACGTTTTTTATATATTTTAGCAAATCCTCGCTCATCATTTTTGCGCCCTGACTTATGGTATCCTTACAAGCATCCAACACCAACATATAGTCCCTCTGGCAATCAATCATCCCAAGTATGGCTGTGTTCATCGCCTGATAGAATCTACTGAAATGTGCTTTCAGCAAACTCGTAATATATCCATCAATCAATACCGGCCCTCGATTTGTTTCCATAATTATATTCCCCGAAATGAGATTTTCATCGAAATATCTCACTTTCCTATTAATAAATTCTTCCTTTAGAAATACTCGATAATCATCACCTGTGTGGTAATATTCTTTTTGATATGCATAGAATGCCGACAACATTACATTTAGATTATACATTTGGTAAATATTGGCTTCATTACGTTCATATCCCGCCGCCTTGTATATGCCATGATAAAGCGAAACAAATATAGGCGAAAAGGCAGACAAATCCCTATAGTCAATAAAGCGGTACAACAGCTGCAATCCAGATCCTTTCAGGTCATCCCGAGTAAACTCCATAATCATTGTATCAGTGTGTGCCATATTCCCCAGCCTTCCAACAGAATCTGTTAGGTTCTTTGTTATACTGTTAGGCAGCAAATCTCCCCGCAAAGACCTGCTCATCCTCACATATCCGCTGTTGCTCAACTCTTTTAGAAACTTCCTGTAATAATAATCTATTGAACCAATATCTGAATAAGGATCTTGTTTATACTCATAATTGGCGACCTTTTTATCTAATGTTCTAAAAGCACTTTTAAGATCACTTTCTGCATCTACATTCTGTTTAGCCGGAATAAGGTTTGCCTCTATAAACTGGCCTGAGATTGCCGTGTCATACTTAACTATATTCTTGGGGTAGTTTGTATCATCAAGAGGGAATAGGGTCTCCACAAGGTTTCTCAATCGAACATCATTAGCAGCTTTGAACTCATAGCCGCTTCCTTCAGTCATCAAGTCCTCTGGCACTTTATTAATGACAATTTTTATATATCGTGCAGCATTGTCTCCATCGTTCATCATTTGGGCAATTTCAGCAGCAGACATAATGGTCGAATCGACATCCTGTTCATCTAACGATGACACGAGTACGAATTTTGAGTTTTCCTTCTGGTCAGAGGTCAACCACTCTCTTACGCTCCTACCAATGCCTACATAACCAGGCGAATTGTCCAGTACGATAGCTTTATTGACTTGTTTTGTGGCATCACAAAATTTTCTGACTATACTTTTCAGCAAATCAAGAAACCAGAAACTGTGTATGTCATCCATTAAGTCTCTTGGGTCGATGATTAGCCTTCCTTCGCTGTCATATATTTCCGTTCCTATCAGATGTATTTTTTTAGGGTCATAATTCAAGCCGGCAATAATAGCATCCTCTTCAATTTTGCCTTTCAAAAAGACATTATCATAGAAGTCAATCAAATTATAGGGTACACCATTATTTGAAGCTACTATAACATCATTCTTCCAATAAACGGAATGCATTGCAGCTCTTGTGATAGGGGTGCCAGTAATGTCACAGTCTATCAATAGCACATCATATTTCTTCTTGACCAATGCTTTAGCCAAATTAAGTGCGATGGTAGTCTTTCCTACACCGCCTTTTCTTGACTCTACACTATAAATCTTCATCATACTTTATTTTCTTTATCTTCAATGACATCAAATTTGATCTTCAGCAGCCCACACTCGCCATTCTTACATTCCAGCAAGCATGCAAATGTCTATGTATGGGCATCACCATTCCTGGTTCCAAAGCATTCAGCATCCGCTGGGAGTTATCTCCGGGCGTATTGCGCAGATCGTATGACTGGCGCAGCCGAGTACTTGCCTTGGCTTGAGCCAACAAATCGTCTAACAATTCCTTGTCTATTTCCATGGTTTCGTTTCAATTGTGGCCAAAACTAATACCCACCAAACTGCCAAACGCTTAAACCACTCCCTATTCTAAACTCTCAACCAAATTTTCAATTCTCACCCCCTCCACAGCTTCGCCCCGTCAGTCACATTTCATGTAATGACAATGGAAGCAAATAAACTATGGCAAAAATAGTAATTATTACATTTCCACGTGTTTTTTCCCTGTTCTTTTTCTTGAGACTTTTTAAAACAGACAGCGGAGCCAGCCTCAGCCGGATCCGCTGTTCTTCCAGTCCCTTCCTTACCCCCACCAACGGGGACGCCACAGTCGGAACCATACGTAGGCCGCGATGACGGCGACCAACAGTATCAGGAGCAGCCAGGCACACCATGCGGAGCGTGTGGCAGAACTGGACGGTACGGATTCTACCGTTTCCTGATGGGTCGCCAAAGTGTCGCGATGCTGCACCTCGGCATAGACCATGGTGTGCGTCTGCCGCTGCGTGCCAAGCTCGGCATGCTCAGCCTGGACGCGGACGAGAGTGCCCGTCCCTCCCACACTGTCGGCCTGCCACTCCATGGTGAGACCGTCGAGGTGCAAGCTCAGCGCCTGCCACGACGTATCGTGATACTGTATCTGCTGCCCATACCGTTGCGACAGGTTAAGGGTTTCAAGTGCTTTACGCTTACCTTGGCAAGCCGACAGGAGAACCACGACCACGAGGAGAATCAACACCTTTGAAGACGTGTCATTGACTACGTCGAATGCAGAGCATTTCCTGCGATGGCAGGTGGGGGGCTTAGGATCTATGCTTTCAAAGTTCACCATACTCTTTCTCCGCATCGAAACAGGGGCACGCGGTGTTGTTGAACTGGCGATGACCATAGACTTTAGCATCAGGATACTTCTGTTTAAGCACGGCGATCAGGTCGCGAAGGGCTACTTTCTGCTCGGGCGTGCGCGTGTCCTTAGGATGGCCTTGCTGGTCGAGACCGCCAACATAGCAGACGCCGATGCTGTAGGCGTTGTGCCCGATGCAGTGCGCGCCAACCTGGTCGAGGGGGCGACCCTCATGTACCGTCCCGTCCAAGTACACCAAATAATGGTAGCCAATGCAGACGAAGCCACGTTGGCGGTGATAACGGTCGATGTCGGTCACCGTCACCGCCCTGCCTTCCGGCGTGGCGGTGCAGTGCACGATGATTTCATCAATCCTGCGCATCGTCCCCTCCT
>Ga0310696_10003724_pt1 | contig 18933 bp, 11 predicted proteins | sample AusTroGonzalo_MG_4_FD_203885 | JGI IMG/M metagenome (GOLD analysis project Ga0310696, IMG submission 203885) | Bovine rumen microbial communities from tropical cattle in Woodstock, Queensland, Australia - Gonzalo_02 (v2) (version 2) | ecosystem: Host-associated > Mammals > Digestive system >... | reverse complement strand
GAACCGTTAGACACGGAGCTTCAAGACCGCATCGAACGTTGGCTGAAGGTAAGGCTGAACAACGAGAACGTGATACTCGTTTGCCAATTGGCGGAAACAGATGCCGAGTAAAAGGCTCATCATACCAAGGAATGTCCGAGCATTGGGAAATATACGCCGACTGGAATCCGTGGCACGGCTGCACCAAGATTAGCGCTGGGTGCAAATACTGCTACGTTTACCGTCAAGATGAGATGTATGGCAGCGAAATTTCAAGCAGTGAGTGCCGCAAGACGGGCAATTTCAACCTGCCGATGAAAAGGAAACGCGACAAGTCATGGAAGATTGAGAGCGGCAAGATTGTCTTCACTTGTTTCACCTCCGATTTCCTCCTGAAAGATGCGGACGAATGGCGACCTGAATGCTGGAGGATGATGAAGCAACGGAGCGACCTCTGGTTTTTCTTTTTCACCAAGCGCATCGACCGTTTCATGGAATGTGTGCCCGACGACTGGGGCGAGGGCTATGACAATGTCATTGTGGGATGCACCGTGGAAAATCAGGAAATGGTCGATTATCGTTTGCCCATTTTTCTGTCTCTCCCCATCAAGCACAAGAGCATCATCGTTTCTCCTATTCTCACCGCCGTCGACCTTACCCCTTATCTGAATGAAACGATTGAGGAGGTGTCGGTTGGTGGAGAGTCGGGAGTGGATGCCAGACCATGTGATTACGACTGGATCCTTGACATCAGGGAGCAATGCATTTCAAAAGACGTTCCTTTTCGTTTTCACCAGACTGGTGCCCATTTCATCAAGGACGGAAAAACGTTCCGTGTCCCGCGATGCTACCAGCTCAGTCAAGCCCACAAGGCCAACATCGACTACAAGATTGGCCATTATCATGTCCCAGAGAAGGTGAAATTCGAATGGAAAGACAGCGATTATCATGATTGATTAAGACTCTCAACATGATGTTTTGCAAGAAATGACAAAATCCGTAATTCGGGCGAAGGCTTGGGTTGCGGAATTTTCGTTGTATTGTAATTCTTTAGATGGATTTCGAAATAATTTGTACTTTTGCAAAGTTTGAAATGATATGGCAGACCTGACCTTACATAGCAACACGGAATCCTTTATCGGCGACATCAAACGGCTGGTGGAGCAAGGGCGCAATGCGGCATACGGAGCCGTGAACGCCGTGATGATTGAGACCTATTGGCGGATTGGGCAACGCATTGTGGAGCAAGAGCAAAAAGGCAACGCCAGAGCGGATTATGGCACACAACTGATAGAGATGCTATCGCAGGAATTGACCCGAACATACGGAAAAGGTTTCAGCGGCAGGTATTTGCGTGCTTTCCGTTATTTTTATCTGGTCGTTCCCGACATAGAGATTTGGAAATCGCGATTTCCAAATCTGACATGGACGCATATTTTCAAGTCATTACGCGTAGGAAACGACACCGCCATACGTTGGTACTTGGAGACGGCTTCAACAGAAGCATGGAGTGTGAGAACCTTGGACAGAAACATTGCGACCCAATACTACGAAAGGCATTTTCAGCAGCCACAACTACCATCGGAAAAACCAAATAAGGAAATCGAGAAAGCAGAGCTGCTCAAAAGTCCGATAATCGCAGAGTTTCTAGGCTTCAGAAAAGACGACAATTATAGCGAATCACAGTTGGAGAGTGCCATCATCAGCCATTTGCAGGAATTCATCATGGAAATGGGACGAGGCTTTGCCTTTGTGGGGAGACAGCAACTGATTAGAACGGCAGCCCAAGACTATTTCATTGACCTTGTGTTTTACAACATCATTTTGAAATGCTATGTGCTAATTGACTTGAAGATAGGAAAGATAAGACATCAAGATGTAGGGCAAATGGATATGTATGTGCGCATGTTTGACGAGTTGAGGAATAAGGAAGGCAACAATCCCACAATTGGCATTGTGCTTTGCAGCGAAACGGATGAGGACATTGCGAAATACTCCATATTGAACGGCAATGAGCAACTGTTTGCCAGCAAATACAAGCTCTATCTTCCCACCGAGGAAGAACTCCGTCGTGAGATAGAGCAACAGAAGGAATTGTATAGATTGCAGCAAGAGAATAAATAATTGAATATCAAAGCAATAAAAACAAAACAAACAAAGAAAAGTAGTTAAACTAACATATTAAAAACCATAGCGTTTGCTATTTATTCGGTATCATTCTGAAACGTGAGAAATTTTAGATAAGATACACCGATGAATAAGTCAGTAAATGCCTGCGCATAGCGTGGGCTTTTGGCTTATCTGGTGTATCGGGCAATTCTCACGGCCTCAGAATGTGGATAATGTCAGAGTCCACGTTTTTTATGGCCTTGAGAAAACCCGAAATCCGATAGATTCCAAACGCCTAAAACGCAAGGCAAAATGGGATTCATAGTTTTAATCATATTAGTTGGAGTAGTAGGTTTTATCGCACTCAAAATATCCGAAGCGAGACAAAATTGTTTAAAGAAAAAAATCGAAGAAATACGGAGACAGTACCCACTTGCATACAAAGAATTTGTCTCAAAGAATCATATATCTGTTTCTAATGCAAAGAACTCTACATTGGCAACAATAGTAGAACGCTCGACATATAGTTGGAATGAAGATGAAAAAAGGCTTCAAAAGCAAGAACAAGAAAGACAAAAAAGACTCCAAGAGGAAGAACGAAAAAGACGAGAAACGGAAACTCAATACAAAGAGATTGAGAAATTATATCCAGAGGGATTAAAGAAATGGAAAAGACAAAATCCTTATGCGACTAAAGAAAATACTGTATTAAACAGAAATAAGATTAAGGATTTTGAGAAAGCAGTTAAAAAAGCATTTGAATTTGATAATTGGGAAAGAGAGCAAAAAGAGTTTACAAAGAAATGCAGAGACCTCGTTGATGAAGCATTTCCAAATTTTGGGTGTTATCCGTATGAAGTACCTTTTAGAAAAACAAACGAGGATGGGAAAAGCATTGATGGTAAATATTTAGTATGGCAATCATTTGCAGGTTCATATTGTTTGGAAAGTGATTTGGATTACGCTAATTTTGAAAACATAAAACGCAATACAAATAATCTCAATGAATTCAAAAGTAGAAAAAGGCATTATCTTCCACCTGTTTATGGAAAAATCCAGAAATACATAGAAAAACTTTGTGAAGAATACTCGGTTTCAATCTATTTATGTGCCAACAATGAAGATTGGAGCGCAGAAAGTTTAAATTACCACTACAACATGTGTGATGGAACTCCCTTTTATGGTTTTCCTGACATTGTGGAAGTCTGTGACCCTGCGTCAGATGCGTGGTTTGAAGGTGTTGATTTGGATTATGAAAACTACCCAAAACTAAAGAATAGGCACATTATCATTATTGAAATGCAGACCGACAATGACCATTTGAAAACGGTCTGTAAAAACATCATTGAAAAGAATAAAAACAAAAAACCTCTTATCACCTATATCAGCCTTCTAAAAGGCTACGACAGAGAAGAAATGTTGAAATTGATAAACGAGGAGAAACAGAAACGCAAAGAAGAGGAAGAACGCAATCGAAAAGAAAAAGAGGAAGAAGAAAAGAGGAAGGCTGAACTGGAGAAATATAAACCCAATAAAGAGGCTATCATTAACCTTTTGCGGAATAATGGCATTAATTGTTTCTATCATTTTACTGCAAGGGATAATTTGGTGCTAATAAGACAACACGGAGGCCTTTATTCATGGTGGAGTCTGAAACAGAAAAACATCAAAGCACCGTTCCTCGGTGGAGAAGGTTTTGGACAACAATTAGATGTGCGTCATGGATTGCAAGATTATGTCAGACTGTCTTTTTGTGATGACCATCCAATGATTTTCAAGCATCAACAAAATGGCATTGACCTTGTTCTGCTAAAAATTGACATTGAAGTAGCAACATGGAAAGACTCTCTTTTTTCTGATATAAATGCTACTGACAACAACCATCATCATGGCGGGAGTATTTCGGACTTAAAAAAGGTGAACTTTGATGCCGTGAAAAGAAACTATGTTAGCCGAGACGACGACGATTTCAAACCCCATCAAGCCGAAGTGATGGTTAAAACTTTTATTCCAGCAAAATATATTATTAACCTTGATTCTCCGTTACCATTATGATGAAGATATATGTAGCAAATAAGAAAAGTAAGATTGAAAACATTAGGAAGAAATATCCTAATGCCTCAGTTTTTGACATTACCTCCACCTCTGAATATGAAATACTCCGTTTGTTGAGTCCTTTTTATCCTCATGGCAACATTCCCGTTCCTGGAATGCCCAATTTAAAGGCAACATGTGTAGAGGCTGTATGGCAAGGTTTGAAAGTGTTTGAAGGTTGCGGAGTGGACTACGCCACCCTGCACAACAACACAATGAAGGATATTAAACGAACTGTGCGCAAGTATGGCAAACCTTTAGGACATCAATACGGAGATAAAATACTGAACTATGCTGATGCGCGTTGGTTAATATATCTACCAACCTATTTGTATATGTTGGAGAATGTGCCTTCAGTTCAACACACACTTAAAAGAATCAAAGAGCGTTTGCAGGAAAAAGACATCGTTTTTCTGGATTACAACACAAATTGCAATGTGGTTGATTATTCAAAACCTTTATCTCACGCTGGTCTTGTAAAACTATATCTTGAAGGGAAATATCCCACAATAGAAGATAGAGCCATGTATGAGGCTGCCGATAAGCCAAATAATGTAACTTTATCCAAAGAAGAAATAATTGAATCCATCAAGAAGCATCCAAAATACAATGAAAAGAAACATGGTTCTTATGTTTCAGAAATAGAAGCGATGATTAAACCAGATATGAAACTGATATTGGATATGAATGGGAAGAAACGCGATGGTTGGAAGAAAATCATTAGAGATATTCAAAGTGGTCAATTGTCTTTGTTCTAAATTGCATTTCCTTATTGTTTTTCAGCAAATCGTGCAAAATAAACCGTAATTCAGGCAAAGTCTCAAATTGCGGCTTTTTTTGTACTTTTGCACCAATAAAGAAACCACTATGGACGCAAAAGATTATATCAAAAAACACAGCCTCACACCCCATCCCGAAGGCGGCTGGTATCGTCAGGTGTATGGCAACGATGAAAGTGGCGAAAAGCAGATTTCCACTATTTATTACATGCTGTGTGATGAGGATTTCTCCGCCTTTCATTGCTTGCACGATATGGTGGAGATTTGGTATTACCATGCTGGGAAACCACTTGACATTTATGTTATTTCACCCGATGGCGAATTGACAGTACATCATCTATCTGCTAATGACGAGATGCAAGTTGTTATTGAGCCTGAGCAATGGTTTGCAGCGGAATTGCCCGGCAGAAAGGGTTTTTCTCTTGTAGGTTGCGCCGTGGCTCCTGCTTTTACATTTGGGAATTTCGAGTTGGCGAAGAAGGAGAACTTATTACACGATTTCCCTCAACATAAAGTGCTAATTGAAAGAATGTGCAGATAATGATACAGAAATATTGCTTTGAGTGCGGAACGAAACTGATTGAAAAGGAACTGGAGAACGAGGGGATTGTCCCCTACTGCCCGAAGTGTGAACAGTACCGGTTTCCCATGTACAATGTGGCGGTGAGCATGATTGTCATCAACGAGCAGACTGGAGAGATTCTATTGATCAAGCAATACGGCAGACCGCATTTTGTCCTTGTGGCTGGTTATGTGAACCGAGGTGAGCAGGTGGAACATGCCGTCGGTCGTGAAATCAAGGAAGAGACGGGCATGACAGTCAGCCGCATAAGGTTCAACCGTACCAGATTCTTTGAGCCGTCGAATACTTTGATGTGCAATTTCACGGCCTTTGTGAAAGATAATAGCGAACTTTCAACCAATGCGGAGATTGACTCCTATCAATGGTTCTCACCAAATGATGCACGAAGAAACATCCGTCCAAACAGTCTGGCTGAAAGCTTCTTGAACGCTTATTTGGATGAGTAAAAAATGAAAATCTTCAAATTTCGGTATAGCCATAGTGTTACTTTTTGTTTTTCAATACTTTTTTCTTCTCACTCTCCAATCTCCTTTCCACCTTTTTCACATCCTCTGCAGGAGGCAAGTCTTCTGGTACAATTCCTCTTTCTATCAACATTTGACGGACAGCGGCATTATTATCGACATGCTCCTTTGTAATTGAAGCCTCGCCTTTCAAGTCTTTCGCCTGCACATTTACACTCGTCATTTCGGCAGCAAAATCTTTGGCTTTGATGCTTATGGTTGGAAGGAAATCAGCCAAAGGACGAGTTTGAGGCATTCCAAGACGATGCTTCATCATGTTGGTGCTCAAGCGGAAAAGGGCTTGGTCACCTTTAGAACGAATGACGGCAAAAGTTTGGTCATTTATGCCACGTTCATATAATATGCCAGATAGTTTACGCTCTGTTTCTTGCAATTTAGCCCGAGCCTTCACGCGTTCAACTTCCAACAATCGTTGTTCTATCAGTTCTGCACGGCGAGTTTGCACGGCAAAATAGGTTTGGGCGAAGGCAATCTGTGGCTTTCTCGGGTCACCGTTTTGGGCCACAAGGTAGCAAGCATATCGTGTGAGCATGATGTCATCAACTTGACGTTCTGCACCTGAACCAATGACAACCATTTTATTGACGTCAATAAAATGGTCACTGACTTCTTGCCCGACGTTTTGGCAGGCTTCTTTTGCTTTGCTGATAACTCTTGTAAAGTTTTGCCAAAGGCTGTAACCCAGCAACTTCTGTAATTCTCTACCGCTCCAACATTCAGTATTGTCAATCATGCAAACTGCATCTTCATAACTTTGAAACAACGCTTGTATTTCTTCTTTCTTCATGGCATCCTTTTTATGATTCAATGCGCAAATATAAACATTTTCCCTTTTCATGTTCCAAATTATCCCTACTTTTGTGGTCTAATCGGGTAACAATTACAACGGACATGAATAGCGCAACAGAATACATCAAAACACTCAAGTTACAGCCCCATCCCGAAGGTGGCTGGTATCGTCAGGTGTATGGCAACAACGAGAGAGAAGGAGGAACTATTACACGATTTCCCTCAACATAAAGTGCTAATTGAAAGAATGTGCAGATAAAACAAAACGATATGAAAAAGCAATTGATTTTCGCAGCCCTCGCTTTACTATTAGCCACAAGCTGTAACCAACAGAAACAAGAACAATCAGATATGAACAAGGAAAGCAATGAATTGACCGCTTTCGATGTGCAGGAAGCGTTTGAGAAGAACGGATTCACATGGTTTACCGAAAACCTTATTCTTTGCAGCGGTGATACCACTCGAAACAACGCCATGACTATCGGCTGGGGCGGCATCGGAAACTACCTTGGCCACAACCGTCCAGCAGTTACCGTTTATGTGGCACCTGGTCGCTACACTTGGGAGTTTATGGAGAAGTACCCCCGATTCACCATCATGCAGTTCGACGACCCCGCTATCTGGCAGTATATGGGAAAGAACAGCGGACGTGATGGAGACAAAGCCGCTGCCCTCGGTCTCCATGTCGCATACACTGAACACGGCACCCCATATTACGAGGAAGCCAGTCTTGTCATTGAGTGCGAGACCATGACGGCATGGCATCAAACGGAACAGGACTTCAGAAATGATACTCCCAAAAACTGGTATGATGGTTTTGATGCTGGCATTCACACCATATACATTGGCGAGGTGATAGGTGCTTGGAGAAGATGAAAGGGAGTAAAGTAGAGACTGAAATACTAAATACAACAAAACCCGCCGAAAATCAGCGGGTTATCTTGACATTTTGTGGAGATTACCGGACTCGAACCGGCCACCTTCAGATTGCGAACCTGACGTTCTACCAGATGAACTAAATCCCCTTATTTCGACAAGCTCAATAACTTTTGAGGCTGCAAAAATACAACAAAATCGCTTATCAAGGTAAGCTTGACTGAAATTAATTACAATCGTTCAAAAACAGGCGCAGCATTAAGGAATAAAGTGTATTTTTGCCACCCGAAATTAAAAGCAACAACACTATGAATATCGAAGAATATATCATTTTTAGGGTCAATGCCCTGCTCCATGCCCACGACGCAAAGATCGTGATGCGCCTCGAAGGTGGCATGAGCAACTACACATACGTCGTTGAATGCCAAGGCAAAAAATACACCTACCGCGTGCCGGGCAAGTTCGCCGAAAAATTTGTTGACCGCGACGAGGAATGGGCCAACATTCAGGAAGTCAGCCGACTGGGACTGAACAACATCACGGAATATGTGGAAATCCGCTCGGGCGAGAAATTGGCCGAATATGTGGAAGGCACCATCATGAGCACCACCGATGTGGTCTCCTACAACGAGATGTCGGTGAAAGCGCTGAAGAAAATCCACAATTCCGACCTGAAATTCCAAGACTACAACGCCTTTGGCCGCTTAGATGCCGACCAAAACTATTGCCTTGAGACTGGTTACGTGTTCCCACAAGAGTATTTGGATTTGCGCAAGAAGTTGGATGCCATCCGCGCCACCCAAACCAACGTGCACAAGGTGCCCTGCCACTGCGACTACCAACCCACCAACCTCGTCATCAGCGGCGACAAACTCTATGTTTTGGACTGGGAATTTGCCGGCATGAACGACCCCTTCTACGACATCGCTTGCTACGGCAACATGGGCTTCGACAAGGCCTTGTCCTTATTGGAAGCTTACGTAGGTCATAAACCCACCAAGGAAGAGTTGCAACGACTCTATTTCCATCGTGCTTTCCAGTGCCTGCAATGGTTCAATGTGGCCATCTTCAAGGACCGCGTGGGCCTCAGCAAAGACTTGAACATGGACTTCAACGCGGTTGCGTTTATGTTCCTTGGAATGGCGAAAGATTTGTTGGGAAATTACGAGAAATTATGAATGCTGAATGATGAATGCTGAATTGCGAAGCCCAGCAGCGCATCGCGAAATTCTGCATTCATCATTCATAATTCTGCATTCAATATAGAAAGTCCGCAGCAGTAAACCCACCATAATCCCCATCCAAACCCAATTCGGCCTTGGCTTCGTCGGAGAGCATGTCGATGCTCCAGACGGGGTCGAAAGTGAGTTCCACATCGACGTTTTTCACGCCCATGATGGCCTGCACGCGATTGCGCACCTCAGCGGGCAAGGTCTCAGCCACAGGACAATTGGGTGCCGTCACCGTCATCACAATCTTCACGTTGCCTTCTTCATCAACCTCGACACCATAAATCAAGTGCAGCGTCCAAATGTCGATGGGAATTTCGGGGTCATAGATGGTCTTCAGAACCGAAATCACGGTCTCTTTCAGGGTGTTGGTTTCTTCCTGTGTCATGCTTGTTCCTCCTTCAGTTTAAACGCCTCTGCATAGAGCAGCATCTGTTTCAGCATAGCCAAAAGACCGTTGGAACGCGTGGGCGACAAATGCTCTTTCAATCCGATTTCGTCCAAAAACGAGAGGTCGGCGGCAAGGATGTCCTCAGGGGTTTGTCCCGAGAACACCTTTATTAATAGGTTGACAATGCCCTTGGTGATGACCGCATCGCTATCAGCGGAGTAATACACTTTGCCGTCTTTCAGTTCGGCATTGAGCCAAACTCTTGACTGGCAGCCGTTAATCAAGTGCGCCTCGTCGCGGTACTTCTCGTCAATGATGGGGCACTCCTTCCCCATTTCTATCAGCATCGCGTAACGGTCCATCCAATCGTCGAACATGGAGAAATCTTCTACGATGCTGTCTTGTATTTCCTTTATGGTCATATCCTGAAATTTGGCGCAAAAATACAAAAAGAAAGGCAACCCAAACGGATTGCCTTTCCATTTTTTGAAACGCGATTTCGCGTTTCAAGAATCATTTACTGCATGACAGTAACACGCTTCACGGTCACGCCGTTCTCAGTGTAGACGCGCACCATGTACATGCCAGCGTTGAACTGACCCATGTTCAGGATGACTTCGTCAGCATTGAGTTCTTTGTCGTAGACCACCTGGCCGAGGACGCTCACCACAGTGATGCGGCTCATGCCGTTGGCTTGGATGGTCACGTTGCCGTTGGTCGGGTTCGGGAAGAGAACGACATTGTTGTTGTTCTCATCAATTCCGTCACCGTCGCCAGTGGAGGTACCAGTCACATAGTTGTGGGTCGGGTCGTCAGCGGCCATAGCAGGATCTGACTCGCAGTCACCATAGTCGGCACGCACTTGATAGTAGTACATACCAGCAGCAGCAGGCGAATCAACGTACTCGTAGTAAGTCTGACCAGCAACGGCGGGAACTTCAGCAATCATGCTGTAGTTGGCGTTGTCAGTCGAACGATACACGTTGTACTTCACAATCTGGCTACGGTTCATGAAGCTCAGGTCAGCAGGCGTGCTTTCCACACGGCCAGAACGGCCAAGAGTCATGTTGGAGGTTTCAACGGCAGCAGGTGTCATAGGTTCGAGAGCAATGTTCTCAACCATGCCCTTGCCTTCGTTCGTCACGAAGCCGCGGATCATCCAGGTGTAGTTGAGGCCGTAGGAGGCCACATCCTCCCAGCTGACACCGTCAACGCTGATCCAACGTCCGTTGGCATCGCCAGTGTCGGTGCAACCAGTGGCAGGATATGTGCCGTACTCGCTGAACACAATCCACATGTTCTGTGTGCCGTCGACAGCGACAGGCGTGTTCAGGGCAACCTCGTGGAAGCCTTCGCTACCTGTCGGGTTGAAGGTCTGGGTGCTCACCATCGTCTGAGGAGCAGTGGTGCCGCCCAGATAGATGGCAACGGTGATGGTCTGGGTGTTCAGGCTCGGATCCTCATACATGGCAACCTTCGTCAGGTTGGTGCCAGCGTAAGGAGCAATCGAAGCAGCCGGGAACATGGCAGCCCAGTAGACCGTCGAACCACCAGTGCCGATAGCATCTGCATAGGTGCCGTTGTCATAGTACAGCCATTCACTCATGCCAGGAACAGGAGCATCGCCCCACCAAACCTTGATCTGGCGGTCGTCAACTTGTTCTGCATGGATCGGAGCACCAGGTTCGCAAGTGCCTTGACCGTTAGGTCCGAATTCGCAGACCGGGCAACCCATGGACCAACCATAGTTGTGGTCGGGCAGAACCATCTCACCAGGATAGATCGGGCGGACGCAGTACTCGTGGTCACCATACTCGCCGAGGTCATAATACTCGCGATCATCCGGACCAGCAAAGGCGAGGTATTCGCCGTCTTGCGTGATCAAGAAGCCAATGACATCAGGATTTGTCACAATGTCGCAGTCGGTCTCACCTTCACCTTCAGTCTTGGTGAAGTTGATGACACAAGGCTGTTGCGAGAAGTTGGTGATCATCAGGATGTAGTACTCACCGACTTGAGGCTCATGGTAATTGATGGTGCCGTGGCTCGTGTTGTGCTGATGCTGACCTTCAGGATAGCCGAGATAGCAATTTTCAGAGTAGGAAGCTGAGTAGCAGCAGTCCATAATCTTATCGCCAGTCAAGCTACTGCAAGCCGTGCCAGACGTAACTTCTTGTTCAGTGTAGGGACCCCACATGCAGAAGTCGATGTCTCTTTCAGTACCATTGTTCGGGTCGTGGCCTTCCATGTGAATCACGAATGGGCCAGCCGTATGTATTCTCATGTGGTAGAACGAAGGATTGTACGAGCTACCGATGCAGCCGTCATCCATATTGGGCTCGTTTGCCGTGTTGCTCGTGTTGGCAGCCTCAAACGTAATCTCTTCTGACGTGCAGAACGGCAGTGAGTTGATGCAGTGATCATTGTCAGGTCTGGCGTTGCTCATCAACACATCCATCATAACCGAGGTGAGGTTGACGGAAGACACAGCATTCTTCCAATGATTAATACGTTCGTCAATGTCAACCTTGCTCAGCAGGTCGAAGTCAGCAACAGCATTGCTATAGACTGCCTCAAATTCATTCATGAAGTTGCCATCAGTCATAGAAGTGAGGACGAATTGGCCATACTCCTGTTCAGGAACCAGCGAGAAGCGGCTGTCATTGCTGAGGACGTAGAGCAAGTAAACTCTGAGGTTAACATTGTCGAGAGCGAGGAAGTTCAGCATGATGCCGTCTTCAGCATATTGCGTGTAGAATTCACCGCCCTTGTTGAAGTTCAGGCCACTCAAGGCACGAGGACCATTGCCGCTGATAGCAAGCGTACCGTTGTTATGAGCAACAGGAGTATTGACCTTGAATTCCTTCACTTCGCCCTTAGCACCTTGTGCGATGTAAGCGCGGACCATGAAGGTGTAGTCAAGACCATAACCTGCAAGGTCTTCCCAAGCAGCACCGTCGAGGCTCACCCAACGACCGTTGGCATCACCAGTGTTGGCGCACACAGCAGCCGGATAAGTAGCACCGCTGCCATTGTAGAACACCACCCAAACATTCTGAGTAGGATCAATCGTCACAGGCTCAGCAAACTCGAATTCGACGAACTGCTCAGAACCGGTGAAGGTCACATTGGTTTGGCCAACTGAAGTGCCAGGAGCATTGGTGCCACCCACATAGATGGTGACATTGCCGCTCATGGCCATGTAGTCGTAAGCCGAAACCTTGGTCACCATGTTGCCAGTGTAGCTGCCAGCGGGGAACATAACGCCCCACCAGAAGTTGCCACCACCAGTACCAATAGCGTCTTCGTTCACGCCGTTGTCATAGTAGTACCAGTCACCGACACCAGGTTGCGGGCCAGGACCAGGAACATCACCACCGTAGGGGTTGTAACCGTGATCAAACACCCATTCGATGTGGTTACCTTGTGTGGTAGCACCAACGGTAACTTCGTCGACAGGTCCCCAGTGATCGCAAGGTTCATACTCCCATTCAACAGGTGTGCTCCATTCGCTCATGCCAGTGCTGTACATCACAGCAACCTTGCAGAGGTAGTGCTCGCCTTCAACAAGCGGAGCGTTGTAAGGCTCGTTGGTCGACAGCTGGCAGAACGGATGTACAGTGTTGTGGTTGAAGATCGGCACGCCGTCGATGCTGGTGCACAACACCTTGTAGTATTCGAGGTGACGTTCGCCACCGTCCTTAGCACCAGCAGTCAATTCGATGTCGTCCAAGCACATGATGTACTGGTCGTAGCAGTTGAAGTGACGGAAGGCGATGTAACGGTTGCTGCCGGCGTATGCGCTCAGGTCAACAGTGTAGTGATACCAAGTGCCGAGTCTCAGGCCTTCGCCGTCGCGTGAGGCGAGAGGATTGCCAGCCTTACCTTCGCTCTTGGCAGTCAGAGTCCACTCTTGGACGCTCTGGAAGTCGCTCGGGTTGGTGCCAGAAGTCGAAACAAACACACCGAAGTGGTCGGCAGGATAGCTTGCATCGGTAGCAGCCACCCAGAAGCTGAGTTGCGAACCATTGGCGAGGTTCACCTGAGGTGAAATGAGATATTCATCCGGGTTGAGGGCACCCACACCGTTGATGTAGGAACCGCTGCAGATAGCGTTCGTGCCGCCATGATACCAGTCAAGCGTCAGGCTTGCATAGTAAGTCCAAGTGGTAGGAATAGCACTGGTCATGCACCAAGTCCAGCCATCGTTGTTGGCATCGTTGACAGTCCAGCCTTCAGGCATGCCACCTTCGAAGTCAACGCTGAAGGTGCTGGCATTGCCACCTTGGCCACCACCGCCACCAGGAATAGCAGCTTCATCCCACATGGCCCAGCCAGTACGTGAAACGTAGACATTGCCAACGCCATAGAGGATTTCAGTCATCACATAACGGAGATCCATGTTGCTCCAGATGCTGACGGTATCGTCGATAGGTTCATAGCCTTCGTGACGCACCTTGATGGCATAATCGCCACGACGGAAGGTGTCGAAAGCATAGAAGCCGCTCTCGTCGAGAACGAGTTGAGCAATAGGATAGGTCTGTTGTTCGTATTCGTTCAAGTTCGTGAAGTCGACCGTGGTGCCTTCCGGACTGTCGGCGCTGTTGAGCAGCACATTGACGGTAACGGCATCAAGGTACATATCCTTGTCTAAGCAGTTCGACCAGACGATTTCGCTCTCGCGTTCCTCTTGGATCGGGTTGCCGGTGCCAGGACCAGGAGTCGGAGCAGCGCCGCCACCATCTCTCAATTCATAAATAGCAATGAGGTTCGGGGTCTGTTGGAGGTCGCCGATGAAGACCGTCTTGCCGTTGAAGTAGCCGACAGTGCAACCACCGGAGGTACCAGTGGCACCAGGAGTCGAGTTGAAGTTGAACACTGCGCCACCAAGCGTGTTGGTTGTGATGTTGTAGTCATACACACCATTGTCGCCGTTGTTGAAGCAGAACACGTGCTCAACATTGTTCTCGTCCTTGTAGTAGGCAAGGTCAGAAGCGCTCGTCGGAGTAGGACCAACGAATTGGACGGCACCAGCACGGTCGATGAGCGTCAGGTTGCCGCTCCAGTTGCCGATTACCCAGAAGCCGTCGCGTTCAGGATCGTAGGTGATACCACGCATAGCACCATAGCTGCTGGTGAACGTGCTAACCACGCTGTGGTTGGCCAGGTCAACGCAGTAAACAGTGCTGCTGTTGGCAACACCGTAGAAGTATGTGCCGTCATAGGTCACGCCACGGAGTGTGCCGCAGCCCGAGATGTTGAAGCCTTCGAGCATGTTGCCGCTGAGGTCATACTTGTAGAAGTTGTAAGCGGCGCTGCTATAACCCCAGTTGGAGGTATAGAAGTTGTTGCCATCGTAAGCCACACCATAGTGACCGCCTTCGGGAGCTTCGAAGGTCATCATCAAATCCCAAGGAGCACGGTTGCCCATGTTCGTCGAAGCAGAAGTGGCATTAGGATCCTTATCAGCAGTAACATCAACAACCATAGGCTGAGTCCAGCTGATGGGGCCTTCGATTTCTTCGCCACGGTTGCCTACATAGACAGTACCAACGCCCCACTTGTAAACGCCAGGAGCGACATCAGGCCAGTTCACGTCGATATAGACAGTGTCAGGCACCCAAACGGTAGCCAGCAACACCGTGTTATCTTCCGTGTAAGGACCATCGTTGTAGCAGTTGGTACGATACACTCTGTAGTGCGACAAAGCGCGGTTGACAGGAGCACTCTTACCAGCTTCGCCGATGAAGATATCATCAACGTTGAGGTAGAACATGTCGCTGCAGTTGAAGTGACGGATAGCCACATAACCAGTTTGACCAGCGTATGCACTCAGGTCAACGGTAAATTGATACCAGTTGCCTTGAGCACGGCCGCTGCGGCTGTCGGGGACAGCTTTACCGCCATCACCAAAGTCTTTTGCAGTCATTGTCCATTCCTGGATCGTGGTGAAGGAGCTCGGGTTGGTGTTGGTCGTGGAAACGGCCACGCCGAAATGCTCAGCAGCATAGCTGGCATCCTGTGCGCAGGCATAGAAGGAAACGATGCCACCGAGTTGCACTTGAGGCGAAACGAGGTAGTTGTCAGGATAGAGGACAGTACCCATGTAATAGCTCTGGCTCAGCACGAAGTCGGTCGAACCGTTGTTGCCAGTTTGGCCAGTCATGATTTCGCTACCCATGTACCAACCGTAACCGTCGCCGTCAGCATCGACTGAAGTCCAGCCCATCATAGTGCCGTTCTCGAAGTCGTACACCGTACCAGGTTGAGCAGGTTCGGGTCTCTTGTAGAAGGTGATGTAGTCGACATAGAAGCAGTCGTCGTTGCTGTTCACGCTACCATCCTTCGTGTATTGCCACATGAAGGTATGGTCACCTTCGGTGATTTCATATTGCTTTTCAACCCAGTTACCGGCACCAGTGAAGCTAGCCTTCTGGACACCATCGATGTAGAAGTAACCGTAGTCCCAGCTGTTTTCACTGCTGATCTTGCCGAAGAAGCTCATCAAACCGTCAGCGGGGATGTTCACCGTCACGGTCATGTTGCTGATGACGTTGGCCACGCCAGCGCCGCCGCTCTTCATGCAGTAGGTGCCTTCATACGGGTTGTTGGTAGTGATGGTCCAAGGATAGGTAGGATCGACCTGCCAATCGAACAGGCTGAAGTCGCCAGTCTCGAAAGGCTCAACGATTTCTTCACCAGGCAGACCGCAACCCCATGAAACCTTCACGTAGGCACTGTCGTATGCCGGATTGGGATAATACTCAGCAAGCACGGAGCAGACAGGATCGAAGTTCTCGTCGAGCATGTAGTCAATCGGGCTCGTGGTCTGGTTGTAGTTGATAGCAATCGGGTTGCCCTGGACAGGCTCGGTAATGGTCTGGTAACCATCCTTAGCGGCTTGACCGTTGTAAGAACCAGCATAGATGTGGCCACTGTAGTAACCTTGGTTGTTGGTCGTGAAGTTGTAGGTATGAGAAACATTGAACTCGTCAAGACCAGTCATGGTCACGGTAGCACCAGCGATGCCAGTCGTGCCATCTTGTTCGTAGACGTGACCGTCAACGTTGCCATAACCGGAAACCTTCACGGTAACAGGATCTGACGGAGCGCTTTCGCCTTCATCATAGACTGCAGTCACATAGTAGGTGTAACCACCCATGTTGTAAGCCAAAGGACCATCGGTGTAGGTCGAGTTGTTGATGTTGTTCACCTGGGTGCTGCCAATCAATTCACCGTCGCGGTACACATTGTACATACGATAGGTACGGTCGACAACCGGGTTCCAGTTCAGGACGATGGTCTCGTCGTCAAACACGGTATAATCAACAGCGGTGAGGTTCTCCGGGATATTCAGGTGTGTGGTGAATCCCCAGACAGGGCTGCTCACGCCACCAGGGCAACCGTCGTTGTTGAACTCCACTCTCCAGAAGTAGTTGGTGTTGTTCCACAGGTTGCGCACGGTGTAGCTGTTAGCGAGGTCAGTGGTGAAGCTGCCGTCCTCAGGATAGATGATGGTCTGAGGATGACCGGGCTCCGGATGATAGGTGGTGCCGAAGAAGAGGCGCCATCCGGTGGCATTGGCAGGAAGATTCCAGCGCAAGGTCACGCTACGAGGCTCGATGCCGTCGGCATCGTCAGCAGGTGTCGGGTTGAGAGCAAAGTTCTCCACATCCGGGCAAGGCATATCTTGAGCGTTAATCGTCACTTCAAAGTTAGGCGTGGTTGAAGAAGCCACCAGATAGTAAGTACCAGGTCTCACCGGCAGATCCGTGATGACAGGACCAGCAGTGTAGGTGTAAGCAGCAGGATCGTTGCCGCCACCGCCACCACCAGAAGTGATGTCGAGTTGGATGTTGGCACGATATTGCGTACGGTTGGTGCTGCCGCTCCATGAAGTAGCAGTGTACGGATCAGGCGTATAGGTATCGCTGTACCAGGAAAGGCCCTTGTAACCATCGCAAGACGTGGTGCGGAACTTGTAGGCGCTACCCGGATAGCCAGACGTACCATCAAAGCCTGCTACAAGCAGGTTGCTTGTTCCATCATAATAGAACGGGGTGTCGAGATTGATGGTAATCCAACCAGGACCAGCGGCCGAAAGCGTACCCGTCCAAACGATGTCATTCAAGCTCATGGGTTCCATATCAGTGGTACTGGTGAACTCATTTCTCGTCACATTCTTCATGTACAACGTAACATTGTCCATGCTGAACGAGTTGCTGTAGTCATAATAGAAGCTGATGGAATTGATTGTACCAGCGGTACCAATCTCTTCAGCAGTGTAGAGCTGCTCAGTCAAAGAATAGTTGAAGTACATGTTGACAGGATAATAGTAGTAAGTAGACGTACCATCACCGATCTCAACGATGTCACGATCAGCCACGCTACGGCCACCATTACTCTTCATAATGATGTTGGCACGGTTGGTCGTGGAAGTGTACATGCTATAGGTCTGAGTTGTAGCATCATAACCCGGAGCAGTGTCGGTATAGTCATAGCAAGTGGCTGCAAAGCCCGGGTTGTGGGTCTGCCAGCTCACGCTACCTTGCCAAGAACCGTTCTGTCTCTGGCAGAGAATCAGAATGTTGCTATGACCGTCCCATGAGAAAGTGCCTTCGTTGAACTCAAACTCGTTCCAGCCCACGACAGGCAGAATGTTGGCACCCGTGTAAACGAGGGTCATGCCTGCGGTGGTGTGTGAAGTGCTTGTCAGAGCTGCGTCGCTGACATTGGCCATCCAGATGCTGATGCCGTTTTGGGGCGTAGTGCAAGTGGTGGACGACACATACCAGCTCAAGCTGGTCATCGGAGCGGAGGTCACACCAGCTTCGGTGAGTTCGCTGGCGAGGAAGAGGTTCTCAGCAAGCGAGTAGTTCCAAAGCGTGTGGAAGGGGAAGTAGGTCAAAGCGGAGGTTGAGGTTTCGTCGCCGATAAAGGCTTCAAAAGAACCGCCTGAAGCGCCACCACCAATCTGAAGTCCAGTATAGTTGTTGTCAGCCATAGGACCGCCTTCGCCGTAGAAGTCCTCAGTGTAGAGGGCCACTTTACCGTTGTCACCGTAGGTAACTTCAGCATTCAAGATCTGGTCTTGGTCGAAGGTGAGTTTGTAAACGGCATCCAAACCTTCCGGAATTTCGGGGAAAGGCAGGGTGTAATCGTTGTGGAGCATGGTGTTGTGAGCCACAGCAGGAACTTCAACGAAGGGGAAGGTCGTAGCCTCTTCGCAAGCCAGTTCCCAAACATCTGGAACCTCGGGAGCGTAGAGCTCAACCACGACGGGCCAGATGTGAGCGGCACGGTTGCCCTCAGTGATGGCCACAAACTGACGCTCAATAACACCAGCCTGAGTGGCGTTGGTGGCGAGGGTCAGGTCAACATCATGAACGCGGGTCACTTGGAAAGGAAGCTCTTCGCCAGAGACGGAGAACATGCCATCGCTCGGGGTGAAGTCGAGAACGGTCACCGTGTAGGCGGGACCTTCGGTGTACATGGTGAAGTTGAAAGGCTCCATCCAAGCATTGATGGGGCGAACACCCATGTTCAATGAGTCAATGACTTCCACATCACCGTCCATGTA
>Ga0310696_10003723_pt1 | contig 18933 bp, 11 predicted proteins | sample AusTroGonzalo_MG_4_FD_203885 | JGI IMG/M metagenome (GOLD analysis project Ga0310696, IMG submission 203885) | Bovine rumen microbial communities from tropical cattle in Woodstock, Queensland, Australia - Gonzalo_02 (v2) (version 2) | ecosystem: Host-associated > Mammals > Digestive system >... | reverse complement strand
TGCGGCGCTGCTCAAAGTCGGCATCGAGCGTGGGCAGGTTCTTCCAGAAATCCTCGAGCGTGCCATTGAAGAAGGCATCGGGCATGAACAAGTGCTTCTCCACATCGTCTTGCTCTACCTGATAGCCAGCTTCGCGGGTCAGGATGACCAGCTTGCGAATCACGTCCTTGCCGCAGAGGTCAATGCGTGGGTCGGGCTCGCTGTAGCCTTTCTCCTTGGCCAGTCGTACGGTTTCAGAGAAGGGAATGGTGCTTGATATCGTGTTGAAAATAAAGTTCAGTGTGCCGGAGAGCACGGCCTCGATGCGCAGGATCTTGTCGCCCGAATTGCGCAGGTCGTTGATGGTGCCGATGATGGGCAGTCCAGCGCCCACATTGGTTTCAAACAAGAACTTCACGCCGCGCTGCAGGGCAGTCTTCTTCAGCTTGTGGTAAGCCTCATAAGGCCCTGAGGCCGCTATCTTGTTGGCAGTAACCACCGAGATGTTATGATCGAGGAAGTCCTGATAGAGGGCAGCCACATCGGCTGATGCCGTACAGTCCACGAATACCGAGTTGAAGATGTTCATGCCGATAATCTCCTCTTTCAGACGGCTGATGCTGCTGGGAGCGGCCTGTTCCATCTGCTCCTTGTAGGTGCGCAGGTCAATGCCGTCGCGGTTGAAGATAGCCTTCTTCGATGAAGCAATGCCTACCACTTTCAGCTTGAGCTGACGGGTTTCTTTCAGTTGTTTGTATTGCGAGTTGATCTGTTCAATCAGGTTGCCGCCCACGGTGCCGATACCACAGATAAAGAGGTTGAGCACCTTGTATTCCGACAGGAAGAACGAGTCGTGGAGCACGTTAAGCGATTTGCGCAGGAACTTGGCATCGACCACAAACGAGATGTTAGTCTCTGAAGCACCCTGTGCACAAGCAATCACGCTGATACCGCTTCGACCCAGTGTGCCAAACAGTTTACCGGCAATACCCGGCGTGTGCTTCATGTTCTCGCCCACGATGGCGATGGTGGCCAGTCCGCTCTCGGCATGCATGGGGAACATGGCTCCCGTCACAATCTCCTTTGAGAACTCCATGTTCAGCACCTCGACTGCCCGCTTGGCATCCTCGTCGCGCACGCCAATAGAGGTAGAGTTCTCTGACGAAGCCTGCGACACCATGAATACCGAGATGCCGTTTTCAGCCAGGGTAGAGAAGATGCGGCGGTTCACGCCAATCACACCAACCATTGACAAGCCCGTAACGGTGATGAGCGTGGTGCCGCTGATCGACGAGATACCCTTGATCATGCGGTGGTCGTTCTCTATCTTTTGCTTGATGAGCGTGCCCGGATGTCTGGGGTTGAAGGTGTTCTTCACCTTGATGGGAATATTCTTCACGCAAACTGGGTAGATGGTGGGCGGGTAGACCACCTTGGCACCGAAGTTACACAGCTCCATTGCCTCTACGTAGCTCAGTTCGTTGATGGTGTAGGCCGTCTTGATGACGCGCGGGTCGGCTGTCATAAAGCCATCCACGTCGGTCCATATCTCCAGCACGTCGGCATCAAGGGCTGCGGCAATGATGGCAGCCGTGTAGTCAGAACCACCGCGTCCCAGATTGGTTGTCTCGCCCGTATCGCGGTCTTTCGAGATAAAGCCCGGCACCACGGGAACGGTTTTCGTGGTAGTGTTCTTACAGATTGGTTCGAAGGCTTCGCGTACCAGCGTGGCCGTCAGCTCGGCATCGAGCACGTGCTTGCCCTGCTTGCGTACCGTTTGGATGAAGTGACGACTGTTCAGACGCTGTCCGCCATTGATCAGCGTGGCTACGATATGCGAGCTGAGTCGTTCGCCATAGCTCACGATGGTGGCCTGTGTCTTGGGGCTCAGGTCGTGTATCAGGAATACACCATAGTATATAGAACGCAACTGCTCAAAGAGCTCATCGAGAGTGCCGAGCAGGGCGGTTCGTTTGTTGGTTTCGGGAATGATGGCATCTACCATTTCGTGGTGGCGTTGCAACATGGCTTCAAACTCCTGTTTCCATGTCTCATCGCCGAGGAGTGCCAGCTGGGAGGTAGCGAGCAGCTTGTCGGTGATGCCTCCCAGCGCGCTCACCACTACAATCACTTGTTCCTGTTCTGCCTCAACAATTTTCTTCAGGCTCAGGATACTTTCTACGGAACCTACGGACGTTCCGCCGAATTTCATTACTTTCATTTCTTTGTATGTTTGGTTGTTTTTAAACCCCTTAACGGACGGGGCGATAAGTTTACAATCTGCAAAATTACAATATTCTCCCCAATTAACGGCATTAAAACATAGTTTTCTGCACCAATTCCAACGAAAAACACCGCAAATCCTTACTTTACGGTATAAAATACTGGCTATCATCCTTGTTTGTGAAGCCGTGTTCTTAGATAAAAAGGTCAACGCTTTCAGTATGAAGTCCACTAACCTGGGAAAAGAGACAACGGAATCAGGGGGAATAGTCAACCACCTCAGAGAAAAAAGTCAACCTTTTCCGTATGGATGGGGGATGTTTTATAACAAGATGACAGGATGACAAGAACAAATTCACAAATACACAAATACACAAGTAAAAATACAACAAATACAACATATACACAGGAACACAGGAAGCATTTTCGGAGTATAAAATTGAAAAAGAACTTTTAATTATATATTATATAAATTATATAATATATAATTAAATTTGAACCCCCATGTTTCTTCTTGTTTTCTTGTGTATTTGTTGTATTTTCGCTCTTCCGCAGTAAACAAAGGGGTTTTCGCGTGTTTTGAGGGTTAAAGACACCTTAGGTATACCGAGTTAATAAATCTGTAATTTAACCAAACCAATGTTAAAATTGTGGATTCGCGCGTACGTGCGTGAGAAAATACACCTCGAACCCTCATTTTTGTGAGGGCCTTTTTCACTCTACACCCCAGGCAATCGCTGATTTCCGCAGTAGGAAGTGGGGATAGTGCTGCTTGAGACAGTCTCTCCGACGGTCGGAGATGCAGTCGATAGCTCTCGCTGGCAACATCTCCAAAGGTCAGAGACGTACACTCCCAACGCTCAAGGCGAAGCCGTTAGGCATAGTTTGTAGTGTGTAGTTGGAACTACGGAATAGCGGAATCAAGGATCATTTGAAAATTGAATAATAAGAAAAACAACAAAAAACAGACCGAGAGCAAATGCTTTGGGCCTGTTTTTGTTTGTACAACGCAAGAGCGTGAAGCGCGTTCTTCAGGATTTGATGAGCTTGTCGATGGATGATTCCTCGCCCACAATCCAGATGATGTCGCCCGACTGAAACTTGCGGGTAGGCTTGAAGGGAGAGAGGTTTTCCTTTCCCTCTTCGAGTCCTACGACCATGATGCCGTAGTTGCGACGGATATCGCTCTCCTGCAACGTCTTGCCAATGAAAGGACTGTCGCTGCCAATAATCATTTGGCGTAATTTCATCTCGCGCTTCTCCAGCTCGGGATCCTCGCTGATCACCTCTTTCTCCAAGGCGGCATTCAGGCTGGCTAACTGTTCGTCGCTGCCAATGACCTGCAGACGGTCGTAGGGGAAGATGATATAATCGCCATCGGGAATGTTCAAACGACTACCACCACGCAGAATACTACTTACATGGACACCGTATTTCTGACCGAGGTTGAGCTGGCGCAAGGTGAGACCCATCCATTGTGAGTTGGCCGGCACCTCGATATCGGTGATGTGGATATCGCGGTCGAGCAACTTGCCCTCATAGAGCGGGCGCTTCTTGCCGTGTACCTGCGCCTCGATTTCGCGCGAACGCAGGTTGTTGATGAACAGGCGCTCGAGCAGGATGCTGTTGCGCTTGTTGCGCCGTGAGGCCATCATCAGCAACACCACGATGAGACCGAAGGTAATCATGATGGCGGGGGTGAAATGCGATAGGTGGTGGCAGATATAGAAAATGAAATCTACGGCAATCATGATGCGCACAATCACGGTGAAAATGAGTGGCAGGTGATTGCGATTGCTCTCCTTCCACAGGGCTTTCCACTCCTCGCTGCGGTTCTTCTTCATGATCATGGCCCGCAGGAACGGTGAGATGAGCAGGATGGTAATGAGACCTACCAGCAGGTTGGGCACGTTGAACTGGATGCCAAAGAGCGTGAAGACTGACGGCAGCACCTTCTGGAAGAAGGGCAGCGTAAAGGTGAACATGAGGGTGATGACGGCCGTAGACAGGATGCTGTAAATGAAGATGTTGATACCCATCTGGGTGAGCAGCCGTTTCCACTTGCTCTGTTCGGTGGTGTTGGGATGGCTCATCGATAGGCGGTTGAGGGCCTGAATGAGTCGTGAGGGCAAGCGATGCTCCAAGGCATTATAAGCCGGTGTGGCGAACCGTATCATGTAAGGTGTGAGGAATGTTGTGATAACGGATACGGCCACCACCACCGGATAGAGGAAATCGCTGATAACGCTTAATGACAGGCCCAGCGATGCAATGATAAACGAGAACTCACCAATCTGCGCCATCGAGAAACCGCAACGCATGGCCGACTTGAGCGACTCGCCGCCCAGCATGAACGAGAACGAGCCGAGCACGCTCTGGCCAACGAGAATGGCCATGACGAGGGCAAAGATGGGGAAGGCATAGTTGATGAGAATCTGTGGATCGACTAGCATGCCCACCGACACGAAGAAGATGGCACCAAACAGGTTTTTCACCGGCTCTACCAACTTCTCGATGCGCTCGGCCTCAATGGTCTCGGCCAGGATGCTACCCATGATAAAGGCACCAAAGGCTGACGAGAAGCCCACCTTTGTGGAGATAACGGCCATGGCACAGCAAAGGCCCAGCGACACGATGAGCAGCACCTCGGCATTGATGAGCTTGCGCACGGAGCGCAGGAAAATAGGAACGGCAAAGATGCCCACAACGAGCCACAGCACCAAGAAGAAGGCGATGCGGAGGATGCTGCTGACCATCTGACCGCCATCGGGGCTGTTGCCGCTGGCAATGGCACTCAGCATCACCATCATCACAATAGCTAGGATGTCTTCAAGAATGAGTACCGACATCACTAAGCCGGTGAACTGTTGCTGCCGCAGTCCTAAATCGTCGAAAGCCTTATAGATAATCGTGGTAGAGCTCATGGCGAGCATACCGCCCAAGAAGATACAGTCCATTTTCGACCACCCGAAGGCATGGCCTACGCATACGCCTAAAATCGACATGAAGAAGATGATGCTCACGGTGGAGATGATGGGCGAAGCGCCCATCTTCAGGATCTTCTTGAACGAGAAGTCGAGACCGAGGGAGAACAACAGGAACATCACGCCAATATCGGCCCAGAGATGGATGTTCGACATGTCGACCACCGAGGCCGTATAAGGCATGTGAGGCGACACTAGGAAGCCGGCCATGATATAGCCCAGCACCAGGGGTTGCTTGAGGCGCTTGAAGATGATGGTCACCACACCGGCCACCGTCAGTATGAGTGCAAGGTCTTCGATGAGGGCAGGAAGATCAGCCATTATAGCCAGCCGTTAGTTCGCATATCTTGATAATTACCTGCATGGCCTTCTCCATCGACTGCACAGGCACAAACTCATAGGGACCGTGGAAATTGATGCCGCCCGCAAAGATGTTGGGGCAGGGGAGACCCTTGAACGAGAGTTGGGCACCATCGGTGCCACCGCGAATGGGTTTTACTTTAGGAGCCACACCGGCCTCTTGCATGGCGCGCAGCACCAGGTCGATGACGTGCATCTGCGGGTCGATTTTCTCCTTCATGTTGTAGTATTGGTCGTTGATGTCGGCCGTGACCGTGCCTTCGCCGTATTTGGCATTCATCTCGTTGACACATTGGCGGATGAAATGCTTGCGGTCTTCAAACTTGTCGCGGTCGTGGTCGCGGATGATGTAGCTGAGCTTGCCCAGCTCGGTATTCGTTTGCATGCCAATCAGATGGAAAAAGCCCTGATAGCCCTCAGTGGTTTCAGGCGTCTCGTCGGCAGGCAACATAGCGGCAAACTCGGCAGCCAGGCGGTTGGCATTGATCATCTTGCCCTTGGCATAGCCCGGATGTACGCTCACACCCTTGATGGTAATCTTGGCCGAGGCTGCGTTGAAGTTCTCAAACTCTAGCTCGCCCACGTCACCGCCGTCCATCGTGTAGGCCCACTCGCAGCCAAACTTCTCGACATCGAAATGATGAGCGCCCATGCCAATCTCTTCGTCGGGATTGAAGGCTACGCGGATCTTGCCGTGCTTCACCTCCTTATGGTCGCGCAGGTAGCACATGGCCTGCACAATCTCAGCAATGCCCGCCTTGTCGTCGGCACCAAGCAAGGTGTGACCATCAGTCACAATCAGGTCTTCGCCTACATGCTGCAACAGCTCGGGGAATTTCTTGGGCGATGAAACGATGCCCTCGGACAGCACGATATCGCCGCCGTCGTAATTGCTCACAATGCGTGGATGGATATTGGCACCCGAGCAGTCGGGCGATGTGTCATAGTGCGAGATAAAGCCAATGGTAGGCACTTTCTCCTTGATGTTCGAAGGCAGGGTGGCATAGACATAGCCTTTGTCGTCCATCTCCACATTCTGCAGACCTTCGTTTTCTAATTCTTTCTTCAAAAACTCGGCAAATATCAACTGTTTTGGCGTGCTGGGCACGCTCTCACTCTCTTCGGATGATTGGGTGTCGAACTGGGTGTAGTTCAAGAATCTTTCTGTAATATTCATAAGTTGTTTGTAATAAATATGAGATTTGATGCAAAGGTAGGAAATAAATATGGAATGGCGAAATATTTTGCCGAAAAAATTTGGAGCATTCATTTTTTCTTCGTACCTTTGCAGCCGCAAATACGGAAGGACCCGTAGCTTAGCTGAATAGAGCGTCAGATTCCGGTTCTGAAGGTCTTGGGTTTGAATCCCAACGGGTTCACAAGCAAAGCAAAGGTCGAAACAAGAGAGGGGCGTAGCTCAGCTGGTTTAGAGCGCTTCAGTCACATTGAAGAGGTCATCGGTTCGAATCCGATCGTCCCTACTCAAAAACCCAATCACTCAGTTCTATCACGGAATTGGGTGATTTGTGGTTCAAAAACAAAGAAAGCGTGAAAATTAAGGAAGTGTTGAGCGCCCTTGAACAATTCGCGCCCCTGCCGCTACAGGAAAGTTGGGATAATGCTGGCCTGCAGATTGGATTAACAGAGGCGGAGGTTTCAGGGGCATTATTGTGTCTAGACGTGACCGAAAAGGTGGTCGAAGAGGCACAACGCAAGGGCTGCAACCTGGTGGTGAGTCATCATCCACTACTGTTCAGAGGCCTGAAGCAAATCAGCGATGCTACCGATGTGCAGCGTACGGTGATGAAGGCCATTCTCAGTGGCATTTGCGTGGTATCGATGCACACCAATCTGGACAATGCCCTGAACGGCGTGAACTTCAAGATTGCGGAGCGCCTGGGGCTGAAAAACACTCGTTTCTTTGCTGCCAAGAACGTGGACGGCATGACCTGCGGAAGCGGCGTGATTGGCGAACTGGAACAGGCAATGGCTGCCGACGATTTCGTGATTCACGTGAAGCGGCAAATGGAGGCCGAGAGCGCTATGTGCAACCAGCTGTTGCAAAGACCTATCAGCAAGGTGGCCATCTGCGGAGGAGCAGGCGATTTTCTGCTCGACGAGGCCCTGAAAGCCGGTGCCGATGCCTTCCTGACGGGCGAAATGCACTACCATCAGTATTTTGGCTACGAGCAGCGCATCCAAATCTGCGTGATTGGGCACTATGAGAGCGAGCATTTCACCACGGAGATTTTCAAGGAGATCATAGCGCGTGAGTGCCCTGGCGTGAGAACAGAGATTGCGGAGACCAACACCAATCCCATCGTGTATTTTTGATGGCATAATAACATAATATCGATATAATGTAATAACGAAGCATATAATAGATTATGGCAAAAAAAGATCCTACAGACCTCTCAGTAGAGGAGAAGCTGAAGACCTTGTTCCAGCTTCAGACGGCCCTTTCGGCCATTGACGAGAAAAAGGCCCTGCGCGGCGAGTTGCCCCTTGAGGTAGACGACCTCGACGCAGAGATTGAAGGCTTGACCACACGTATTGAGCGCATTCAGAGCGAGATCAACGAGTTCGAGCGCGCCATCACACAGAAAAAGGGCGAGATTGTTGACGCACAGAACAGCGTAGAGCGCTACAAGCACCAGCTGGACGAGGTGAAGAACAACCGCGAGTATGACACGCTGAGCAAGGAAATTGAGTTCCAAACCTTGGAAATCGAACTCTGCAACAAGAAAATCAACGAGGCACAGAAGCGCATCAACGAGCGCAAAGTGGACTTGGAGAGTGCTGAGGAACAGCTGAAAGACAAGCAGGCAGACCTGGAAGTGAAGCGTAACGAGCTCGACGAGATCATGGATGAGACTCGTGCCGAGGAAGAGAAGCTGAGAGAGAAGGCTGGCGAACTGGAAGTCAAGATCGAGAACCGTCTGCTTACCTCGTTCAAGCGTATCCGTAAGAACGCCCGCAACGGTCTGGGTATCGTTTACGTGCAGCGTGATGCTTGTGGTGGCTGCTTCAATAAGATTCCGCCCCAGCGTCAGTTGGATATCAAGATGCACAAGAAAATCATCGTGTGCGAATATTGCGGCCGCATCCTGATTGATCCTGAATTGGCAGGTGTAAAGACGGAGAAACCCGCAGCTAGCGGCGACGAGAAGAAGACACGCAGACGCTCAAGCGTACGCAAGACTTCGAACTCGAAGAAGGCTACCGATGCCAACGATATGGATTAATACAAAGGTAATACAAAAGAGAATCCCGGACGAATCAACAATCGCCCGGGATTCTTCGTTTAAACAGCATCTAATAGCTTATAGAGAGCTGTAGTGAGGGATTTCTGGAAGGAATTCGTAGCTATGGCTCTCGTAGTTCATACGACAGCAGAAATGCTGCAAGCCGTTGGATATAATCAGATAGTCGACATGCAACAGCATGTTGTAGACCGTGATCTGGTCGAAAACACGCTGTGTGAGCACCACATCGGGCTTCTTGTATTCTATAATCATTTGTGGTGCGAGCACCTTATCATACAATAAAGTGTCGCACCGCAGTTTCTTTTCGCCTACACGCAGTTCAACCTCGTTGCAAAGCAATCCCTTGGGGTAGCCCTTCTGCTCGATGAGGTAGTGAACGAAATGCTGGCGCACCCATTCCTCAGGCGTCAAGGCCACATAACGACGGCGCAGCAGATCAAAAATCTGCTGTCGGCCGTTGGAATTCTTCAGTTGAACTTCGTAAGGGGGAAGGTTCAGTTGCTGCATCATTTAAAGGGGATATTCCTCGAAAGCATACAGGACGGTTGAGAGATAACGCTCGCCGGTATCGGGCAGCAGCACCACAATCTTCTTACCGTTGTTCTCAGGACGCTTGGCCACCTGAATGGCTGCGTAGAGGGCTGCACCAGCTGAGATACCTACCAGCAGGCCTTCTGACTGGGCAATCTCGCGACCCGTGCGGATGGCATCGTCGTTCTCTACGTCGAATACCTCGTCGATAACCTCGGAATTGTAGGTCTTGGGTACGAAACCTGCACCGATGCCCTGGATCTTATGTGGACCGCTCTGACCGCCATTCAGCACGGGGCTTGACTTGGGCTCTACGGCAATGATTTTCACGTTGGGATTCTGCTCCTTCAGGTATTTGCCGGTGCCGCTGATGGTGCCGCCAGTGCCTACACCGCCGATGAAGATATCTACCTGACCATCGGTGTCGCGCCAAATCTCAGGACCCGTGGTGGCATAGTGCTTGGCGGGGTTGGCACCGTTCTCAAACTGCTGCAGGATTACGCTGCCGGGAATCTCATCGCGCAATGCTTCGGCAGCGCGGATGGCACCTGGCATACCGTCTTTGCCAGAAGTGAGGCGTACCTCGGCACCATAGGCTTTTACAAGGTTACGACGCTCCACACTCATGGTTTCGGGCATGGTAAGGATAAGATGATAACCCTTGACGGCCGATACCAGAGCCAGTCCTACGCCAGTATTGCCGCTGGTGGGCTCGATAATGGTGGCACCGGGCTTCAAGATTCCCTTGGCTTCGGCGTCCTCAATCATAGCCAATGCAATACGGTCCTTAACGCTGCCGCCAGGGTTGAAAAACTCTACCTTTGCAATAACCGGGGTAGCCAGACCCTGAGCTTGTGAATACTTGTTGAGCTCCAGAAGTGGGGTGTTGCCGACGAGCTCGGTCAGCTGTTTTGCAATCTTTGCCATAATCTTATCCTTTTATGTTATAACTATTTGATATTCTTTGCATCTTGTCGCTCCTTGTTGGGGCGATTGAAATGTTTCTGGGTGCAAAGTTACGGTGTTTTTTTCATTCTCACAATACCTTGGGTGTGTCATTTCATATACCATGAATTTGGTATATCCATTTTTTTTCGCATTTTTCAGTCATTTTTGGCATTCTTCTCCCCACTTATTCGTACCTCTGGCTTCGCCGAAAGTGCTTCCGTTCGGAAAAACTCAAATGTATTTGGTTTTTCGCTCACTTATTCGTATCTCTGGCTTCGCCGAAGGTACTTCCGTTCGGAAAAACTCAAATGTATTTGGTTTTTCGCTCACTTATTCGTACCTTTGTGCCCTGATATGAACAACTAGCGTGCGAATAATGCTTGCGCAAAAGTTTTTTCAAACGAAATAGAAATTATGGCAGAAGTCTTAGATGAAACCGATCTGCAGATACTTAAAACGCTGCAAAAGAATGCAAAGCTAACGACGAAAGAGTTGGCCGACGCTGTTCATCTCACCCCGACGCCTGTCTTTGAACGGCAGAAACGATTGGAAAAGAAGGGCTATATTAAGAAATATGTGGCCATTCTCGACCCGGAAAAGCTGGGGCAGGGTTTGCTGGTGTTCTGTAAGGTGAAACTCAAACAAATCAACCATGAGATTGCTGACTCGTTTTCACGTCGCATACAGCGTATTCCAGAGGTAATAGAATGCTATAATACCTCGGGTAATTACGACTATCTGCTGAAAGTGCGTGCGCGTGATATGAAACAGTATCAGGAGTTCGTGCTCAACAAACTGGGCGAAATAGAAGAACTGAGCTCGATAGAAAGCACGTTTGTTATGAGCGAAGTGAAGCAGAACTACGGCATTCATTTGTAATACAACCGATGGGAACAGTCTTAGTTGGCTGTCCCCCAAAATCGGTGTAGTCAGACTAAAATCTCTATTATATATATAAAGGTATATGGCAGAAGCAAAAACCGTGACTTACGAGAGTATCATGCGTGAATTGAAGGAGGGAAAGTACCATCCTGTTTACTATCTGCATGGTGAGGAATCGTATTATATAGACAAAATAAGCGATTATATTGCAGAGCATGCGCTAGCCCCAGAGGAGCGCGATTTTAACCAAACCGTGCTGTTTGGCTCAGACGTGTCGGCTTCTGCAATTGCTGATACTTGCCGGCGTTATCCCATGATGGCCGAACGACAGGTGGTCATCGTGAAAGAAGCGCAGAATTTGAAGAATACAGAAGCGCTTGAGAAGTATATGAAACAGCCGCTGGCAAGCACCGTATTGGTGATGTGCCATAAAAACGGCAAAATAGACGGCCGAAAACGCGAATTTGTGAAGGCCATTCAGCAGGCGGGCGTCCTTTTTGAGAGCGCAAAACTGAAAGATCGTGAACTGCCGCCCTTCATCGAGAAGTATTTGAGTCAGAAAAATGCTAGTATTGATCCAAAATCCACACAATTGATTGCAGATGCCATTGGGGCTGATCTAAGCCGATTGGTGAGCGAACTGGACAAAGTACTTATTGGTTTGCCTGAACAGGATAGGAGAGTGACCCCTCAGGTGGTAGAAGACCAAATTGGGGTGAGCAAAGACTTCAATGGTTTCGAGTTGCGCGACGCCATTGTGAACCGAAACGTATTTAAGGCAAATCAAATTATGAACTATTTTGACAAGAACCCAAAAGCAGGAAGTATCTATTCATTTCTGCCGATGATCTTCGGATATTTTCAGAATCTGATGCTTGCATTCTATGCTCCACAAAAAACTCAAGAGGGGGTAGCAGAGTGGTTAGAGCTAAGATCACCCTGGGCTGCCAAGGACTACATGACTGGAATGAGAAATTACTCAGGAATGAAAGTGATGCAGATAATTTCGAAAATTAGAGAAATTGACGCCCAAAGTAAGGGCTTAGACAACCCAAATACGCCTGCTGGAGAGCTGATGAAGGAACTTATTTTCTTCATTTTGCATTAAAAACGCTCTTTTTTTGAGCTAGTTTTACTTAGAATAGGCATCCTAGTGGGGTGCCTTTTTTAGTCCTAAATGCTTGTAAAATAGGGTAGTTAGATAGAAGCAAGTACCCTCAAAACTCGCGAATTTTTGGCCGTTCGACCGCTCGTCCAGAATTTTTAAGTTATGGCGATTTTGCGCTTTTTCGGCGACCTCAAATTCGGTGTTCACATTCTTTTACATTTTAAAATCCGATATTTTAAAAGTTAAATATTTAACTCTATCAGTATTTAAGGGGAAATACTGGACTGAATTCGTATTTTAAAACGTAAATATGCGAAATTAAATACTTAATATTGAAACATGAATTTTAGTATTCAATATTTCAAAGGTTTGGATATACAAAATATCTTTATAGCTATTATGTTGTTATAAATCAAATAGTTATGTGTTTTACGCTCGTTAATGTATTCAATTAATTTCTCCATATACACCCCAAAAGGAGGAATATAGGGTTTTAAACTTGTGTTTCTTGCTAAATATCTGATTCATAACCAATAATTTAGCAATTTGAGCTATAGAAAACGTTTTTCTTACTTTAAATACTAAAATTTAAGTTTACGAATTTATACATCCTATTTCCTGTTGCCGTACTTTTATCTTTAAAATTTGAAATTAAAGATTTAAACCGTCACATTTTAAAATTTTCGTTTAATTTCTTGTAGGGTTCAAAAAAATGTTTTACCTTTGTAAAATCAAAACAAAACGGCTTTTTGGCCCTAAATTGCAGCTAACGATAAAAAATTATGAAGGACAGAATCAGAAAGATCATGGAGTCGCAGCACATGACTCAACAAGTGTTTGCAGATTTCCTCGGTGTGGGTGCTGCTACGCTTAGTGGCATTTTTAACGACCGAACCAAGCCCACCATTAATATTATAGAGGCGATCAAGAAAAAGCTGCCTACCCTCAGCACCGATTGGCTCATGTTTGGCATTGAGCCCATGTATGTGACACCAGGCGACAAAGATACCCAAAATACCCAACATACTGCTGCTTCTGTGAGTGGTACGATTCCTTCTCAGGAAACTTTATTCAGTTTCGATGCTTCTGGAAACGCTACCCCACAGTCGGCTGTCAGACCTCAACCGTTGATGAACAATGGTCGTAATACTCGGATGGAAATGGACTTTGAAAGTATGAAAAATACGGACAAAATACAACGCCGTGTTACAGAAATCCGGGTATTCTATGATGATCAGACTTGGGAAAGTTTTGTGCCGGCAAAGAAATAATACCAAAAAAGAGTGTACCTTTGGCAGTTCGCCGAAGGTACTTCCGTTTGGAAAAACTCAAATGTATTTGGTTTTTCGCTCACTTATTCGCATCATTGGCAGTTCGCCGAAGGTACTTCCGTTTGGAAAAACCCAAATGTATTTGGTTTTTCGCTCACTTATTCGCATCATTGGCTTCGCCGAAGGTACTTCCGTTCGGAAAAACTCAAATGTATTTGGTTTTTCGCTCACTTATTCGTACCTTTGCACCTGATTATATAATATAATTAAGGTGTAAATGAAAAAATATATACTGGATCTTGAGGTCAAATCAGTAGAACGTGTGCATGAACGTTATGTGCTGATTAGGCTGACGGATGATAAGCCCTTGCCAGAAATGCTGCCTGGGCAGTTTGTAGAAGTACGTGTTGACGGCTCCTCTTCTACTTTCCTACGCCGTCCTATCTCTATTAATTTCGTAGATTACGTAAGCAATGAGCTTTGGCTGTTGGTGGCTTGTGTAGGTGATGGTACCCGCCGTTTGGCTGAATTGCAGCCTGGTGATACGCTGAACTGCGTGCTGCCTCTGGGTAATGGTTTCTCAACTCAAAGTGATGGCAGCAACGGTGACGAAAAAGGCACTTTGCACCGTGTATTGCTCACCGGCGGTGGCGTGGGCGTGGCTCCGCTGCTCTATCTGGGCAAGGTGCTCAAGGAACAGGGTGTAGCGCCTACTTTCCTTTTAGGAGCCCGTTCTGCCAAAGATTTGCTAATGCTGTCGGAGTTTGAGAAATATGGTCGTGTGCTGGTGACTACCGAAGATGGCTCGATGGGAGAAAAAGGCTTTGTGACCAATCACAGTGTGCTCCAGCAGGAATCGTTCGACCTGATTCAGGTTTGCGGTCCTACGCCTATGATGAAGGCGGTGGCTCGCTATGCTCACGAAAAAGGCATTGCATGCGAGGTGTCGCTTGAAAACCTGATGGCCTGTGGCTTGGGGGCATGTCTTTGCTGTGTGGAGAAGGTGCGCAAGGAAAGCACGGAGGCTTCAAACGAAGTGCCTCAGACAACCAATGTGTGTGTATGTAAGGAAGGTCCCGTATTTAATATCAATAGACTGTTATGGCAAAATTAGACGTAAATATAGGCGCATTGCAGCTGAAGAACCCCGTCATGACCGCCTCGGGTACCTTTGGCTACGGACTGGAGTTCCAGGATTTTGTGGAACTCTCAGAGATTGGCGGCATTATCGTGAAAGGAACCACCTTGAAGCCTCGCGAGGGCAATGATTATCCCCGTATGGCAGAGACTCCGCAGGGCATGCTGAACTGCGTAGGACTGCAGAACAAGGGCGTGGACTATTTCTGTGAGCATATCTATCCTCAGCTGTTGCCTACGGGCGGCAACTATATCGTCAACGTTAGTGGCTCGTCGCCCGAGGACTATGCCGAATGTGCTGCTCGTGTGGATGCCTTGGCGAATATTCCTGCCATCGAATTGAATATCTCGTGCCCTAACGTTAGGGACGGCGGTATGGCCTTTGGTGTGACCTGTGCAGGTGCCTCTAGTGTGGTGAAAGCTGTACGTCAGGCCTATCACAAAACCCTCATCGTGAAACTCTCGCCCAATGTGACGGACATTACTGAGATTGCCCGTGCCGTAGAGGCCGAGGGAGCCGATAGCGTATCGCTCATCAATACCCTGATGGGTATGGCGGTTGACATCGAGAAGCGCAAGAAGACGCTTTCTATCGGTACTGGTGGTCTGAGTGGCCCTTGTGTGAAGCCTGTGGCCTTGCGAATGGTACATCAGGTGGCAAAAAGCGTAAAGATTCCCGTAATCGGATTGGGTGGTATCAGTAGTGCGAAAGACGCCATTGAGTTCCTGATGTGTGGCGCTACTGCCATCGAGATTGGTACTGCCAACTTCCTTGATCCTGCCATCACCATCAAGGTGCGTGACGGTATCAACGAATGGCTTGATAAGCACAATATAGCCGACATCCACGAGATTATCGGAGCAATTCAATAACTACTGTATGAAAACTAATCTACTAATCAGTATGATGCTGTTGATGGGAAACATGACGGCATCTTCGCAACAATTAGCATTGACCTCAGGTCAAGCCAACTTACGTTCGGGCACCCAAATGAGTGCTGATGCCTCTCTCGTTGCTTTCCCCGGCGCACAAGGGTGGGGAAGGTTTGCCACCGGAGGACGCACGGGCACTGTTTATCACGTCACTAACCTCAACGATTCAGGTACTGGCTCTCTGCGCGATGCTGTGAGTCAGCCTAACCGCATCGTGGTGTTTGATGTGGCGGGTGTGATTCGTATCAATTCCCGCATCTCGTTTGCCAAGAACCTCTATGTGGCTGGTCAGACAGCGCCAGGCGAGGGTATCACCGTTTATGGAGATGGTGTCTCGTTCTCGGGTTCCGATAACATCATTGTGCGCTATATGCGTTTCCGCATGGGCGCTGTAGGTACGAAAGACAAGGATGCTGGCGGTATAGCCAATGGTCAGAACATGATTTTCGACCACTGCTCCTTCTCGTGGGGACAGGATGAGAATTTCTCCGTAAACTGGGATAATAAGGGCACGGCGCCTAAGAATATCACCCTCATGAACAGTATCGTGGGGCAGGGTCTGATGACGCACTCTGCCGGCGGACTGATGCAGGGCGAGAATATCTCGCTCTATCGTATCTTGTTGGTCGACAACTCTACCCGCAACTTCAAGGTGAAGGGTGTGAACCAGTATGTAAACAACCTCGTTTATAACTGGAAGAACTACGCCTACAACATGGGTGGCGACAGCGAGGGAGAGTCGTTTGCCAATATCGAGTCAAACCTCTTTGTAAACGGTCCCGATGGCGGAGGCAACTGTCTGGACGGCGGTAATGCGAAGTTCCATTTCTATGGTGCCGACAACTGGCAGGATGCCAATCGTGACGGCGTACTCAATCCTACCGAGTTTACTGGTAATGGTGGCGGTGATCGCCAGTCGCAGCCCTACGACTATCCCGCATTGGAGAAATGGGCTGCTCGCGACCTCGTGGCGAAGTTGTTGCCAGAGGTTGGCGCCTCGCTGCCTTATCGTGACTTGGCGGACTGCTATATGGTCGACGAGGTGCTCTCGTTTGGCAAGAAGGGTAAGCTGATTACCAACGAGAACGAATTGCCCATCGGCGTGCCCACCCAGTGGACCATGTTTGCTGGTACCAAAGCTGTCGATAGCGATGGCGACGGCATGCCCGACTGGTGGGAAGAGGCGAATGGCACCAATCCTGCGCAGGCCGACGCGATGGTGATTGCATCGAATGGCTATGCGAACATCGAGAACTATCTGAATAGTATCACACGCGAGAATCGCCAGTTCTTCCTTCGTGCACCCCAGCTCTTTGAACTCTCTGCCTCGACTCCTAATAGTCTGACGCTCGTCTGGGCTGACTACACCGAGGAAGAAGACGGCTTTATCGTAGAACTGAAGCAGAATGGGACTTTCACGGAAGTAGGACGTACTGCTGCTAATGTAAGAACGTTTACGATTGATAATGCTCAAAGCTCTATTCTCGCGCCTCAAACCGCTTACGTAGTTCGCGTTTGCGCCTATAAGGGCGACCAGAAGTCGGCCTATACTGCAGAGCTGACGGTGAAAACGCGTCCTGAGCAGACCGACCTGATTGACATTGACGCCTTTACGGGCGAGGGTGAGGGAGAATGGCTCATCAACCCAGCTGAAGACCAGCTCATCACAATTGTCGAACCCACTCCGAAGACTGCGGTGGTAGTGCGTAGCGATGCGCACGTTACTATCGATGGCTCAGGCTATATCAGTGGTTCAGCCTCGATGAACAAAGGTGGTGAGGGCACGCTGACCATTGCCTCTGCCCAACACTATGAGGGAGCTACCGTGCTACATCAAGGTGTTTATGAGTTCTCATCGCTGAAGAATGGCGGTGTGGCCAGTGGATTGGGTAAAAGCCAGGAGTTTGCACAGAACTGGGTAATGGGCGGTGGCGTTTACAAATATACAGGCAGCAATACCTCTACCGACCGTTCTGCCCGATTGTATAACGATACAGAGTTTAATATTGCCAACAAGACTGCTGTGGTTACGATGAATGGCAGTATAGAGGGTAGTGGCAACCTGATGATTGGTGGTGAGGGTACTGTGAGTATCAATAACATCAATTTCTTCAAGTATAGTGGTGACCTCGTGATGCAAAGTGGCACGCTCAAACTGAACACCAAGGAGGTTTCTGAATCAGGATTGGGTACCGCCTCGAAACTTGTGATGAATGGTGGCTCGTTTGTGACCAAAGGCAAGAACGAGGGCAACGTCACCTATAATTTCCCCATCGAAGTGCCCGAGGGCGCCAACGGTACTGTTGACTTCGACCTTTGGAACAGCAATAAATGTCGCGTATCTGGTCAAGGCACCCTCACTTGGAATGTCCACTATGTGCGTGAGTATATCGAGGGAAACTGGGATAATTTTACAGGAAAACTCATTGTTAATGGTACTGGTAATGCTGGATCCAGCCAGTTTGCCATCCGTAATGGGGTAGGTGTGAAGAATGCCACGCTCCAGCTGAAAGGCAATGCTGCTGTGCATGGTGCCAAAACCAACTCGACCTATTATCTGGGTGGCTTATCGGGCGATGCCAGCACTTTCCTCGCAGGATTTGATGTGAAAACGGCAGGAAAGGGTACGTGGATTGTTGGTGGAGCGAATACCGATGAGACTTTCCGCGGTGTCATTAATGATTACGACCAAAAGAACTCACATGCAGGTACTACCAGTATTCAGAAAGATGGTTCGGGCGACTGGCGATTGACGGGTGCTAATGTGTATAGTGGCACAACTACAGTAGCCAAGGGCCGCTTGATCGTTAATGGAAAGCATACAGGTACGGGAACCGTGACTGTGCGCTCAGGAGCTACACTGGCTGGTTTTGGTCAGTTGTATGGTGCTACCGTGATTAACTCAGGAGCGACCTTGCAGGCTGGCGATACCCTGATTAACGGACGAGGCATTACGTTCTATAGCACGCTGAAACTGAATGGTTCTGCCATCCTGAATGTGTTGATGAACAATCAGAAAAGCAACGCCATCACCTTGCGTGCCGCCACTACCATTGGAACCGATGCTGTGCTGCAGTTCAATGGTGGCGAATTGACAGAAAGACCTATGATTGGTACTGAGTATAAGGTGTTTACGATTTCTGGTGGTAGTATTACCGGTCAGTTCAAAGAAATACAGCCTGCTACTCCCGGCGAAGGTCTGAAATGGGATATCACCAACCTCTATACCAAGGGAACCGTAAAAGTGGCGGTAGACGGTGATAGTTCTGGCATCAGTACGCAGTCGGTGGCCAATACTGTACGTAAGGAGT
>Ga0310696_10003722_pt1 | contig 18939 bp, 21 predicted proteins | sample AusTroGonzalo_MG_4_FD_203885 | JGI IMG/M metagenome (GOLD analysis project Ga0310696, IMG submission 203885) | Bovine rumen microbial communities from tropical cattle in Woodstock, Queensland, Australia - Gonzalo_02 (v2) (version 2) | ecosystem: Host-associated > Mammals > Digestive system >... | reverse complement strand
TCCCTACCGAATGAACATGATTTGGATATTTACTTAATTCTTTATCAAAATTGATAATTTGTCCTTTCGTATTGTCAAATACTGTTAAATTATTTTGTTTATATGTAAATTTATATTTATCACTATTATCAAAGATATAAATACAACAATCGGCACCAACAAATTTATTGATGCTTTTTACTAAATATTCTGTTAATAATGGCGTGTTATAGTGTACAATTAAAAAATTTTTCATTATAGTTTTAAAAAATCACCAACCTTTATATCATCTTCAGGTTTTTTATATTTAAAATACCCAACACCAGGTACAAATGTTAATTCTCCTAAATAAACTTTATCATTTATTTCATAAAAATCAACACGAACAAATTTGAATGGTTTTGCTAATTTTTTAGCATACTCAATCATTTCATTAAAATGTGCTGGTTTCTTATAATCTGAATGTTTTTTTACACCATATAGATTATATTCGGCGCCATCCATTTTATAATACATTATATCCCCATGTCCGTGGCCATCGTTTATTGTGTATAATTTTGGCTCACCATTGAAACACCAAAACTTGTAATCAAATAAAGAATCTTTTTGTTTTTTATCCTTCATTAATTGCTCAACAACAATTTTTCTTGATATATTGTAATAATGTGCTTCATATGAATTTCTCAATGCAAAATTATCTTTCAACCAATTTTCTAACCTATTAAAGATTTCTTTTTTATTGGCTGTCTTTTTATTTTTGACAATGATATTCATTCCACTACCATGATTGCATTTAATAACAAATTCATTTGGTAATTTATCCCATTCTATTTCTTTTGTAGAATTATATACAGAAATAAGAGGCAAACAAATATCTTTTCCGAGTTTTTCAATTGAATATTCTCTCAAACGATATTTATCTGCACACTTAGTTTTTAAATTATTACAATCGTAAATCATCAACCAACTTAATTTGTCCTGGATGGTTCTCGGATTTTTTAAATTTATGTCTGTTTTATGAATTTTTGCAATTCTAATAACCTCACTTTCCAATTCTTCGGGATTTGTTATTTCCCCTTTATCATTAAACTTGTATAAATCTTTCAACATTTTAATATTCTCCAACTTCTTCTTCGTCGGTTACTAATGTTTTATCATTAGGCTCACTTTGTTTAGTAACCATATCATTTTCAAATGAGTCATATTCTTTATCGTGACGGCACCTATTTGCTATTTTATGGACCATTTGAGCACCTTTCATTGTTAGGTTGGCACATTCATTTATAAGTTCCAAAAACTCGTCAGGATTTAATTCTGAAACTGCAGGTAATATATAAGGAATATCACTAGTATCTACATCATCGACATTTTGGAATATCGAATCAAATAATGCTGGGCCAATTCTCATATCCCAAGGCTCATAACATAATGCGTCAGCAACCTTTACTATTTCACTTGCTCTATCTTCATCATCTGGTAAACCATATGACGTAAGTAATTCAAGTATACCTTTAATACATTCGTTTAACAGTATAGGAAATATAATTCCTTCGGCCTTAATTGACGCTGGTGAATCATCAGTTTGTAGAACAACCTCAACATATCCAGCCTGGTTGTGTTCTTTATCTGTATTTTGTATATCTTCCAAAAATAAATAGAACTCGTTTAATTTCATTACCTTACTATATAAGTGTGGTAATTCTTCATCTAGGTCAAACAATTCATCCAAACAACTTCTCAATGCGCGTTCAGAAATTCTCATGGCACCACCAACGCATATTGCATCAATGATTCTTCTTTTTTGAATTTCTCTATCATATTCATTAGCACCGTCCAATTCTGAAAACTGGTCAACATTGGCTGGCTCAGGAAATACATTAAAAGTCCTTGATGGATTAATATCATCCACCAAATGGAACTCAAGATCAAACGCATCCTCAGGAAAATGGAACATATCAGATAGAATGTTGAAACATAATTGTTCCAATTGTGGCCTTATTGCTTTTTCCCTTCTCTGACAGTCTGAAATTGCTTTCGATAATTTATCAAATACTCTATCAGGTGTAACATTTGAAACATCATCGGAAAAATAACCTTTTACTTCACTAAAACGTTCAGCAACCATTTGGTTTAATAGTTTTCTTCCCATATGCCCGTCGAATGTATCACAAATGGATAACGATGTGTTATTACTTTGAATATCGTTAGCCAAATGCGACGGCAATTTATTCACTTCAGACTCATACTGTAGTGATTCCTTAATTAGTTTCTCTTGTTCTTTACTGATTAAAACTCTCTTCATTTCAAATTTTTCTTCTTAATTACTCCAATTGATTCCTTAACCAATTTATTTAAACGAGCCTCTTTGATTTGACGTTTAGTGATACCTTTTTTTTCTGTAATACCTTTTTTGCTTAATGCATCATCAGAAAAACCAACCGTAACTGGAGAACTACTTGATATTCCCATTTCTTTCTTTGCACCAGTAATAGTTTTTCTTGCGGCATCATCTACAGTAGGACTTGTTGCTAAGTTTTCATCACCACTAATTGTTACCTCATTAATCTTTTTTACTATTTCATTAAGTTGAGATTCTGTAATACGTATTGTTCTCTTCATAATATTTAATTTTATATTAAATAAATACAATATAAACAATGAAAAGCAACAGAAATGTTGCTTTTCACCTAATTTATGAATTAAATTTTTTGCCGTTAAATCTGCTTGGTTTTTTATTAAATTGTTTTTGGTTATCTACCAAGTTTTCTTGTCTATCACTAAACAAATCATTATTTATTTCTTCGGTAAGTTTAATTAAATTCCTCTTTGATATTTTCATTTCTTGCATGTTCTGCATATCGTCTGCTGGCATTGGTTCTTGACCTTCTGGACCCATATCCGACATTTCTGGATCTTGATTCATATCATTACCACCTTCCATATCGTCCGTTGGTTCCTCCATGTCACCAGACATGTCTTCGTCGTCAGAACTTTCGGCTGTGTTGATTGCTTTAATCAAGTCTTTCTTACCCATGTCATCTAGTCCCTTAGCGGCTTGTTTAACAATCATTTTACCAACGTATTTGGCTAGACCTTCGTCTCCTCCATTGTCGTTAAGATATGAATTTAATGATTGTGAAAGTTTACCAGTTAACTGTTGGATATATCTCTTTGGATCTGTATCTTCGTCAGCCTCTACACCAGCATCGAAATTTGTATCAAATTCACTTTGTCCGTTGCCTCCTACTGCATTAGGGTCGCCCCCCATTTCGGGATTACCAGCGGGATCTCCACCCATCATCGGGTCTTGCATTCCCCCTCCCATCATCGGGTCTTGCATTCCAGGGTCTCCCATCATATCTGGTTCCCCTGGCTGCATTCCCATATCCATTGGAGGGTTTTGCGAAGGGACTTTTAAAACCTTGCGGCCCTCATTTATTTTTTTCCAGCACGAAGAGATTCTTTAAGGTTAGCAAGAACTTGGTCTGTTAACATGTCAACAATCTTGTCAAATGGCTTACCATCACCAATCTTCAAACCGTATGGCTGTTCGCCCTTAGTTGAATCATCGTTCCAGTCACCTTTTGCTGTACCAGCAAGAACTTCTTTGTTAGCAGGAGTACTCATTGGTTCCTTACGGAATCTTGGGTGTTTGCCCCATGCGTCTAACTTAGTAACCTCTTCAGCAACGATTCTATCAATTGCTTCTTGAAGTTTATCTTTTGCTGATTTCTTTGGCTTAAGTTGTTGGCAAACTGCTTCTGCAATTCTGTCAATTGCTTTTTGTAGTTTTTCTTCGTCCATTCTAGCCATAGTCTCTTTACCATCACCCTTAGCGTCGTTACCCTTAATACCGTTGTCACCACCGTGAGGACCATCCATTACTTTATCAGGACCAACGATCTTGCTTTCTTTTTCACCAGCACCTTCTGGTTCGTGATTTTGTTCATCCTCGTTTACTGGTTTCATTCTAGCCATAGTTTCTTTACCATCACCAGGAGCATCGTTACCCTTAATACCATTGTCTCCGCCATTAGGGCCATCGAGAACTTCAATGTGTTCCTCTAATGATGGTTCAGCGGCTGGTTCTGCAGCAGGTGCTGGTTCAGATACTGGTTCGTTCATAAATTCTTCAAGTAATGAATCTAAATCATAATCATTACTTTCTTCATCACCCATACCAACTAAACCATTTTCTCCTGCTTGTTCTGGTTGATCTAAACTTTCAACATCATCACCAAAGATATTATCATCTCCTTCTAAAGAAGCCATATCATCAGCGTGTACGTCAATATCGTCAGCATGGAAATCGTCAGGGTTTTGATCAATGACATCACCATTAAATTCACCAAGGTTGTTTGGATCATCCTCAACACTAAGTGCGTCCATATCAACATCACCACCTTCGAACATACCTTCGTTCATCTTAACAGCCTTGGCACCTGATTTCTTTTGATCAGCAACACCTTTACCGTCAAGGTCATCATGTGTGTCTTTATATCCTTCATCACCACGTGGACCCTTCTCCATCTTGTCAGCATTTTGTAGTTTCTTGTCTGGATCACCTGGGTTTTCGTGTTCTGTAGATTTTTCTACATTACCTTCTTCACCCTTGAAAGTCATATTAGGCTTTGCTTCTAGACTGAAAGGATCGTTGTTTTCCTTTGTATTAGCACCAGTTGCAGTACCCTTACCTTCTGGATTACCGTGGTCACCAATGTTATTCTTTGAAATGAATGAATTTTCAAAGATAGCGTGCATACGGTCAAGTTCCTTTCTAGCATCTTCTGTAAGAATTGCTAGGGCTTCCTTTGTCTTATTAAGGTTAGCAACTGTAACGTCTTCGTGCTTACCTAGAGATTCGTTAATAGACATAAGACGAAGTTCTAATTGCTTAGTAGCCTCGTTATAACTATTGTAACCATTCTCATTTCTGTAATTGTAGCCATTGATATAATCATAAGATTCAGCAATATTTTTCTTCTCAGGTGTAGTTGTCTTGATATAGAAACGTCTACCCTCTTTAATAATGCCATATTCTTTACCATCAGCGGCTGTAGTATGGTATTCAATACCAGTATTAATCTGCTTTTTAGATTCATTTAATGTGTTATCATAACCCATCAAATATTGCATTCTTTCTAATGTTTCGTCGTACTTTGCCATATTATTAATATGTTTTATAAAAATCGATTTTTATTTTATTTTTTATAATATAAATATATTATGCTTTCCAAAAATTCGTTATTTTACTTGATTGAGTTAATTTTATCGTATGATTTATACTTTAAATCCAGTAATTTCTCCATATAACCCAATCTTCTCAAACATTTCCAAACAAGATTACCAACACTCATTTCGTTACCATTTTTCAATGCGTTCTTTCTAAAACGCTTTAAGGTATCCCAAGTATCTTTTATCTTTTTTGATAATGTTTCTAACTTATGTTCGTCCTTCTCGCCGTCGTATTCACTTGTTAATTTATCAATTTGTTTAATAAATTTCAAGGACTTATCCTTAATTGTATTCTTGTCAAGTTTGATTGATTTCAATTCGTCACGCTCTGGTTCCTTAATCCACTCATTCTTATTTAATGAATATATACCAGAAGCGGTATGTTCCTCATTTACATCCTGGACGTATAATTCAACTGGAAAACCGTAAATCTTCAAATTTTCATGTTGTTCGTTCCATAATGTTTTCTTTGAATTGAAATATTCTCTAACAAACTCCACTCGTTTATCAACCTTTTTGAAATCCATTAATACATGAAGATCAAAGTCTGAATATTTACTCCAGTTGTAATTTGCCAGGCTACCAGTTAGGATAATATCCTCAGGTTTTACCCAATCAACATTTAATGTTTCGATGAACTCGTCAGCAATATCCAATAAACGTAAACGTACCCTTGGATTCATTTCCCCTTCTTCGTTCCAAATTCTTTCATTTAAATCTTTTTGGACATTAAAAGAAGATAAAACAGAAATTAATTCATTTCTATTAATTGCTTCTTCGATTTCACCTTTTGTAAAGGAACGTTCACAAGGACTTAATTCGGATAATAACTCATCCACTGTCTCATCAACAACATGAGCATAATCCAAATCGCCACTACTACTTGAAACATCAAATTTATCCTTGCTCGCGAAATCGTAAATCTTCATCTTATTTAAATGTTGCTAAATATTTCCACTTGTTTATATCTTCTGTAAAATCTTCCAATATATTGATTATTCCAGCGTGTTCTTTATCATCAAGTTCTTCCTGGAACCTATTAACGTCTGACTGTAATTCCTTTAAAATTTCAGATAATGTTCTTGCTGAAGGTAACATTGTTTTAAGATCACCAATTTCAAATCTGAAATCACCACAACCCATAAGGTTCTCTGCAATCTTATCTTCATATTCAAGAACAGAGTCGTCAATGTCATCTGTCAAAAGGTGTTCAGCCTTACATGTAGTATTCCAGTGAATACCTTTTAGGGCCTGATGATAACCTTCAAGACAACTTAGAAAATCAATACCACTTTTCTTTAGTTCGCTCATAATAATGATAATTTATCATTTATAAATACATTTATTTCACGATAAAACACTATTTATATAAAGAAAAGGTATAAAAACAATGAGAAAAAAGATATTTGTCACTGAATCACAATATCAGTACATCAAAAATAATGTCAATGAAGGTAAATTTCCAGTTGATCCAAACAAGGTGCTTGTCGTAAAGAAGTTTCTAGATGACAATTTCCAAAAAGGTGGTATTGCTGCAATTGGTGAAGATGGGTATCCAACAACCATATCTATCGTAGCGCTAAAAGGTACAGATGGAAGTTTATTGAAGAATATGGATGACAAACAACTGTTCTATATGCTCCAGGATAAATTCAAGAGTATGTTTGATGATACCATTAAACGAGACAAATTGCTTGCACAAATTATCAAGGACTGGTATAAAGGTAAAATTACAAAAAACGGTATGTTAACCGTTAATCTTATTTAATTTTTGTATAATTACCTAAATTATACTTCATTATGACACAAAAAGAAGAGAAGGAATATGTAAAAGTGCTTCCAAGATTTAAGGAAGTATGTTGTGCTAAAATGTGTAAATATTGGGAGAAGTGCAAGGAAACAAAGGACGATACATCATTTATGACTTGCCCGTGGTTTTCAAACTTCTATTATACTGGGTGGCCAGTACAAAGATTAGCATATCTTAGTTGCGATGCACCAAAATTACCAGACTTGAGAAAAGAAGATATCAGTGATGAAAAAATAAAAGAGTTGCTAAAAACTTAGCAACTCTATTTTTTATATATTGATCAATTTTATTCTCCATATACGAATGGAGTCAGTAACTCCTTCAATGGTTTATTATTCATATCTTTTTCTGACACAATCAATTTTGGTTCTTCAACTAAATTATGAGTATACTTCATATATTCGTCATAAAAAACCGCCCATGGTAATGCAACGTCGGTATCTGAGTAAAGGATCGCCCCTTCACTTTCCTTGTTATATTTATTATCACACTTATATTGGAAGATAGTATTATCTTCAAGTGCAATAAACCCGTGCGCAAATCCACGAGGAATGAAGAACTGATTGTGATTCTCTGCAGTTAACAACGCACCAGTCCATTGGCCATATGTAGGTGATCCAAGTCGGATATCCACAGCAACGTCATATACGGCACCAGCAACAACACGCACAAGTTTTGCCTGCGCGTATGGAGGACGCTGGAAATGTAAACCGCGAACTACACCTTTACTTGATTGACTTTCATTATCCTGTACTGGATGAAAATCTAAACCAGTCACTCGGTTAAATGTATCTTCATTAAATGATTCAAAGAAATATCCCCTATCGTCACCAAATATTGTTGGGACAATTGTTAATACCTCTGGTATCAATTTGCTACTTGTAAATGTCATAATAAATTTTTATTTATATAAATAAATATACTAAAAATTCTCCAATAATCAACGCATTATGGTACTTTAGGTACTATATAAACATAATCTTTTTATAAAATTATGTTATTTTTATATGTAAGTATATCTATTTATAGATATAAAATATATGGATTACGGGTTAATACATAATAATAAGCAAAAACGTGGCACTGTTTCAATACGTAACGGTGTTACGTTTTTCACTTTTAAAATAACATAATATGGGTAGAAAAAAACATTTACAAGATTTGTCTAAAGACGAACGTGAATACATTGACGATCGTATGAAAACACCAACAACAACAAATTTTACATTTGAAGATAAAAATAATTTTAAATTACAATTAAAATCATTGACATACAAGTTAAACATTAAATGTAAAAATCAAAAACAAAAGACATTTCTAAAACATTTATTAGACATAACGAAGAAAGTAAACATATGTAACGCACCAGCAGGAGTAGGAAAATCATTTTTAGCATTATATGCTGGGCTTGAGTGTCTTAAAAAAGGTGACGTTGAGAAAATAACAGTTATTGTTCCAACAGTGGAAGCATCCGAAGTTTGCAAGATCGGTTTATTGCCAGGAACAATAGACGAAAAAATTGAACCATATAAAATTGCAACAATATCAACATTAGAGAAAATTTTAAAAGTAAGCGGTAATGCAGATTACAAATTTTTTATACAGCACTTATTAAACGAGAAAATGATTGACTTTGATCTACTATCATATGCACGAGGTAGAAATTACGACAATACATTCTTGATATTAGACGAAGCGGAAAACTTATCAAAGAAAGAATGCCTTCTTTTAATGACCCGTATCGGAGAAGGTAATTCAAAGGTTGTACTCATCGGTGATGAACAACAATGTGATAGAAAAGACTTGAGGTCCTTAGAACATAGCGGATTAAAATACGCTGAGGAAAAACTTACAAACCTAGAAGAAGTAACAATTGACAAGTTCACTACAGAAGATATAGTCAGGAACGAGTTCCTTACCAAGTTGCTAAACGCTTGGAATGACTAATTTTTTGTATATTTATATCCAATCGGGTATAAATAGTAAAGAACATGAACATTTATATCCAATCGGGTATAAATAGTAAAGAACATGAAAAAATATACAATACATTTTAGCGGAAAAGAATTTCCAGCATCGGAGTATCAAGCAAAAATATTTGATTGCGTTGAACACGGTGCTGGAAATATGATTATCTCTGCAGCAGCAGGATCATCAAAAACTACAACCATAGTAAACTGCACCAGATTCATTCCAAAAAATAAGAAAATCATCTTTATCGCTTTCAATAGAGAAGTTGTAAAGAAATTAAAAGAAGAAGTAAGTGAAAAGAATGCATATATGTGTACTTTCCACTCACTCGGTTATTCTATTCTTAACGAAAATAAGATTGTCAAAAATACTGATGATCAAATTAATGAATATAAATATAACTCATACGTTAAGGAACATATAAACGAGTTAAGTAAATTTGGTGAAACAAAATCGATGGGTCGTGAACGACAAACATATCTTAACAACATTATCAAACTTGTTGAATATTCTCGTTACTATCTAGCATTCAACGTAAAAGATATTAAGAAAGTTGCTAAGTTATATGGTATTCTACCGATTCGTGACGAAATTGCTGTTTGTCAATCTGTGTTAAGATGGGGTAAAGAACATACGGATACCATTGACTTTACTGATATGATATGGCTACCAAACGTATTGAATCTAACAACAAAAAAATTCCTTGCAGACTGGATATTTGTTGACGAGGCCCAGGATACATCGATCATGGAACAGGAAATGGTAATGAAATGTTTCAAACGTGGTACCAGGTTCGTATCCGTAGGTGACGATTTCCAGAAGATCAATGTTTGGTGCGGTGCCTCACAAGACGCAATTGATAATTTCAAAAAAATACCGAATACCGTTGAATATAAACTACCCATTTCATACAGGTGCCCGAATAAAGTTGTAGAACTAGCAAAGAAGTACTCAGACAATATTATTGCGGCACCAGGGGCAATTGACGGTGAGATAAACTATGACGTATCAGAGTTTGCACCAAAGGGTGATGATATGGTACTTTGTAGAACCACAGCACCGTTGATCAAACTGCATTTGAAATACCTTCGTGGTAATAAAAAATCATATTTACGTGGGTCCGAAGAAATTAAATCAGATTATCTTAATCTGATAAATGAAACTGGATCCAAATTAATTGATAAAAATCTACTTTCCAGTGATGGTTTATTTCCAAAACTTTACAAGAAATTATTCAAACGTATTGAAACAATTAAAAGTACATTGAATTTCACTGACGATGAAGCAATTACACACCCTGAAGTATTGAAATTATATGATGATATTGAAGGTATCAGTGTTGTTTCTGAAGGATTAACTAAAGTTGAGGACCTGGTTGAGAAGATCAACATAATTTTTAATGGTGATACTGACGACGCGGTTAAATTATCGACAATACATAAGGCAAAGGGCCTGGAGGCTGACAACGTGTTTATTCTTATGCCTTCGCTTCTTCCATATCCGTTGGCTGTTAAAGACTGGGAAATTGAAACTGAAAAGAACCTTATATATGTTGCGTATACGCGTGCGAAGAAGACACTTAATTTTATTAAAGAACCAGTGAACAAGTTCTATCGCGGAGAAGGTAGTTTCTCAATTGCTGGAATGAAAGCAAAACTGGAAAATATCAAAGATGAAATTGGTTATTCCGAAAAGATGGGTACCAAAGAAGATACGATCGTTGAACATACTGGCGGTTTTAAGGTTAGTATACTTGGAGAAACAGCAAGACCAACGCAAACAACCACTAAGAATAAGACTAAGAAAGGCGGTTTGAAATTCAGAAACCTAATGGAAGAATAATTTTTTGTATAATTGTAGAAGAATATTTTATAAAAAGTTATATGGCAACTAAAAAGAATAGCGTAAAATTAAAAACTCCGAAAGAAATTAAGGCATACCTTGATGAGTATGTAATTGGGCAGGAAGAAGCAAAGAAAATACTGTCTGTCGCCGTGTATAACCATTTTAAAAAGGTTATTCACAATAAAGAATTGATGTCTGAGACAGAAATGGATAAGTCAAACATTATTTTGCTTGGTGAAACTGGTAGTGGAAAGACGCTTTTAGCAAAGACAATTGCGAGGATGTTAAATGTCCCTTGTTATATCCAGGATTGCACAAAAATTACCCAGGCTGGATATGTTGGTAGCGATGTTGAGGAATGTCTGGTTGGTCTTCTAAGAATGTGCAATTATGACATAAAGCGAGCAGAAATGGGTATTGTTGTACTCGACGAGATTGATAAAGTAGCCAAACGCGAGGCTGGTCCTTCAATTACGCGAGACGTTCAGGGCGAAGGTGTTCAGCAATCACTTCTCAAGATGGTAGAAGGTGATGTAGTAGGCGTACCGCCAATGGGAGGAAGAAAACACCCAGAGCAGCCGCTTATTTATATCAACACGAAGAACATACTCTTCATTGCTTCTGGTGCCTTCGTAGGGCTTGATAACATCGTACAGAGACGAATGGGCACCAACTCCATTGGTTTCGCAAGCACCAATTCCGAAACCGTCATTTCGAAAGAGGAAACCCTTGAGTATGTAACTACCCAGGACCTTCGTAATTTCGGTATGATTCCAGAATTTGTCGGGCGTTTTCCAGTTATTGCAAACGTCAATAAACTTGACAAAGACGCATTGATCAAAATCCTAACCGAGCCAAAGAACTCAATTATCAAGCAATATACAGAGTTGCTTAAAATGGACAATACCGAACTTGAGTTCACACAAGACGCGCTCGAAGAGATCGCCGAATTGACGTTGAATCTTGGCACTGGCGCACGAGGACTTCGTAACGTGGTTGAAACCGTTATGTCTGAAATTATGTACAATGCTCCGAGTGATAACGCACCTAAGAGTAGTAAAAGTAAACCAGTAAAGGTTGTAGTAGATAAAGATTATGTTATTGAACGTACCGCTAAACGTTTCAGAAATGTGAAAGCGGCATAAATCATCAAAAAAATGAAAAAAATTTTCACACTGCTGTTTGCATTCATTTGTTTGCAATCGTGCATTGTTTATGTTAATGATCCAGATTATCACAGACCGCCACAAGGACATCCAGGTGGACAATGCTGGTGGACTGACAATAATGGCGGAAGTTGTAATGGAGGCTGTGAGGACGAAAATTGCCCAACATGTGGTGGTAGTAAAAGGAAAAATACTACCAATCCTCAAGGTGATGTCGAAAATGATACGGTTCCACTTGATGAATTCGTACCAATTGTACGTTATGATTCGTGTACTGTAAATGGCACCCTCACATTCAATGTATATCTTGGCTGGAATGTTGATCAAATGAACACGATCATCATGTTGAAAAACTGGCCAGTAGACGGTGGTGAGATTATTTTTAACATTTATACGAACAACATGTACATGTCAATGTACGGTTTTGAAAAGTATAGGAAAGATTTTTATTGGTTTTCGGAAGATGACGTTTATTGTGGATACTCCAGTTATTCATTGGATACAAAAGGTATTGCTAGATACAAAATGAACATTACCAGAAATGACACTGGTTATGAACGCAGTTGTTATGGATACTGGGCCTGCAATAACGGAAGTAATTTTTATAGTTCATTTAAAGTCTATTTATTCCAATGTTTTTAATCTGATAAGGTATTTATTAGTAAAAATAGGAATAATATGGGATTAGAAAATATTAAAAGTATCGGTTTCGTTAACGGAACAAAACCAGGATTCGATTATGACGATCTTGAAAAAGATGTTTTATACTTTGTAAGAACATCTTCAGACAAAGAAAATGGTCTAGTATATTTCAACGGTAAGAAATACGGAAACGTAAATCTAATTAACGCTGGAGAATATCCAGACAACACAATCTAAACCTAGAAACCACCAGAAATGGTGGTTTTTTTATTGACATTTACTTTCAAATAATTATTTTTAAATAAAACGAAATTTATGAGTGAAAAGAAAAAGTATACTATTGAAGAATTAAATCATTTAATTACCGCTGCGGACAGACTTATTGAGTATTATGTAAATAAAGCAGCACTTGAAAACGGACGTTCACCAGAAGCATCAAGATATCTTGCAATTAAGGAAAAATTACTTCATGAAACAGAAAAAACCCTATCTGAATTATCACTATGAAAAAACTTTGGCTAAATATTAAGATATTTTTCTTCTATTTGTTCAAGGGCCTGCAGAATGCAAATGACGTTGCATTTACAGCACAGAAGGATGTTACTCCTGGTGCCGACAATGGTATTGAACAACAAAAAGAGGTAAACAACGTGTATAAAGATATGTTAAAAGGTGAATTGACTCAGGAAGTAATCGAATTAAGACACGAAATGTATTTTTCAGAACGTAGATCCCACCAATATGTATATGCTGGTAACGGGCACGCTGTGAAGAAAAACAACGTGTTTGATTATAAGGGTAAGTTAGACTTGTCTGACGGGCTTCCAGTTGTATTAGTCCAGGAAAATAAAGAGGATAACGGGTCATTAATGGATTTCGGAATCTATCATATGGGTGAAGAAGTTGAATTAACAGAGAAAGCAACTGGCGATCTTGGTAAAAAAGATAAGAGAAACTTTACTATTAACATTACCCGTGATTTTATTCCTAGATTCAAACTTGAAGAACATATTACAAAACTCGTTGTGAAGGCAATTGATGATGAACATTCAATGTTGGATATTTATGTCCCGATGTATCGTTCACAATTTGATAATAAAGACAAGTTTTTCCAAAGTGAATTGAACAAGATTTATATGGGTGATGTTCGTTCGGACCTTATTAACTTTACTTCACTTGATTTTGTTACATACAACGCTTGCGGTGCCGACGATCTTATTAAATACGTATTCAATAATATCAAGTTTGATAACATATTGAAGTTTGACGGATCATATGTATTGAAATTTACAGCAGATAATGGTGAGGTTAACGATTATCTTGACGAAATGTATGATGAGAGGACCGAAGAATTATCCAGGAATCACGTAGCCAGGGAAAATAATACTGTTTCTGCTGAAGTTTTTATGCAGGAATTGGAAGATGATAAATATGATGCCGAGCAAGCGGCTGATTTATTAAAAGAATTAAAATCATGATTTACGATAGTCGTGCAAGAAAGCCCACGCGTTTCAACCGTGGGATGAATTGCACAACATAAATATACTATTTTTTTTTTCAAATTTTTTAGTATTTTTTAAAACATACAAGTATTTATTAATAGATAAACCATAGCGAAGTGGAACTCGCGACGGTAAATAATAACGGAAATATATACGGATTGTGTTCGATGGGTGCGTTCCACTTTAGCCCGCGTTCACTTTCCGTTTTTTTTTGTTAAATAAATGATTCTTAATTACAAATATAGGTTATATGTGAATAAACACACGGAGGAGTTATCACGACTTGTAACAACCTCTATCTATGTGTGGAACCACATAGTGGCTCTATATCGTAGATATTATAAACTATATAATACAAACCCATCTTGCGGTAAAATGCAACACCATATAGCCAAACTCACTAAAAACAACAAGTACTGGTCAAAAATGGGATCACAGTCACTACAGGAACTATGCCAACGCGTTGATCAATCCTATAAGGAGTTTTTCAAGAAAAAAGGACGTGGTCGTCCTAATTTCCATAAAATAAGCGGTAACGGCTCGTTTATGTTTAAAGGTACGGTTGGTTATAGTCTTAATGGAAATCAACTAACAATTAATAAACTCGGCTATACATATAGATTTAAACTCACCCGTGAATATGGGGTAGTCAAAAACGTACATATTAAACGCGATAACCTCGGTTATTTATGGCTCGTAGTCACTACGGATGTACAACCTAAAACCCACGAAAGACTTGGTAATGCAAGCATCGGTATGGATTTTGGTTTAAAGACATTCCTAACATTAAGTGACGGAACCACAATAAATAGCCCTGAAACACATAAACACGCACTAAAGCAATTACGTAAATTAAACCGTGAGGTTTCACATAAAGTGAAAGGTAGTAATGGTAAGAAAAAAAACATTAAACGACTTGCAAAACTACATGAACATATTGCAAACCAGCGTAATGATTTCCAGTGGAAACTGGCACATGAGTTATGCAAATATAACGTATTAATTGCTATAGAGGATTTAAACCTTAAAGCGATGCAGAAAATGTGGGGACGTAAGGTTAGCGATTTAGGTTATAACGAGTTTGTTAACAAATTAGAGTATATTGCTGGTAAATATGGTACAACTGTAGTTAAGATAGACAGGTTTGCTGCGAGTAGTCAGGTTTGCCATTGCTGTGGGTATAAAAATAGTGAAGTTATGAACCTGGGTGTACGTGAATGGGTATGCCCACAATGTGGAACAACCCATAACCGAGATATTAACGCAGCAATAAATATACTTAATATAGCATGTGGGAAGGACGTTTCCCACGACAGGAGCAATAGTAAGACTTCACATAATGGTGAAGCGGTTGCGTAGATAGTCGAAGAATCCCACCATCTTTAGTGGTTGGAGTACGTCAAGTAGACGATATTACGACGACAGCAAAAATATTTTGTTACGATGATGAAATTGAATTATTCATAAAGGATCCAATAGAATATAAAAAAAGCGTTAGCAAAAACTAACGCTTTTCTTTTTTATTTATCTTCTTCCTCATCTTTCTTCGGTGCGGAACCTATTGTCATTTTATTTCCACCGAATGCTCGTGTGATTGTAGATAGGCCTAACAATGCGGCACTGACACCAAGATCGAAGTCAATGAGACTGGATACAGTACTACTTAATTCACCTGTTCTAACGAAGCAAAGAATAGTTGCTGCTAATATACATAATTGGCACATACCAAAGCCAATGCCGCCCCAAAATCGTTTAGAACTTGGTACGCCACTTTCACAATGTGCTAAATATAAAAAAGTATTATTTTTATTATTAGTTTTCTCCATAACTATTCTGTATTTTATTATAAATTAATTATTTTGTATTATCCAATTGTTTGGAATACCGTTTATACCGTTTGTCCAGTTAGATATGTTTGAATTTTTTACAAATATTCCCTTTTTCGAAACACCATTTACCCATTTTGTTGTACATTCATTTGCTGATATATCAGTGGATAAACATTCAATTTGTTTTAATTTAGTACACCCATCAAACATATTATAATAACATTTATAAGTTAATACCGTTGCTGGTAATTTTGGTGCTTTAGTTAATACTACACAATCACTAAACATACTATTATAACAATTATTTGTTAATACTGTTGCTGGTAATTCTGGTGCGGTTGTTAATGACTCACAACCAGCAAACATTTTATGATAACAATAATATGCCGATGTCAATGTTGTTGCTGGCAATATTTTTTGTACCGTAATTAATGATATACAGTTTTCAAACATCGAATCGTAACAATAACTTGCTAATATTTTTGCTGGTAATTCTGGTGTTATTTTTAACGATGTACATCCTCGAAACATAGATGCATAACAACTGTTTACTAATTTTGTTGCTGGTAATTCTGGTGCTGAAGTTAACATTGTACAATCACTGAACATACCATAATAACAACTATTTTTTAGTTCGGTTGCTGGTAATTCTGGTATATTTACTAAAGATGAACATCCTTCGAACATATACCAATAACAATAAGTGGCCAATGTTGTTGCAGGTAATTTAGGTGCTACAGTTAACGTTGTAACAAAACTAAACATTGCACGATAACAAGAATCTGTCAATATTACTGCTGGTAATATAAGGTTTTCTGCTGATACAACTTTAGAATTTTTAAAAAGTTGAGTAAAAGTCCAATCTCCAGGTAATGTGGTTATATCAGAAAAATCATCCCCACTAATCAAACTCATAATATTACCTTGAACGTTAAATGTTGCGGTACCGCCATTAAATCCAGAGAAATTATTTTTATTTCCCTCACAATACCTCGTATTTATACCCTTGAAACGTATTATGTCACCAATTTTAACTGAAATTGTTACTGGTATACTTGTTGCAGTAATAGAAATCCATCTGTCACCATTTTTACAATATTGGATTGTTTTTGCGGCATCAGTACCATTAGATTGCCATCCAATAGTTCCGTCTGAAAGTATTTTAAATGTAAGGTAGTCAAGTGAATAGTCGTGTGGTTCACAAACAGCAGATACAACGTTACTTGTAATACCACCATATTCAACATATGCTTCAATAATTGTTTTATTATTATATACTATAGGTTTAGTATATAAATCATAAGTTCCAGATTCGTTTAATCTGTAATAAATGTCAGCACCAATAGTTTCAGTGGTAACAATTATTTCGGAATCAACAGTTGTAACAACAGGATCATCCACAACTAATTCATTTTCTATATCCCATACATTTGGTATACCATTAACACCAATTGTCCAATTAGACATTAATCGTTTTTTAATAAAAACACCGCTGTAAACAACACCATTTACCCAATTTTTCGTACATTCATTCGCTGATATATCAACGGCTAAACATTTAATATATTTAAGGTTTGTACAATTATTAAACATTGAGTTATAGCACCCATCTACTAATCTTTCTGCTGGTAATTCTGGTGCTTTAGTTATTTTAGTACATCTATCAAACATACCATGATAACAGTATGGTATTAGAATATTTGCTGGTAATGAAGGGCATTTTTCTAAATTGATACAACCTTCGAACATACAGCAATAACAGCCACTTGCGAGCGTTGTCGCTGGTAATTCTGGTGCTTCAACTAATGATATACAGTCTGAGAACATATATTGATAACAACCATTCACCATAGTAATTGCTGGTAATTCAGGTGCCTTAACTAATGAAATACAATTGTCAAACATATATTGATAACAACCAGTAGCCAACGTTGTTGCTGGTAATGCTGGACCGTGAATCAAGTTAGGACAGTCAGCAAACATCATAGAATAACAACTACCAGCCAACGTTGTAGAAGGTAAGGCTAATTCACTTGCATCAGTTAAACCATTACAACTCTTAAATAAATTATACGCGCATAAAGGTTTTAACGGTACATTTAAATTTTGATAATTCCACAATGCATTTATGTTACCGCTAACGGAAACATCACCACTAATTTCAAATTGTGTGTAATTTGAAGATTGATTAGAATTAAATAAAAAACCCCTAATATATATAATACTACCGACTGATGACAATATAATTATATTATCAATCGTAAATTTTTCCCAGGTATTACCGTGATCTATCGAATATTCTAGTGTTTGATTACTTGAAATAGATTTAAATCCAACTGTAGAATTGGCTTGTTTTGCTGTAAATTTAACAGCAACAATTGAATCTAAAAAAACGCTCTCCATTTCACTAACGCCCGCGTTTTCAACAATTATTTTATTTTCAAATGTAGTTATGAGATCCATTTTATATAACACTATTTTTATGATAAATACCAAATAAAAAAGAAAAAAAATCACATTTAGTTTTCATATTTATTTTTTTTTTCAAATTAATTAGTATTTATTTAAAGAAGGGATAAAACAGTTATAATGTCAAAAAATATTATTAAAATATCTGAGAAAGAATTAAAAGAATTTGTAGAAGAGTCAATAAAAATAATTCTTGATAAAAATACTGCTTATTCTGATTCGTTACAAATTTTAAATGAAACAAAAACAAATAACACTGATAAAAAGAATGAGGATAATAAGTCTAAATCAAATTCTTTTGAAATTAAACTTTATGGTGATAAACATAATCCTCCTAATTTTAACGTAAAACGTAATAAACAAAGTGTTTCTTTTATTGTTGAAAATGGGAGTTCATTAGAAATAATAGATAAAACAAATAACCAAAAAATAATTTTAAATGTTTCATAAATAAACGTAATTACACGAACAATTTCTAATTGTTTAAAAAA
>Ga0310696_10003721_pt1 | contig 18943 bp, 12 predicted proteins | sample AusTroGonzalo_MG_4_FD_203885 | JGI IMG/M metagenome (GOLD analysis project Ga0310696, IMG submission 203885) | Bovine rumen microbial communities from tropical cattle in Woodstock, Queensland, Australia - Gonzalo_02 (v2) (version 2) | ecosystem: Host-associated > Mammals > Digestive system >... | reverse complement strand
CATGCTGACGTTCATGTCGCTGCTGTGTGCCATTCTGAACACGGCCATGGAGTTCGTCGTCAATCCCGTGCCGCTTACAAAGCTCGAGGTCGTGCTGGGGACGGCAATGTCTTTCATGATCAAGTGGCTCAGAAACGGCAGCATGGTGGTGTTCCTTCTGTTCATCTTCGCCATAAGCCGCACTGAGAACAGGTTCCGCCCCATGAAGGTAAGGCTTCTGATCTGGCTGCCCAATACTGTGGCTCTGATCCTGCTGATCCAGAACTTCTTCACAGGCAACGTGTTCTCGGTCACGCAGGAAGGCGGATACTCCAGGGGCCCGCTTCTCATAATCCTTTATATAATCACCGCTCTGTACGGAATAGCGGGCATGCTCTACTGCATCTCCTGCAGGAAGATTCTGGACAGGGGCAAGAGATTCTCCATCCTGATGGTGTACATCCTGAATGCCATTGCGGTGTACATTCAGTTCATCAGGCCCAACTACATGGTCGAGATGTTCTTCTCCTCGCTGGGACTTCTGATTCTGATGCTTCTGGTCGTAAGGCCGGAGGAGAACATCGACTCTTCCGTAGGCTACATGAGCTGGCAGTCCTTCCAGACGGACCTTCACACAATGGTCCTCTCTCGCAGCAGGTTCCGCGTCGGCGTATTCAACCTGCCCAACGCCCATGAGATCAGAAACTATATGGGAGACCAGAAGTACTACGAGTACATAGGTCTGATCCTGGATTCGATGCACAACTGCATGAGGAGCCGCCATGCCCACGGACTTCTGTATTTCGAGCACCCCGGCTACATCTACATACTTCAGGACGGCGACGAGGTCGACCTTGAGGATGTGATGAAGGACTGCCTGGCCCAGGCCCAGGACGGGCTGAAGCGTTCGGGACAGAGGAGGATCGACCTCAACCCGCTGTGCTGTACGATCCGCGTTCCCGAGGACCTGAAGCAGGAGAGCGAGATCATCAAGCTCTGCCACCGCTTCCCGCAGCTCGGCGTGCACGGCCACAGATGGTACAAGGCACAGGATATCGTCAGCTCCAGCGACTTTGAGATAGAGAACCACATAGAGGACATCCTGATGCGGGCCACCCAGGACCATACGCTTCAGATGTACTATCAGCCGATCTACGACCTGCACGAAAAGCGCTACACCACGGCAGAGGCCCTTGCCAGGATCATGGACAGGGACTACGGCACCATCTCGCCGACGATCTTCATCCCGGCTGCCGAGCGCAACGGCTTCATTCTGCCGCTCGGACTGGCTGTGATCGATTCGGTCTTCAGGTTCCTCTCCGAGCATGATCTGTCTGAGCTGGGCATGTCGCACATAGAGATCAACCTTTCCGTCGAGCAGTGCCGTCAGGAGGACTTTGCGGATACCGTTTCGCTTCTGCAGAAGAAGTACGGCGTGTCGCCGAAGCAGGTTGTGTTCGAGATAACGGAATCGGTCTTCGGTGCGTTCGAGGAAGTGGTGGAGGGGAACATCCGCCAGCTGGTGAGAATGGGATATTCGTTTGCTCTGGACGATTACGGGACGGGGTATTCGAATCTCAAGCGCCTGAGAACGATCCCGCTTTCGGTCATCAAGATAGACAAGAGCCTAACAGACGACATGTTCTCGGACGAGGGCCGCATTGTGATGAGCAACACGCTGCGCATCATGCAGGAGCTGAAGAAGGACCTGGTCGTGGAGGGCGTGGAGACAAAAGAGTCGCTTGATGCGTTGTCGGAAATGGACTGCGATTACATCCAGGGATTCTATTTTTCCAAGCCGTTGCCGGAAAAAGAGTTTCTGAAATTCATCAAATCAGGTATAATTACGTAAAATCAGGATTGGACAGGGCATATGAAATTTTCGTTGAAGATGAAAACCATCCTCCTCATTGTCAGCATCGCTGTTCTCATCAGCGCGGGAGGAGTACTGGTATTTGACAAGGGACTTCGCGATGTCGTCGAGACACAGTATGAGGACCGTTCGATCGACATCGCCAAGCTGGTTGCACTGCAGACGGATGCCGAGAGGCTTCGCAGCCTGCGTGACAAGGTTCTGGAGATCTACTACAAATCCCCCGATGTGGTCCTGAGCGACCAGTGGGGGAGCCCCGAGTTCAACGCCTACGTCGCGCAGTACGCGGCAATAGAGGAGACAGAGGATTTCCTGATCCTTCGTGAGGATCTGCGCAGGATGCAGGATTCTCTTGATGTCGACTGTCTGTACTACACCTGGATCGATGCCCCGAACGTGCGCTACATCTATCTTGCGGATGCCGCCTATGAGGATGCCTGCGCTCCCGGAGTCGTGGATCCGGTCTACCTTACTGACCTGTCGCCTCTGAAGGACCCCAAAATCGGTCTTCCGCCCAACATCACCAACACTCCCGAGTACGGCTGGCTGATTGCCACCGTTCTGCCTGTGTTCGACAAGGACGGAGAGGTTGTGGCCTACGCCTGCGTAGACATCTCCATGAACGACATCATGGCACAGCAGCGCCGCTTTTTGATGATCACGGTCGCCATCTTCATGGCCGCAACCGTCATCGTCTGCATCCTGGGCATCTGGCTGGTCACGCGCTTCATCACCGACCCGATCAATAAGCTTTCCCAGGCCGCATCGCACTACACCCGCGACAAGAAATCCTTCTCCGAACTGAACCTCTCGCGTAACGACGAGATCGGAACGCTGGCCGATTCAATGGCCCTGATGGAGACGGAGATAGGCAAATACATCGACAACCTCGAGAAGATGACCAACGACCTGATCGCCGCGCGCGAGAACGCCGAGCAGTTCAACCGCATCGCCAACATCGACCCGCTGACCATGGTCCGCAACAAGAGGGCCTACGACATCGAGGCCGGACGCCTCAACGCAGGCTCCAGACCCTATGCTCTGGTGATGATCGATGTCAACGGGCTTAAGGTCATCAACGACACCTACGGCCACGAGAAGGGCGATGACAGCATCAAGGCCGTCAGCTCCGCCATCTGCAGGGTCTTCAAGCACTCCACCGTCTACCGCGTCGGAGGCGACGAGTTCATCGTCATCCTGGAGAACGACGACTACACGGACCGCGAGGCCCTCATCAAGACCATCACCGCAGCCTTTGCCAGAAACGCCGCAAACACCAAGCTCGAGCCCTGGGAGCGTGCCACAGCCGCAGTCGGCTGCGCTGTTTTCAGCCCTGCCACGGACAGCGGTGCCGCCGATGTTCTCAAGCGTGCCGACGAGGCCATGTACGCCAACAAGCGCGAGATGAAGAAGTAAGCCGGCGCAGGAATCCCTTCGGGTATTGTTTTCTCTTTGTTTAGCAGTTATATTCGTGGTGTTTGTATTGGTGCGCGCTGGTTTACGCGTTGCTTTGCGCGCCGGTTTTTGGGAGGAAAGGCTATGTTTTTCTGGATGATGTCCCCGTTTCTTGTCTACAGATGGCTTCTGATTGCCTCTGCGATCATTCCTGCAATCTTCCTTCTTGTCAGAGTCTACCGTGCCGACAAGATCGAAAGGGAATCTCCTGCACTGATCGGCAGTCTTCTGATCGGCGGAATCATCTCCACGTTCTTCGCCCTTGTGAGCGAGAAACTGTTCGGCATGCTTCTTTCATCCCTTGTTTCCGCCGCATCCCCGGCGTACAACGTGATCCTGTACTTCGGTGTCGTCGCCATCTCCGAGGAGCTTTCAAAGTACGTCCTTCTCAGAAAGAGGACCTGGAACAACCCCGAGTTCAACTGCATGTACGACGGCGTGGTCTACGCCACCGCCGTGTCCCTCGGCTTCGCCCTGTGGGAGAACATCTCCTACGTTACCATGTACGGCTTCTCCACGGCCCTGATCAGAGCCGTCACTGCCGTTCCCGGCCATGCCTGCTTCGGCGTGTTCATGGGAGTCTTCTATTCGCTTGCCAAGAGCTGCGACTATGCAGGGGAGAGGGAGAAGGGCAGTCTGCTCAACGCCCTTGCCGTAATCGTCCCGGTCCTTCTTCACGGTGCATACGACTACATCGCATCCAGGGAGACCGGAGACCTCAGCTGGACGTTCATCTTCTTTGTCCTGGGAATGTTCGCAGTCTCCTTCATCCTGGTCAGCAGGATGTCGAAGAACGACAGATACCTCTACAGAAACTACAGAAGATAAGTTGCTGTTATGAGTTAATGATGTGTGTTGCCGGAAGGCATAAGAAAACCCCATCGGGGATTGCTCTTCCGATGGGGTTTGTCGTTTATCGGATGATGATCACGTTTTCGGTGTGATTTCCATGTATCCCATCCACTCGGGATAAACGTAGTTTTCATTCGGTGTGAAGGCTCTGTCGGTTGCACCTTCCTTGTTCGCTCCTCCCTTGAGTTTCAGAGTGTCGGTTGTGATCTTCAGGTTCGCCTGATTGCCGGCCGATTGTCCTTGTCCGATTCCGTAGCCATTTTCATTGGCAGTTGCATAAATCGTTCCTCCGGAAATGGTGATGTTTCCACCGTCTCCGCTTAAACCGCCACCGATTCCGGCTCCGCCGAGGGATCCGCCGGTTGCCGTGATCGTACCGCCGGAGATGGTGATATTGCCGCCCCAGCCTGAGCTTCCGCTACCGATTCCGGCTCCGCTGTCTGCGCCGTTTCCACCGCCGGTTGCAGTGATCTTACCACCGGAAATGGTGATTGTTCCTCCGCCGGCATAGTGTCCGCCGCCGATTCCGGCCGAACCGATGTGTCCGGTTGCATTGACAACGGTATCCGCACCGCTGATGATTATGGTTCCGCCTTCTGAGCAGGCACCGCCACCGATTCCGGCTCCGTACCATCCACCTTCTGCAGTGACCTTACCGCCTGAGATTGTTATCTTTCCCAAAACTCCGGTTTGTGCACCGTTGCCGATTCCGGGACAATAGTCTCCGCCGACTGCGTTTACGGTTCCTCCCTTGATGGTGATTTCACCTCCGGAGTTGCTTCCTCCGGCTCCGATTGCGGCACCGAACATCGAACCTGTTGCCTTGATGTTTCCGCCGTAGATGGTGATCTTATCGCCGGCACATCCGTTTCCGGCTCCGATTGCGGCAGCATTCATTGAACTTGATGCGGTGATATTTCCTCCATAGATTTCTATGATTCCGCTGTTGTGTTCCGAGCCGCCACCGATTGCCGCACCGCCGTTGCCTGAGGTTGCGGTGATGGTTCCGCCCTTGATCGTAATGGGTCCGGTGTCGGAATCCGAAGTTCCTCCGATTGCTGCATTTCCGGCATCGGTTCCATCGATTTTAAGGGCTCCTGTGTCCTTCGCCTGTCCGTAGATGGTCAGAGATGCATCCTTTTCCACTGTGATTCCCTTATCAGTGGTCAGAGTGGCTCCGTCACGGAGGAGGAGTTTCACATCGCCTTCGACGGTGATCCTTTCCTTGAACACGACGTCGCCTGCAAGAACGAGCCAACCGTTCTTCCAATCGGTGACGCTCTTCTGCACGACCTCGTAGGTATCGATCTCTTTTTCCTCAGCGACGATCTTTGATCCGTCCCATGTGCGCTCGATGTATTTCACCGTCTCCGGATTCTCTTCGAAAGTCGGCGTGATGATGATGTCACCCGTTGAGTTGGTCGGGATGATGAGGCGGTGTGCGAAATGGTATGCCTTTGTGTTTTCGCTGCCTTCCAGAGATATCTTATCAAGGTGATAACCTGTGTCGGGAGTGATGTCCAGATGGACACGTATCATGCTGTCGCTGATCGTGTATGAGGTTATGTCCGTGGTCAGCGTTCCTCCGGTCACGGTTGCAACTTTGATGGTGTAGACCTCAGACCAGACGGCATAGAGGTCCATGTTCTCCGAGATGTTGATCACGGCCTTGTCCGTATATTTGACCCCGCCTCCCTCGGTTGTGGACCATCCGGCGAAGACAAAGCCTTCAAATGTAAACCTGTTTTCCGTAAGACTGGTGTCCACGCCAGGTTTGACTTTCTGTGTGTAGGGACTGCCCGCGCCGTCGCCCGCGTGGAATGTCACTGTTACCGGCGGATCCATGTTGCACGAAACAAAGACCGATACAGACAGCAGGACTGCCAGCAGGACAAGTATTGTTCTCTTCATTGACAATTCTCCTTCTTAAAGATGCTTTTCATATAAGCCCATTGAATTCTAACATCTGACCTTTTTCCAGGGCAATAAAAATAGTAGACAGACATAGGGAAGGGGAGTTGCCGGGAAAAGGGCAAAAAAAGAGGTAGCCTCCCGCTCGCCAGCACTGTTGCCAGGCCATCTCGCAGGTGCGCTACCCAATCCCTCGCGGGCTCGCGCTCGAATATCGACCGCATCGCTCTCGCTCTGGGAGTTTCAGAGTAATCTATGCAGAACCTGCTGTCAATACTTTTTTTCTATTTTTTGATAAAGTTTTTCTGCGGTTAAGTTTAGTAAAAAATACCTCCCGTTTTGTCGGGAGGTATTGTCTGTTTGGTTTCTTAATACGACGGAGTCTTCATGTACGGCTTGCGGGTTGATCCGTCATATATGGACCAGACTGTTCCGTCGTCGCTGACCTTCATTGTGGCACCTGACTCCAGATTCAGGTTTCCCATCTCATCTACATGATTTCCGGGCCCGATTGCGTATTTTGCACCATGAGCACCGTAGGCTGCATACACCGCTGTGCTGGCTCCTCTGATTGTGACGGTTCCTCCGCCACCCTCACTGCCGCCGCCGATACCGGCAGCTCCGGATCCGGCAGTTGCAGTTACTCTTCCACCTGAGATTGTGATGGCCACCGGATGGTTGCTTTCACCTCCGCCGATACCGGCACCAAAGTCTCCGCCTTTTGCAGTTACAACAGTATCATCACCGGATATCGATATTGTTCCTCCGCTACCGATATCGCCACCGCCGATACCTGCACTGCCGCTGCCTCCGGTTGCTGTGATGTTTCCTCCTGTGATTGTCACTGTTTCACAATCGCCACCACTTCCACCGGCATAGGAACCGCCACCGATGCCGGCACCTGCACAATACTCTTTCTCATCCTGATAGCCGATTGCAGTTATGGTTCCGCCGCTAATGGAAATGGAACCGCTGTTTGATTCTATTCCTCCGCCGATACCTGCACCGCCTCCTTTTCCGTAGGCTTTGATCGTGCCTCCGTTGATCAGGATTGTTTCACCTTTGGCAAATCTACCACCGCCGATTCCGGCTGCTTCATTTCCACCTTTTGCAGTGACATTTCCGTTTTCGAAGGTCAGCGTACCTCCGGTACCGTTCTTGCCGCCTCCGATTCCGGCACCGTTCGCTCCACCGGTCGAAACGATGGTACCGCCATAAACCTTGATGGTGCCGCCGGAGGCTTTGTTTCCTCCGCCGATACCTGCACCGTACTTACCGCCCTGAGCATTGACTGAGCCACCGTAGATGTTGACGGTCACGGCACTTGACTCGTTTCCGCCTCCGATTCCGGCGCCGCTCTCACCGCCTGTGGCGAATACCAACCCGCCGTAGATGTTTATGGTTCCGGCCTGCTTTCCCTGACCTCCGCCTAGGGCGGCTGCATTGAAACTGGAAGTGATCTGAAGCATTCCGCCCTTGATCTCGACCGTTCCGCAGTCGGTTTCTCCGGTTCCGCCGATTCCGGCGTTTTTGTTGCCGACCTTGTTGATGATCAGTGTTCCTGCGGACAGGTCCAGCGACTGGGCGTATATGGTCAGCTTTGTGCCCTTGGGGACTGTGATTCCCTGCTCGGCCTTGAGGGAGTGTCCGTCGGTCAGAATCAGATTCACCTCAGTGCCTTTCACGGTTATGCGGTCCTTGATCATAAGGTCATCCGCAACCACGTACCATTTTTCATCCCAGGTCGTCATTTCGTCGCCCAGAACTGTGTAGTCTGCGGACTCGACATGCTCATCCGTGATATCGACAGTCTTCGTTGACTCGTTCCAGGTCGCCTGCTTGTAGTCTATGTAGACAGGCTTCAGATTGAATTCCGGTGTGATGACGATGTCACCCACGGAATTCATCGGAATGACTACCGTGCGGAACAGGCGGAAGGCCTCCTTGTTGGCGCTTTCGGTCAGCCTGATATTCCCGAGGTAATGCGTGTCGTCCGGAGTGACGGCAAGCGTGATGACCTGAATACTGTCGCTGATTGTGTACTCACTTATACTCGGGACCGCCGAACCTCCTTCAACTTCCTCAACGGTGATTGAATAGATCATCGACCACACGGCATAAAGGTTAAGATCGGAGGTCACGTTGACTGTGGCCCGGTCGGCATATACGACCGCTCCGGATTCGGTTGTGGACCATCCGGCGAAGACATAGCCTTCTTTGCTGAACGTGTTAGCTTCCAGCTGCGCATCCTTTCCTGATGCGACCGTCTGGGTGAATGCCTCACCCTCGGCTGCACCGGGGTTGAAAGTGATGGTAAAGTTGACCACCTTTGGTTCCTGGTTGCATGAAACGAAGATCGATGCGACCAGCAGGACTGCCAGTACCGTCATGACAACGGATAGTGATTTCCTCATTTATAATTCTCCTTCTGAAAGATGCTTTTACAAAAGCCCACTGAATTCTATCATCCAATCTTTTTGAGGAGCAATAAAAATAGTAAACATGGAGTGGGGAAGGGAACTTGCAGGAAAAAGGGCAAAAAAAGAGGTAGCCTCCCGCTCGCCAGCACTGTTGCCAGGCCATCTCGCAGGTGCGCTACCCAATCCCTCGCGGGCTTGCGCTCGAATCTCGACCGCATCGCTCTCGCTCGGGGAGCTTTAGAGTAATCTATGCCGAACCTGCTGTCAATACCTTTTTTCTTTTTTTTGATAAAGTTTTTCTGCGGTTAAGTTTAGTAAAAAATACCTCCCGTTTTGTCGGGAGGTATTGTCTGTTTGGTTTCTTAATACGACGGAGTCTTCATGTATGGCTTGCGGGTTGATCCGTCATATATGGACCAGACTGTTCCGTCGTAGCTGACCTTCATTGTGGCACCTGACTCCAGATTCATGTTTCCCATCTCATCTACATGATTTCCGGGCCCGATTGCGTATTTTGCACCATGAGCACCGTAGGCTGCATACACCGCTGTGCTGGCTCCTCTGATTGTGATGTTTCCTCCGCCACCCTCACTGCCGCTGCCTCCGGTTGCTGTGATGTTTCCTCCCTTGATCGTAATGGGTCCGGTGTCGGAATCCGAAGTTCCTCCGATTGCTGCATTTCCGGCATCGGTTCCATCGGTTTTCAGGGCTCCTGTGTCCTTCGCCTGTCCGTAGATGGTCAAAGATTATTGTGTGCTTTCTGTGCTTTTTCTAAAGAAATGAAACAATCTTCGCAAACTTGTTTTCATCCACTTCCTCATCCTGAGGTACGGAAAGCTATCATGTCTCGCAGGAGGTTGCCGACAAGGTCAACGCCGCTAAGAAAGAGGGGAGAAGGATTGTCGCAATAGGAACTACGAGCGTAAGGACCCTGGAAAGCGCCGCAGACAGGACAACAGGCCTTCTTTGTGCTGAATCTTTTTCAACAAATCTCTTTGTTAAGCCGGGATTCGAGTTTAAAATAGTTGATGAGATGCTGACGAACTTCCACACACCGGAGTCTACGCTTCTTGTGCTTGTGTCTGCCTTCGCGGGAAAGGATCACATTCTGGCCGCGTACAGGCATGCTGTAGAGCAAAAATATCACTTTTTCAGTTATGGGGATGCTACATTCCTCAAAATCTGACTAGGAGGAGAAAATGAAAAACTTCAAGAGAGTTGCGGCAATCATGCTCGTTCTGATTATCGCAATCACGGGTGTCTTCGCACAGTCAATCACCGAGGTACGTCACGGAGAGTACGAAGGCAAGATTGTCATCCTGCATTCAAACGATGTCCATGGTGCACTCGAAGGTTATGCAAAGATGGCTACACTTCGCAATTATTATGAGAGCGAGGACGCAGAGGTCATCGTCATTGATAATGGTGACTTCAGCCAGGGCTCACCTTATGTCAGCCTCTCAAAGGGAAGAAATGCCATCACACTGATGAATGCTGTTCCTTACACAATCGTAGGACTTGGAAACCATGAGTTTGACTACGGTTATGATGTTCTGAAAGAAAACATCAAGGCTGCACAGTTCTATTTCCTCTGTTCAAACGTTTTTGACAGGAATACCACAGAGACCATTCTTCCTCCGTACAGTGTCTATTCATCTGACAAAGGATCCAGAATCGGTATTTTCGCTCTTGAGACTCCTACCACACTGACAAAGGTCAACCCAAGCTATCTCAAGGATCTGTACATTCCAACTGACGATGAGTTCTACTATGTCGCTCAGCAGGTTGTCGACCTTCTTAAGAACGTTGAAGCTGTTGATGAAATCATCTGTGTCGCACACCTCGGAATATCCGCAGAGGATGAGCCGTACCTGTCACCGAATCTTCTGAAAAATGTCAGCGGAATCGATATGGTCATCGACGGACATTCACACTCAGCCTACTCATTATATGATAACGGACTTCCGACACAGCAGACCGGAACCAAGTTCGCAAACATCGGTATCATCATCCTTGATGCCAAGACAGGAAAGATCGAGGAATCCTTCCTCAAGGATTGCAAGGAAATCGAAGATGATCCTGAAGTTGCCGCACTTGCAAAGAAGCTCATGGATGAAGTCGATGAGAAATATGATGTCAAGTTCGCAACCAGCAAGGTTTCTCTTAACGGCCAGAAGGCTCCCGGAAACAGAAACATGGAGACAAATAACGGTGACCTGATTACCGATGCAATGCGCTGGGCAATCATAAAGGATGCTTCAGTTCTCAAGGTTCCTGTAGAGGATGTCGTCGCAATCACAAACGGCGGTGGAATCCGTGCAGCTATCGAGCCGGGTGATGTCACAATGAAGGACATCAACACAGTCCTGCCGTTCGGCAACACACTGGCCGTCATCTACATCAAGGGTTCCGAGCTTCTCGAGGCTCTTGAGGCTTCAACATACTGCACACCTGATCCTGTCGGAGGATTCCCGCAGGTTTCCGGAATGGCTTATACAATCGACACAACCAAGGCATATGACAGCAATGCGGAGACTTATCCGAATTCAACATACTACGGACCCAAGTCAATCCAGCGTGTCACAATCAATGACATCAACGGCAACGCCTTTGATCCTGACAAGACATATGCTGTCATTACCAACAACTTCTGTTCAGACGGCGGAGATACATACTACATCTTCCTCAATGCAACAGATAAGTTCGACACAGGTATTCCTCTTGATGAGGTTGTCATGCAGTTCGTTTCCGAGTCACTCAACGGTGTCATCGGAGAGGAGTATGCTCCTGAGGCATGCACAAAGAGAATCACCATTATCTGATTCAAATCACAAGTGTTTGATTCGGGCCTTCACCTTCGGGTGGAGGCCTTTTTTGATGCTCCTTTAACTGTTACCCGACTAAACCTATGTAAACTAATCGAAATCACTTGACGGAGCGATTCAGGGGGTAGACTCACTGTCGGGGAGCAGGGGTAGGACTCGACGCTCCGCTACACCGTCTTCGTCACAAGGCAATGCACCTGCCTTGCTCCTCGATCCTCGTCCTACCTGTTCCTTTTAAAATCAAAAAGCCAGAGACTTGCTCTGGCTTTCCGCTTTTAGCAGGGGTAGGACTCGACGCTCCGCTACACCGCCTCGCACTACGTGCTCGATCCTCGTCCTACCCGAACCCGACTCTAAATGAAAAAGCCGACCCTCTTGGATCGGCTTTTCTCATTTAGCAGGGGTAGGACTCGGACCTACGGCCTCCAGGTTATGAGCCTGGCGAGCTGCCAACTGCTCCACCCTGCGTCGAATGCTCAGTAAATGTAATTGTTATTCAGTAAAGTGTCAACACCCAGTGGGATAACGAGGCCTTCCAGGTCAACGAAGTACATCCAGGTACATCCAGGTACATCGGGGTCAACGAAGTACATCCATCTACATCGAAAGACATCTATCGTCATCCGGTTTGCAGGGAGATGCTTTGTGCTTGCTGTAATTCGATGTCGATGGAAGGCCTGGATGTCTCTGGAAGGCTTGGATATCTCTGGAAGGCTTGGAAGGCTTGGATGTTCCTGGATGTATCTGGAAGGCCTGGATGTACTGCAAGATATTACATTTCGTGTCATTTTAGGTCTTAGTGTGTCAAAAGGAAACAATTTGGGGCTTGAAATGGGGATGTGTTTCAAATTGGCACGCAGGAAGGGGCTGTGTGGGTCCTTGTGGGACAATTAGTGGGTGGGTGTACTCTTGTGTGTTTTATGTAATTCTTTGTGGAGTAGGGTTTTGCTGAAAGGTTGGCACGCGTTGTGCTATTAGGTTGGTGTCCGAAAGGACCTGAAAATTGCAAACATATCTGGAGGAAATACCATGAAGAATTATCTTATGACAAGAAACGCAGACAGCGACTTTGACACCCTGTTCGACACCATGTTCGGCAACTGGGGAATCAGGAACAGCACATATCCGTCAGTGAACGTGTATGAGGATGCAAAGGCGTTCTATGTGGAGGCAGAGCTTCCCGGATACACCAGCGACGAGGTGAGCATCGATGTTGAGAAGCACGTGCTGCACATCTCCTCCGAGAAGGTCGAGAAGAAGGAAGAGAAGAAGTATGTCATCAGGGAGAGAAGCTACATCAAGTTCAACAGAGCCTTCTCGCTTCCCGAGGGCATCAACGAGGATGCAATCGAGGCTGAGTTCAAGGACGGCATCCTGACGGTCACGCTTCCCAAGCTTCCCGTCGAGCAGCCCAAGAAGATCTCAGTGAAGATCGCTGCAAAGTAATAGAAAAGGTCTGAAAAACCTCACAAACCGTCATCGGACAGCGTCCGGTGGCGGTTTTTCTTTTGTCCGGGCGGTTTTTTTCTTGTACGGGGATTGAACATATAATAAAATATACTGGAAATAAAACTGTGCCACCGCGTTGATGCGGGCGGCAAATCTACCACACAGAGGGGAAGATATGGGAAAGAAATCTCTTTTCAAGGCCTATCTTGACTTCAACGTCCTGTACAAGATCCTGATAGGTCTCGTTGTCGGTGCAATCGCAGGTGTCATCCTGGCAGCCGCCAACGTTACGGCACTTCCGGCATGGATCAGCGTGTTCGGAACAATCTTCACAAGACTGCTGAAGATGATCATCATCCCGATGATCGTCGGTTCACTGGTTGTCGGCGCTTCGTCCGTCTCACCGGCCAATGTCGGTAAGATCGGTATCAGAGTCGTCATCATCTACCTGGCAACATCCGCTTGTGGAGTCATCATCGGTCTGGTCATGGCCAACATCTTCCAGCCGCATGCCGCTCTTGCTTCAGTCGAGGCTCTCGCAGCCGGCGCAGCAGGTAAGACAGGTTCGACTGATGTTTGGTCGGTCATCTCCAACATCATCCCGACAAGCGTCCTGTCCTCACTGGTCAACGAGACTGTCCTTCAGGTCATCTTCTTCTCGCTGATCTTCGGTCTCTGCCTTTCATTCCTCAAGGTTTCCAAGGACGAGAGAATCAAGGCAGCCGCTCACACCACATATCAGATCTTCGACTGTCTGACTGAGGTCATGATGAAGGTCGTCAGAGGAATCATGCAGTACGCACCCATCGGTGTCGCCGTCCTTATCGCAGAGGTCTTCGCAAAGAACGGACCGAAGGTAGCCGGTGCTCTGGTCATGGTCGTCGTGGCATGTTTCATCGGATATGCAATCCACATCGTCCTGATCTACGGCGGACTGCTCAAGATCTACGGAATCAAGGTCAAGGCTTTCTTCAAGGAAGCAAGAACTCCGTTCATCACAGCTTTCGTCACACGTTCTTCAAACGGCACACTGCCCACAACAATGACAGCAGCCGAGAACCTCGGAATCGACAAAGAGGTCTACGCCTTCTCACTGCCGCTCGGAGCTACGATCAACATGGACGGAACAGCCATCTATCAGGGTGTCTGTGCATTCTTCCTTGTCATGTCCTGCTACGGCAGAGGCCTTACAATCGGTGAGATGGGAATGATCACACTGCTTGCTACACTGGCATCCATCGGAACAGCCGGTGTCCCGGGCGCAGGTGCAATCATGCTCGCAATGGTCATGCAGGGAATCAACCTGCCGATCGCAGAGGGAACAATCCTCGCCGGTGCTTATGCAATGATCCTCGGTATCGATGCTCTTCTGGATATGGGAAGAACAGCACTCAACGTCACAGGCGACCTCACATGTACCGCTTGTGTCGCAAAGCGCATGAAGTTCCTGACTCCGGATTCACCGCTTGCCAAGAAGTGATTGTCATCACTGATGAAATTGAAGACGGAAGGCACTTCGGTGCTTTCCGTCTTTTCATAAGAGAACATGGACAGAAAGTTTTTGGACGACAGGCTCAGGGAACTGGGCATCTACAGTGAGTACTACCACAGGCTGGAGCTGAAACCGCTTGCGGCCTACCTTCCTTACGACGAGACGATAAACTGCGTCCTCACAGGCTACTGGGAGGGAAACAGACGTCTTGTCGCCGTGACCGATTCGCGCATCGTCATAATCGCAACAGGTCCCATGGTGCCCACCCAGGTCAACGTGATCAAACGCACCGCCGTCACATCATGGAAGTTCAACAAGAAGTTCCTTCTGTCCAATGTGCAGATAGAGGCCGAAGGCAAGACCTATGTCTTCGCCCAGACCCAGGGAGCCAGGCAGAAGCTGTTCAACTGGGCAATGGAGCAGCCGGTCAGGGAGTACGAGGAATGAGTGCAATAGGAATCGTGGGCGGAGTAGGGCCCATGGCGGGAACGGATCTTGCCAACAAGGTCTTCCTGCATACCAAGGCCAAAAAGGACCAGGACCACATCAGACTGTTTCTGACTTCCTGTCCGTCAATCATTCCGGACCGCACGGATTATCTTCTCTCGGGCGGCGCCGACCCGGCACCGGGGCTAGAGAAGTGCATAGGCTGTCTTGCACAGATGGGGGCCACGGCTGTGGGGATTGCCTGCAACACGGCACACGCACCTGCCATCCTGGGCAGGGTGAACATCCCCGACGGCGTCAAGCTCATCAACATGATCAAGGTCACATCCGACTATGTCGACGTTCATTATCCCGGACAGAAGGTGGGCCTTCTGAGCACCCTGGGGACGATGAAGACCGGAGTCTACAACGACTACTTCAAGTCGATCGTGGTTCCCGACATGGCAGTGGCTCAGAGCGTCCATGACGCCATCTACGACAAGATCTACGGCATAAAGGCTCTTTCCGGAGTGTCTGAGACTGCATTCAGGGCCGTTTCGGACGGAGTTCTTCATCTGAAGGACAAGGGCTGCACCGTCGTCATCTTAGGATGCACGGAGCTCCCCCTGGTTTTCAAGGGAAGCTCCTCGTACTGCGATGTGAGTCTTGTGGATCCGACTGAGATCCTTGCCTGCGAGCTGATTCTGGCCACGGAGCCGGACAAGCTCCTCATCAGGGCCCTTTAATCAGAAAACCGATCAGAAGTCCTCGTCATCATCCTCGGCGGAAGCCTGGGGCTCGACCTTGTCCAGCTCCTCGAACTGCGAGTTGTAAAGGTCGGCGTAGATGCCGTTCTTGTCCATCAGCTGTCTGTGCGTACCGCTTTCGGCTATGCCCTTGTTCTGGATGACAAGGATCCTGTCGGCCTTGACGATGGTGGACAGCCTGTGGGCGACGACAAAGCTGGTTCTGCCCTGCATCAGGATGGCCATGCCGGACTGGACAAGCTCCTCGGTCCTGGTGTCTATGGCGCTTGTGGCCTCGTCCAGAAGGAGGATCTTTGGGTCGGCGATCAGCGTTCTAGCAAGTGCGATCAGCTGTTTCTGGCCCTGTGAGAGCGAATCCTGCGTCACCTTGGTGTCAAAGCCCTGGCTCTGGGAGAGGATCATCTCGTCCAGGCCCAGCCTTGTGCAGGCGTTGCGCATCTCCTCGTCAGTGGCATCGGGCTTGCCGTACAGAAGGTTCTCACGGATGGTGCCCGAGAAGAGGAACGAGTCCTGAGTCATGACGCCGATGTTGGAACGAAGCGAGGCCAGAGTGACCTGGCTGATGTCCTGGCCGTCTATGAGGACCTTGCCTGAGACGGGGTCGTAGAAGCGTGCAATCAGGTTGACAAGCGTGGTCTTGCCTGCGCCGGTGGGACCGACAAGGGCGATCATCTCGCCGCTTCTGACACTGAGGTCCAGATGCTCTATAACCTTGGTGTCGGGCTCGTCGGGGTAGGCGAAGGAAATGTCCTTGAACTCAACCTTGCCCTCGGTGACCTTGAGCTCCTTGGCATCGGGAATCTCCTGGAGTATGGACTGGGTGTCCAGAAGCTCGAAGACCCTCTGCGCGCTTGTGACCTGGTTGGTGAACTGGTTGAACGCGGCGGCAAGGGACCTGATGGGCTGCCAGAAGAGGGCGATGTAGGTTGCAAAGGCGATCAGCTGGCCGACCGATGTCTTTCCGAGCTTGAGCCACTTGACGGCGAACAGGTAGAGGATGAAGTATCCCACACCCATGGACCAGTTGATGACCACGTTCAGAAGGTCGGCGCGGCGAACGGCCTTGACCCATGCCTTCTCGACGTCCTTGATGATCTTGTCGCCTTCCTCGATGGTCTCCTTCTCGGCTCCGAAGGCCTGGATGACCTTGATGCCGGTGTAGGACTCGTGGGTGTAGGCGTTCATGTTGGAGTTCTTCTGCCTGAAGTCCATCCAGTTCTTGAAGCCCTTCACCGTGACGAAGTACATGCTCAGAATCAGAAGGGGAACGACTATGAAGGCAGAAAGGCTCAGAACCGGGCTGGATTTGAGCATGATCACGATGACTGCGATGATCAGAGTCAGATTCGGAATCAGAGTCGTGATCAGCCTTGTGAACATCTCCTTGAGCGACGAGACGTCGTTGATCAGCCTGGAGAGGATCTTTCCGGTGGGCCTTGAGTCGAAGTAGTACAGAGACAGGGTCTGCAGATGGTCGAAGGCCTCCTTTCGGATGTCGTAGACGATCTTGTTGGTGACCTTGGCCAGGATCTTCTTGAACCCCATGGTGAGGAACCAGCTTGAGATTGCAAGGCCGGAGGCAATGCCCAGGGTGATGATCAGTCCCTTTATGTCGCCGTTTGCGATGTTCACGTCAACCGCCCTCTCGGAGAAGGTGGGCAGGATGGCCACAATGAGCGTCTCGACCAGGATCATGATGATGGAGATGGCCGTGGGCAGCTTGTAGCCCTTGAGGTAGCTTATTGTTCTTGTCAGCGTCTTGAGGTGGCTGACGTTGGAGACGTTCTCGTCTTCCTTATAGGTGTTTACAGCCATCAGATCGCCTCCATCTCATCGGGATACTGGGTCATGTACGTCTTGTAGTAGATGCCCCGCTTGGCCATCAGCTCGTCGTGCGTGCCGCGCTCGGCTATCTTCCCGTGCTCGAGTATGATGATCTCGTCCGCATCGCGTACGGCCGAGATCCTGTGTGCGATGATCATCATCGTCAGGTTCCTGTGATGCCTTATGGCCTTCTGGACGTTCTTCTCCGTCTCCATGTCCAGGGCGGATGTGGCGTCGTCGAAGATCAGAAGGGGACGCTTGGAGGCAAAGGCCCTTGCAATGGAGACCCTCTGCTTCTGGCCTCCGGAAAGACCCACGCCCTTTTCGCCTATGACCGTGTCGTAGCCCTCGGAGAGCTTTGCGATGAACTCGTGGGCGGCTGCGTCGTTTGCAGCATCCTCAAGCTCCTCCTGAGTCAGAAGTCCCTTCTGGCCCTTGTCCAGGTTGGAGACTATTGTGTCGGAGAAGAGGAAGATGTCCTGGGTCACTATGGCCTTGGAGGACCTTGCGCTCTTCAGATCAAGGTCCCTCAGGTCCACTCCGTTCGTCTTGACGCTTCCCGAGGTGGGGTCTATGAACCTCATGGCCAGGTTGGCGATGGTGCTCTTTCCGCTGCCTGTAGCGCCCATAATGCCCAGAGTTTTACCTGGTTTAAGGTGAAATGAGACATCGTCCAGCACTTTCTTACCGTCTGCGACCTCAAGCGTGACATGGTCGAACTCAAGGTCTCCGCTCTTCTTTTCAAGGCTCTTGGGACCGTCCTTGATCCTGGGCTTCGCATCCAGGATCTTGGAGATCTTTCTCAGCGAGGCGCGCGCTGCGGCGAACTCTGTCAGAAGCCATCCCAGCTCCATCATGGGCCAGGAGAGCTCGCTTGTGTACGAGGTGACGGCCGAAAGCTGGCCGAGTGTCATCTTGCCCCTTATGACCTGGATGCCTGAGAACAGGACGGCAAGATAGACCATGATGCGGGCAAGGGCCTCCATCGGAGTGATCCAGTTTGCCCACAGGAAGTCCAGCTTCAGCGAGTGTCTGAAGAAGGACCTGTGGCTCTTGTCGAACCTCTTGGACTCCTCCTTCTCCATGCCGAACGCCTTGACCGTCCTTATTCCGCCCAGAGTCTCGGTTGCGCTCTGGTTCATGTCTGCGATATCATCCGACCTCTTGTCCGAGAGCTTGTCGCCCTTGGGTTCGGACAGGATTGCCAGAACCGCGATGACGGGCATGATGATCAGAGCCGGCAGGGCTCCGCCGGGATTGATCCTGATGAGGCAGTAGGTGATGTAGGCCACGTGGATGACGATGTACAGGAAGAACATGAAGATGAAGCCGGTTGTGAAACCGACGGTCTCGATGTCCTGCTTTGTGCGGCTCATCAGCTCACCGGGGTTGTTGTCGCGGAAGAAGTACTGGTCCTCGGAGAGGATGCTTCGGAAGGTCTCCTCGCGCAGGCACCTCTGCATGGCAGAGCTTATGCAGTCGGAGGAGAACTCCTGTATGTAGTTTGCGATTCCGGCGACGATGTAGACGACAATCAGCGGGATGGCGATGGAGAAGAACAGCTCTCCCTTGCCGTCCACGATGCACGTGTCTATTATCTTCTGTATATATCTGGGCCCCAGGGCTGTGAAGTAGATGCCGACGAACATGAAGACGGCCGATGTCAGATA
>Ga0310696_10003720_pt1 | contig 18945 bp, 19 predicted proteins | sample AusTroGonzalo_MG_4_FD_203885 | JGI IMG/M metagenome (GOLD analysis project Ga0310696, IMG submission 203885) | Bovine rumen microbial communities from tropical cattle in Woodstock, Queensland, Australia - Gonzalo_02 (v2) (version 2) | ecosystem: Host-associated > Mammals > Digestive system >... | reverse complement strand
ATTGATCTGGATTTTATTTTGTCTAAAATTTAGTATTATTTCGCAAATTTTGTCGTTTTTTATCAATTTTTTGATTATATTTATATTATTTAAATTACATTTTGCGTTTTTATCAATATGTATCATGCGCTCATCTCTTTTGAAATGCGCTTCTTCATTCTCGTTAATATCTTTTTTTCGAGCCGAGAAATGTATGACTGAGATATATTTAATGAGTCCGCCACTTCCTTTTGTGTCATCTCATCTTCCCCATTTAAGCCAAATCTCATATTTATTATATCCCGCTCCCTCCAACTCAATTCCCCTATGGCTTGTTTTAATAATGTATTTTCTAATTCATTTTCCACACCCTTAAATAACACGTCTTCATCAGTACCCACAACATCAGCTAGCAGTAGTTCATTCCCCTCACTATCTATATTTATGGGATTGTCCAACGAAAGATCTTTTTTTGTTTTTTGATTTTTTCTTAAATACATCAAAATTTCATTTTCTATACATCTAGATGCATAAGTTGCCACTTTTATATTTTTCTCTTTGTTATATGAATTCACGGCTTTTATTAGCCCTACAGCACCTATAGAAATTAAATCATCTATGCTGACACCAGTATTTTCGAACTTTTGTGCAGTATACACCACTAGCCTCAGATTATGTTCTATCAATCTAATTTTTGCATTTTCATCACCACCTATGAGCTTATTTACACATTCTTCTTCGTCTACAGCATTTAACTTATCTGGTAAAGCAATGCCAGAATTTATAAATGCCACTAGATTTTCACTTTCCTTTTTCTTGCCAAATAATATCCAGACTAAGAATTTTATCACTTTCTTCATATTTTTATTTCCTCCATTAGATTATACTAGGATGCAACAGACAATCATAGCACGACTCCAATTTTATATTACTAAGGCCGATTAGTACTTCTTTTTCTAGAATTACCTCGCCATCACTTAATACCACTTTGAAACTAGTGGGTTTAGCAACCAGCATTCTTTGATTATAACCAGATACAGTGCAATAATATATATAATGAGCATCATGAGCATTGCTTTTATTAGTTTTTAAATCTGGAAATATTTTAAAAAACATGCCCTTATTTACCACCACAACTGGCAAAGATTCCCTCTCGTCATAAAGATGATTACCTGAATCTAAAAAGCCTGCAAGATTTAATCTAATATTTTTATTTTCCACAATCACATCGTATAAAAAAGATTTTACTTCTTTTCTCTTATTTATATATTTACTAACTTCGGCAATTATTCTTACATATATCCAAATGATAAGTATTAACAAACCAACTGGCACTTGATAACTATATGTTAATGTAATCATACTGGTAATATCTGCATTAAACAAGCCCAGCACACCAATACACGCTCCGCCTAGTAAAAATGTATAAGTTAAAAAAGCCAAATACGCCGTACAAAACTGTCTGACTCCTTTATACCTAGCCAAAATTGACACCATTATAATCCCAAGGATAATTTTAACAACCACCATTAAGACATCTGTTAACACCAAAAAGGGCGAAATGAGTGCAAAAATTGTGCCTATTACGCTTCCAATTATCACTCGCCATTTATTAGACCTAAGATGTAACGATCTAGCAACTAAGTACAAAATTAGCAGATCCACAACAAAATTGTCTATTATCACATATTCTACATATATACTCATACCAGCATCATACATTATTCTCAGACATTTTTAATCACAAAAAAAAGCGACAAATCAACAGATTTTCGCTTTTTATGTACATTTATGCAACTTTACATTTCTACGCGGCTATTATGGTTAATTTAAGGCTTTCTATAACCATCGTCTTCATCTTCGTCTTCATCCTCTCCAAATATATCATCATAATCCTCATCTTCCATTTCGCCATAATCATCTTCATCAACAGCATCCTCTCCAGCATACGCTGCATATTGATCATCGTCCATATAATCATCATCAGATAAAAGCATAGATGGATGCTCTTTTAAATATTCACTCATATCGTTTATTAGGCGTATAGCATTAAAATTTTGTTCATCACGCGTACCATCACTAAACTCAAACAACGACCTTACATATTCTAACTTTTCATCTTGCACATCCCTTTGCGTCACAAATAATAAAGAGTTAAAATAATCCTCATCTTCTTTTATTTTATTATACAATTCTTCAGAATACATCGTCAGCCCAGCATCAGACACTATTTCCAAAACTTTTACCCTATCCATCACCTCTAACCCTGGTCCTGTAAAAATTAAATATTCTAAGACTTTTTCACGAGCTTCCATTTCTGTGTTGTTCACCCAAATTAATCCACTTGTACATAAATATTCTAGCACCCCAACAGAAGATGTTATCTCTTCCAATGTGTTCATCTGATTTGTAACATCTAAAAATTTATCCAAATAATTGTAACCAGGCTGTTTAGCGTATGATGATATATCGATTCCCATTTGTATAAAAAACAAAGCATCTTGATATTTCCCACTATCTAAGCAAAAATCCAAACATTTTTTAAAAAATACCATGGCATATTGCTTAGATTTTTCGAATCCCACATCACCATAAAAGTCCAGATAGATTTTTAATGCATCTTTTACCTTTTGTTGCATTAATTCTGACCCTGGTAATGAATCTAAAATTTGTTGATAACATGTATTCTTCTTTTGCATATCTCCATTATATACCAAGATTTTACATTTTTCAATACAAAAATAAAAAGACCATAGAAAAAATTCTATGGCCCATATATTATTTTCTAATCTTTCTCAAAAATGGTGGAATATCATCATCAAAATCATCATCAGTACCCAGTTTACCATCTGGCCCTGGATTAATGGTATCTATTCTACTATTAAATGCAGGATATGATGGCTTTGGAGTTGATTTTAAGATAGGATCCTTTACTTGAGGTCTTGGCTCTGGCTGTGGAGGCACATTCACTTCCTCCTGCATTTTAGGCACAAAACCGTTGGTGTCAAAACTCATTGGATTACTTGGCTTTCTAAACTCAATATCATCACCAAACAACGAAATTCCCTTTGGCTTAGCATCCTCCTCTTTTTGTGGGGCGTATGCTTTACCTGTTAGAAAATCACTAAATTTAGATTGATTCAATCCACCGAGGCTAGCCACCGCCTGTGGCTTTGGCTGCTCAGGGTGTTCTTTTAGTACATTTTCAAAATCCGAATTCGTGAATCCTGTAGCGATGACTGTAACCACTATTCTGTTATTATAATTCTCATCGATATTAGCACCAAATATAGTATTGGCACTAGGATCTACTACTTCTTTTACTAGTCTTACAGCCTCATTTACTTCAGATAGTGACAAATCGAATCCACCAGTAACATTGATAATGACAGCTGTAGCACCTTCTATAGTAGTATCTAGCAAAGGACTTGCCACTGCTTGACGTACTGCATCTAGGTTACGATTTTCACCCTTGCCTTCACCAATACCCATGTGAGCCAAGCCCCTATTTTTCATAACAGTGCGCACATCAGCAAAATCCAGATTAATAATAGATGGCGTAGCAATCAGATCAGATATTCCCTGTATACCTTGACGCAACACATCATCTGCATATTTAAATGCATCGACGATAGGAGTACCTGCAGGCACTACCTGCAATAGTTTATCATTTGGAATAACCACGAGAGTATCCACACACTTTGAAAGATTGGAAATACCCAGTTCGGCATTTTCCATACGTTTTCTACCCTCAAATTCAAAAGGTTTAGTAACTACAGCGATTGTCAGTATGCCCATCTCTTTTGCGATAGCAGCCACAACTGGTGCAGCACCAGTACCTGTACCACCACCCATACCTGCCGTTATAAACAGCAAGTCCGTGTTCTTCAATTTTTCAGCAATCTCTGCTTTACTTTCCTCAGCAGCTTTACGACCAATCTCAGGGTCAGCACCAGCGCCTAGCCCCCTAGTCAACTTCTCACCAATTTGAATTTGTTGAGATGCTTTGCTCATCATCAATGCCTGTTTATCTGTATTTACAGCAATAAACTGCGCACTCTTGATGTTTGCAGTAATCATTCTATCGACAGCCGAATTACCGCCGCCACCAACACCAACAACCTTTATTTGACAAACTGGTGTAATATTACTATAATCCATATTCTCTCCTTTACGCTTTCAATCCTCTAAGCAACGCAAAACTACGTCAAAACTTGCGAGCCATATGTCTGATTCTCTAGTGCTAGATTCAAGAGGCCTAACACCGAAGATAAATGCGGCCTATCTAATGTCGGCAAATCTGGCGCCTTGATTATAACCTTTTTGCCAATATTTTTAGCCAAAAAATCTTTTGCTCCCTTTATATAGCACAACCCACCGCCTGTTAAATATACTGGCAAGTGTGCTGGGATATCATATTCACATACCTCTAAGCATTTATTTATGTATTTCGCTATCAGTTCTATTCTGGCCTTCACTATTTCATTTGTCACCCTAGCAGAAAATGGCGATATATAATCTTTGCCAGACAGTTCATAAAAATCTGTATCACTGGCATCTAATGACAACACCACTTTGCGTTTTAGACTGTCAGCCTGCGAATAAGGTATCTTCAGGCATTTATACAAATCACCCGATATCTGTCCACCGCCCATTGAGAATGAACTCATAAATAGCAATCCATCGCCACGAGTCAGTGTCACCGTAGTGGTAATATGACCTACATCTACCAATATGGCATATCTATCACGTATCTCTGGGTCAAATAAATACAATGACTCCGCCAGTGGAGAACATACATATTCAGCCTTACGAATCCCCAATTCCATCAGCATCTTTTCGACAAAGTCTAAGAAATTGTTCTCTGCGAATACATAGGATACCAAGCCTGCCAGTCTAGTAGAATACATACCACGAGGCTCTATGATACGTCTATTATCATCCAGTGTAAAGTATATAGGAGTGTTGTTTATCACCGTATGTGTAGGATGATTCTTAAATGTATTACCCACATAAAATAACCTCTCTACATCATTGTTAGAAATCTTACGCTTAGAATTAAAGTTCAAAAAACAATCCTTGCATACCACAGCACAAAATTCACCTGGCACACCCACATATATCTCTGTAACTTTTTCATGTGCCATGGACTCGGCATTAGAAATGGCTAATCCCACAGCCATCTTGACACTGCTAGGCTCTAAAAAAGCACCTTTTGAAAAACCAGCATACTCCACTTCAGAGCTTCCCTTTATGTTAAAGGAATTATTACTGCCATATTGACCAATATAACAAGACACTTTCGAACTACCAAAATCTAAAACAGCAACATCTCTCCTAGACACAGCGACATTCCACCTCTTATATATTTTGTTTCATTTAGTATATAAAAAAACATAAATGTTGTCAAACAAAAAAAGCCCTCAAAAATTATTTTCTTTTAAAAAATAACTTTCTCAGACTTTTCATGATTTTTATCATTTATTTTTTGGTGATTTCTCCACCCTTAGAAACTTCGATATATTCAAAACCAGTCGACTGCGATGCCCTTACTTCTCTAAACACTCTCATCGCCTTCAAAGACTTATCATGCAGGTTGTTCATACCTACTATCCTTATGTAGCCACCGCCATAATCTGCTACCGCTTTCAGTGTAATTACCACATCAAAACTCTCATTCGTAGTCACAGTCACATTCGAGAACATCGTGAATGACTCATCATTGCCATATAGCGCATTGAATAAGTTCATCAATATACTTTCCAGCGTCTCATTCTCGATGAAATCGCCCATTTGATATTTATCTATTTCCAGCCCATCAATATTTAAAATTGGGCAATCTAATTCTCCGTTTATAGTGTATAGAGATGAGTAATTTGTCACACGTAATACCTTAAGATACCTATCTAATACATAATACATGCCATCTTCAGCCACCACTCTAACCACAGGAGTTCGCTCAGCTATATGCAAAGTCAAACTATTCGGGAACACTCGTTCCACTTTTACTACTTGCGCATATCCTATACTCTTCTCGATGTTTTCCGTATATCCCTTTACCGAAGTAAATAACATATTGGATCCATATTGTATCTTTGCACTATCGATAATCTGATTGTCCGATACTAAATCAGCATCTAGCACATGTCGTTGATTTTTAAACTCTACTCGCACACTCTTCAATGTAAAAAGTGTAGATGCCAAAATTACTATTATCAATGCTACAGATAATATCACACTCAGTATTATCAAACGTTTCTTCCTAGCGAGCATAATTCCCCCTTCATGTTTGTTTTCTTATTATATCAGCGCCCAGTTTAGCCAATTTGTTTTCCAATTTTGCATAGCCTCTATCGATGTATTCCACACCTTTTACTTTAGTCTTACCTCTAGCGCCTAGACTAGCAATAGTTAATCCCGCGCCTGCACGCAGATCTTTGGCAATGACTTCACTGCCTATGAGCTCATCCACTCCATCAATCACAGCACTGCGCCCTTTTATGAGTATCTTGGCTCCCATTTTATTCAACTCATATGCATGACTAAACCTATTCTCAAATAGATTTTCAGTCACTATAGACACCCCTCTAGCAGTGGCCAAAAAAGCCATCAGTGGAGCCTGCAAATCTGTCGGAAAACCAGGATATGGTTGTGTATCCACTCTAGGTATCGACATCAAGCGAAAACTATTCTGCACATATATATTATCACAATCGAAAGTGATTTGGCAACCTAATTCACGCATTTTTACAATAAGTGAAAAAATATGTTCGGCTTTTGCATTTTTAAGAGTAATTTTACCCCCAGCTACTGCTGAGGCCAGCAACAACGTACCCGCCTCTATTCTATCTGGAATACAGACATAATCTAACCCCTTTAGATGTCTTACACCAGTTATTTTTATCACGCTTGTACCTGCTCCACGCACCTTGCCCCCCATTCTATTAATAAAAGATGCCAGGTCTACAATTTCAGGTTCTTTGGCAGCGTTATATATTGTAGTGGTACCTTTTAGTAACACTGATGCCATCAAAATATTTTCAGTGGCACCAACCGAAGCAAAATCTAAATGTACCACACCACTTTTCATATGGCTACCATCACAAAAGAGCAATCCGCCCTCTTCTCGCACTAATACACTGAGAGCCTTTAACCCTGCAAGGTGCAAATCTATTGGCCTAGCCCCTATATCGCAGCCACCAGGGTATGGCACTACAGCTGTCTTAAACTTGGCCAGCATTGGCCCTAACATAAAAATAGACGACCTTATGTCATGTGCCAGATCATATGGCAATTCGCACTTATTTATAGTCGAATTATCTATACTAAGCACATCTTCAACAAAATCAACTTTAGCACCCATTTGTCTTAATATATCAGCCATTTTCTGCACATCGATCAAGTTTGGTACATTTAGAATGTTCACCTGACCATCGCACAAAATAGAGCCAGCAATTATAGGTAAAACAGCATTTTTGGCCGCATCTATTCTCACCTCGCCATAGAGTTTATGACCACCACATATTTCAAATTCTTCCATAAAAAAGCCCCATAGTACATAGCAATATATGACAAAAATCTACTAAAAGACACTGTATAACTTAAAATATGCCTCGTATTTATAAACACACTATCAAATTTTAAAAAAAATTATAAATAAATTTTATCACACTGGTTGACAAAAATTTCTCTATGCAATATAATGTATGTAGATATTTCGGTAGGTAAGGCTACCACAAGGGATATGGATTACTGCCGGGTATAAAAGGAGACTTTTTCACCCAGGTTTGAGCAAGTTTTCTCGAAACAAAACAAGGGAAAATTTAACGTAATTTCACTGCCCTGTGATGCTGACACTTGTACGGAGCGCATATGTAAAACGCAATCCCGAAATATTCGGGATTTTTTTATTGGAGGTGTAAAGTGGAAGATATGACCTTACAAGAGATAATTGATACCCAAAATTATTCTGCATTAGAAAAATACACGAGTACTCTTGACAAAGAGGCTCTCTTTAAGGAACTCTCCGCACTAGATCAAGACACCTTAACTCATGTATTTGCAAAATTGCCCGAGGAGATAGCTGCTGAGCAGTTTTTGTTGTTCCCTACTGACATCCAACAATATCTAGTAGACAACATACCAGACATCGATTTTGAACCTTTCTCAGAGGAATTGCTGTCTATTGAGGACGTAGAAAAAGAGATAGATAAAGACGTGTTCAATGATATATTGATTCGTGGTGAATCTGATGCCACTCACGACAAAATGCTAGAGATAATAGACAATATAGAGAACAAAAAATTCGCCACCCTCAAGCCAATATTATCCGAACTGGCCCCTATTGATATTGCAGAAATTATAAATGATGTCGATGAAGAAAAAGTCTGCCTTATTTTCCGTCTATTACCAAAGGATTTGGCTAGCGATGTATTTGTCGAAATGGATAGTGATACGCAAAAGATTCTAATCTCTGCTTTTACCGATCGAGAACTTTCTAATATTATAAACGACCTGTTTGCCGATGATACTGCCGATATTATTGAGGAAATGCCATCTAATGTAGTACGCCGAATACTCAAAGTTGCAGACCCAGATACTCGCGCATCTATCAATCAACTACTCGGATATCCTAAGGACAGTGCCGGAACCATCATGACTCCAGAGTGCATCACATTACGTCCATATATGACTGTAGATGAAGCACTAAAAAAAATTCGCACCCAAGCCTTAGACAAAGAAACCATTTACACCTGTTATGTTACTGATAAAAATAAAGTGTTGCTCGGTACTGTATCCGCACAAGATATTATTTTGCATGAACCTGAAGACAAAATTGGCGACTTTATGGAAGAGAATTTTGTATTTACTCAAACCAACGCCGATAAGGAAGAAGTGGCCGCTCTGTTATCAAAATATGACCTACTAGCCATACCTGTAGTAGACAGTGAAAACCGCATTGTAGGTATAGTTACTGTCGATGATGCTATCGATGTCATCACAGAAGAAGCCAGCGAAGATATCAGCAAGATTGCCGCTATTGTCCCTACTTCGAAGCCATATTTACAAACTAGCACCTTCGCAGTATTTAAATCGCGATTGCCTTGGCTACTAATATTGCTTATCTCTGCCACGTTCACAGGTCTTATCATCAATACTTTTGAGGGCAGCTTAAATGCACTTTCCCCACTACTATTTGCTTGTGTACCAATGCTCATGGATTCTGGTGGTAATGCAGGTAGCCAAGCGTCAGTTACCATCATTCGTTCTCTAGCACTAGACGAAGTCGAATTTAAAGATATATTGCGTGTCATCTGGAAAGAAATTAGAGTGGCGATAATGCTCGCATTCGTACTTGCTGTAGCATGTTTTGCCAAACTCCAACTTATTGATCGACTCATCTTTGGCTTTGATTATACTGCTAGCATCTGCCTCGTAGTATCTATGGCATTATTCTGTACTATCTGTATTGCCAAAATTGTCGGAGCCTGTCTTCCACTCTTTGCAAAAAAATGTCATCTAGACCCAGCAGTGGTTGCCAGTCCATTTATTACCACCATAGTTGATGCCATATCTCTCATGGTTTTCTGCGGTCTATCCTTAGCCATTTTAGGATAAAAATAAGGACAACTTACACAAGTTGTCCTTTTTGTATCATCCACTTTCCTACTATTTTTGTTCTCTTAAAGAGTGTAAATCTACATAGCCCACATATCTGTCCTGTTTGTCCACATATATGTCCACGTAATAATTATTAATATTTATGCCCAGGGGTTTGATCCAATCACTAAAATAATCTGCATCTACATTCTGTTCTCCATTAGACTCTAATTGAAAACAAATTGCTTGAATTGCCACGACTGTTTTGTTGTCCCTATCATCATATTTTTTGTTGACAATACCTACCTGTCCAAGTACTTTTTCGCCAGTATTCATCAATGTTTTTAGATCGTATGGTGGTGTTTTTATACTCTTTTTTTCTCTTCTTACATCGGTGATGCTAAATAATAACGCTACACCGGCACCTATTCCCAGAAATAGTCCTATCACAATCAAAATTGCATAAGATGTACTGGACAAATACACTTTCTCTGGACAACGGTCATCATAGGCCATAGTAACCTGCTCATCTAATACATAATCTCCGTCTTTTATATTTAGATTAGTATTATATGGTTGACCATCTATGATATACATAAGGAATATCTTCTGATATTTTACCGGGTCACCATTATTATCTGTTTCTGTGTCCACATAATATTCATCTATATCCATCACACGTGCATTGGTCTGCTTCAGATGCGTAGTGCGGTCAATTTCCAATCCCACTCCCACGAATGTCAATATTACCATAAGTGCCATCACTACCGACATAATAATAATTGGCACCTTGTGGGATACTCTATCTTCTTTATATATTTCTACTTCCATATCCTACCTCTGATTCATATTTTACATATTAATAATACCCATGTCAACTAAATAAATACAAACAGCAGAGCGATTAGCCCTGCTGCTTTTATTTACCCATTTCTATTGTTGCAAAGTTACAGAGTTTTTATTCATACGCTTTACTTTTTAGTAATTTTATGCTTCTTTGCATATTCTGACACACTTTTAAAATTTTCATCATAGCCATATCGCTCTTGGCCAAATTTCATCCACATGCCAGACCAACTACCCTCTTCCTCTAACAGTTGCTTTACTCTGCCATCTTCTCGTGCCTCGCTACTCACGTGCTTAGACAAGTCTACACATTGTTGCTCGTCATATATCTTGCACTGCAGATCGGCCTCTAATTTATCACAAAAGTATGCAAACCGCGCCTCTTTAGTCTTCCGCTCATCAAATTCGAAGATTAAGTTTTTAATTGTATCGCCACTAGATAATTTCCCCAAAATATCTGTCACTGCTTTATGTCCCATATCTTTTTTTGTCTGCGCATCAGTATTAAAAATGGTCAAATCACCTATCACAGTTTCTTCCAGTTCATGCACTGCTAACATAGTCAGTACTTTTGTCATGTCTATATCATACTTATATTCCGACCACATTGCTATGGCGAGCATCTGTGTACCATATATATGTTCCGCCACACTTTCCAATCTATCTTTCTGCACTCCCCAATTCGTCCAACCTGTCCTAATAGTGTCCTTTAACCTTATGCAAATAATATAAAAATCTATTACATTTTTTTCTTTCATATATTCCTTCCTGATATGATTATATCAAAAAATTTCATCTTGCGTCAACTTTTTTATTCACACAAAAAACCGTATAAGCGATGCAACTCTTATACGGTTTTAATTTTATAAATTCGACTAATTATACTTTTTTCATTGTGAAAGTCATTGATATTGTTGCTTCTGTTATAGTGACGGTCATTACGCCGTCTTTATATGTAGCCTCGCCCGTAACTTCTACGCTTGTCATCATATCTGATTCTGATGTTGGTGTATAGTCTAGCTTTATAGCATCACCATCTAAACTCCAAGTTAAAGCGTGCACATGAGGTTCGTCATCAACATAAGTAACTACTGTATGATCTGCCTTGAACTCATATATCATGTGATCAAAGTATTCATTATACATGTCATAATTAGAATCTCCTGGCTCTAGAGCCTCATATTGCTCACGAGTAACTTCCATTTTTATGGTAGACATAGTCATAGTTAGGCTTTCTACTTTATATTTACCCACAATGTCTGCTTCTTTGACACCACAGCCCACCAACAATACTGGTAATGCTAGTGCCACAACTAAGAGCAGACTTAAAACTATTTTTTTAGAAATTTTCATATTCCCCCCCCTATAAATCATCATAACCTACATCTCGGTAACTGTTGACTTATTGTTTACTATTCTTATATTACAATAATTAATGTTTCAAAGTCAAGCAAAAAAGTCTACAAAACTATTATATTTTAATTATAATACGTAAAATAAACATTATTTTGCTTGTAATTCTTTGCCCAACTTGGTATAATTTAGGAAGATACGAATTAATTTAACTTAGGAGGTATACATGCTTCAAATAAAGAATTTTACTAAAATATATTCGAATGGCAAAGTTGCCGTGGACAACATTTCACTCGAGGTAGAGAGCGGAGATATCTTCGCTTTTATTGGCCCTAATGGCGCTGGCAAAACCACCACTATTAAGAGCGTAGTCGGCATCAATGATTTCAATAATGGACAAATTATTATCGATGGCATAGATATTATAAAGAGCCCTGTTGATTGTAAAAAAGTTATCGCATATATTCCAGACAACCCAGATATATATGAGACCTTGACAGGCGTACAATATTTGGAACTTGTAGCAGATATATTTAGAATTAACAAAGAAGAAAGAAATTCTCTCGTCAAGGAATACGCGACCAAACTCGGTCTGGAAAAAGATCTCAATAGTCCAATATCCACCTATTCACATGGCATGAAACAAAAGTTAGTACTAATATCTGCCTTTATTCATCATCCTAAACTTATAGTTATGGATGAACCATTTGTTGGACTTGATCCAAAAGCTAGCTTCACAGTAAAGGAAATAATGAAACAATTTGTAAAAAATGGTGGTGCTATCTTTTTCTCTACTCACGTTCTCGAAGTTGCCGAAAAATTGTGTAATAAAGTTGCCATTATCAACAAAGGTAAGATTATAGCCGCTGGCTCTATGGAAGAAGTAAAAAAGGATAAAAGCCTCGAAAAAGTATTCTTGGAGAGTGTGGCTAATGAGTAACTTAAAGATATTATTAAAAAACGAGTTTAATATACTAATTGGCAGAATCCAAGGCAAGAAAAAGCGTATGTCCACCAACACTGCTATTGTTTTACTGATTCTTGGAATGATAGGACTTTTAGTACTTTATTCACTACAATCTTGGGGTATGTTTGAAGGACTGGGCAAAATGGGACTGGGCAAACTATGTGTCTTCCATGGAGTGATTACCACATTGACTGTAGTTCTCATCATTGGCATTATGCGTGTGACCGGCAAGACCAAGAGTAACGACTCAGATTTTCTACTCTCACTGCCTATCAAAAAACGCGATATCATCATAGCAAAATTATTCAGTAAATACTTATTTGATCTATTTTTTGCATTTGTCTTGCTTGCACCTTTTATTGTAATGTATGAGATTACAGCACCGATATTTTCAGCATCTATTTTAATTTTCGGTTTTGTTGTAATTATATTCTTGCCACTACTTAGTGTAGGCATTAGTCAAATTATGGACTATATAGTTGTTAAACTTTTTAATAGAATGAAATTTGGCACTGTGCTAAAATCTTTGATCCCCACACTGCTACTCATTCTTCTAATGGTACTTTTGACAATTAAAACTAGTGGCTATGGTAATGTTGAATATGCCAGTATGGAAGAATACTTTAAAGATCGCTGGCTATCAAATCAAATATTGACGTTTATTTTCGATCAGACATTAGTTTCCATCCTAACCTTTGTGGGTATTATACTTATTCCTATTACTATAGGCATCATATTAAATGTCAACATATATGGCAAAAACTTCGGTGTGTATGTTAATACCAATCGAAACATCAAACTCAAAAAAGCACAAGCACCATTTAGACATCTATTTAAAAAAGAATTGAAGCTATATTTTACCACTCCAGCATATCTAGTAAATACCATTATTGGGCCAATCGGCATCGTAGCGATATCCATTTTCTTAGTAATATCTGGTACAGACAGCCTACAAAAATTACTCCAAGTATCCATCCCTAGTAGCGACCTGGTATATTTTATAGCTCTTGTAATCAATCTTCTAATCGCCAATACATGTATCTCTAGTGTATCTATATCTTTAGAAAGTAAAAATTTTTGGTTCTTACGTTCATTGCCTCTTGCCACTAGCCAAATATTTATATCAAAACTTCTAGTACCTCTAATAGTCGTTCTTCCAACAACCCTAATTGCATCTGCACTTGTTGGCATAATGCTCCACAGCGTGACACTTGCTCTTTTAGTGTTTGGAGTTACATCATTGTATTTAATTCTCACAGACATACTGGGACTGATAATTAACTTGTGGCATCCAAAACTTAATTGGGAAAATGAAGTACAAGTCGTAAAGCAAAGTCTATCCGTCCTACTATCCATGGTATTTAATTTTGTAATCGCAGTTATTCCAATCGCTATTGCTCTCATATTTGAAATCAGCATCACACTGACAGCATTGATTACGATAGGATTATATGTATTATTACTGATATGTTTCACGATACTACTATTTACCCGTGGCCAAAGATTATTCCGCAATCTAGAAGCATAAGATTAAAGTCAAAAAGCAGAGCATTTTGCTCTGCTTTTTACATTTCTATTTCTTCTGTTCCACTTGCCCGCTCCTTAGCGCAAAAGATAGCATCATGCAACTTCATCATTGCTTGGTATTGCGAATATGCTGTTGCAAACTTATATTTTTCATCTAAAAATCGGCCATGAATATATTCAAATAGTTGTCCATATTCTCCGACAGATGCCCCAATGATGAAATCCTTAGATTCTTGACTGCAATATATACCTTGACTATCCTTTGGTTTTTGCTCGTAATCAATCTCTGCTAGCATCTTTACAGCAAGAGCAATTGGTTCATCATACTCATCCCAATGCCACAAATCTTTGTATGGATATTCATCTCTTACCTCTTTAGACGCAGGAGATACTAACCACTCACAAAAATCTTCCTTCGTAAGCAAAAATCCATATCTATCACAACTGCGACGAGTACTGAGCAAGGCCTTTAACCCTTCAATATCTCTATGTGCTATACGAGTTTCCAATTCCTTTTGAAATTCCTTTTTTGTCATATTATTTACCTCCTTATAATAACTCGATTCCCATTTTTTTGCATTTCTTTACAGTATCCTTGTCCCAGTAACTGGCTTGTACTTCGCCGATGTGAGCACGCCCCAGCAGGAGCATACATAGTCGACTCTGGCCGATACCTCCACCTATAGTTAGTGGCAACTCATCTTTTATTATCTGCTGATGAAAATCATATTCTAATCGCTCCTCTTTATCTGCCTTCTTTAGTTGATCAAGCAGTGCTTTCTTATCCACACGAATGCCCATACTAGATATTTCGAGTGCCATATCTAACACCTCATGATAAAACAGCAGATCGCCATCTAAACTCCAATCATCATAGTCTGGTGCTCTAAGGTCATGCGGCTTACCATCGCTTAATTTATCTCCGATACCTATAATAAATACCGTCTTATACTGCTTTGTGATAAGATATTCCCTTTCTTTATCAGTCTTGTCTGGATACATATCTAGTAACTGTTGTGTAGTAATAAAATGCACATCATAAGATAATTGTACACAATCAAACCCTTGTTTTTTTAGCACTGCACTAGTATCACATATTGCCTTGACAATCTTGCGGACAGTCCTTTTCAAATATTCTATCGACCTGTCACGACGCGCAATGATTTTCTCCCAATCCCACTGATCGACATATATGGAATGTATCTCATCCATCTTATCATCTCTACGTATCGCAATCATGTCTGTATATAACCCCTTATGCATTTCAAATCCATATTTTTTCAGTGCATATCTTTTCCATTTAGCCAATGATTGCACTATTTCGAGCTCTTTGCCATCTTTTTTGATATCAAATGTCACCTTTCTCTCCACTCCACTGAGGTCATCTTGTAAACCACTTTCTTGTGTCACCAATAGTGGAGCTGACACCCTAGTCAGATCTAACGCCTTTGCCAGTTTCCTTTCAAATTTGTCCTTTATTATTTTTATATACTTTTGTTTTTCAAATACACTCATCTGTGTATATTTTTCTTTACAATATTTCATATTTTTTCTCCTTAAATTTTATTTTGTAAATTTTTACATTTTAGCATTTAAGGAGTATAAAATTTACATAAAACTTCTCCTTAAATTGCTATTATTGTTGTTATCATTATCGCCCGCCACGGCATTTGTCTTTTCCATATTTTTCTCCTTTTTAGTTATTTGTAAGTAAAAACACACCCTTACATCTTAGAGGGTGTGCATTTATGCTTTTCAATAAAATAAAACACCCTCTTGGATTCCAAGAGAGTGTCGAATCTACTTGCCTATTGCTTAGAACTTTTCAACAACAAAAATGAAACCCATGTGATATGCGTTATTAAAGTTTACATTATTGTTGTTATTATTGATAAGTCTAAACATAACAATTATCTCCTTTTCAAACTTACAAATATATTGTACCACAAAAAACACATATTGTCAATATTTTACACGAATTTTTGCACTCTATAATATAACTGGGCCAAATTTAACAATACCTATTGACAAATCAATGTTCTTACTTTATAATGAACAAACAAAAGTTTATACTTACACGGAGGCATATATCATGTTCATAGAAAAATTAACACCAAAAGACGCACAAAATTTAATAAATAGTATTCTTGCCCAAACAGATTTACCAAATTATATGCTGCAAATTAATCGTTTTGAATTTGATAATAGAACAAGTGAAGTAAAATTTGGCACACCATATTTTCACTTTAGCTGTTCAGATTTTACTTTTAATTCACATGGTTTATTAGTAAACGAAGAAACCGAATTAAACAAGCAATGGATTGGCTTCATGTATGGCAAGTTTGGTGAAGAATACAAACAAGCATTCTTTGCACACAGAGCAGCGGAGACAGAGGCTGCCATGGTTACACTAGCCGACAAATACAACGCTACTACTGCACAACTAGCCCAGGCTTTTAAAGCAGAGCCTGAATGCGAAAAATAATCAATCATACAAAAAGCAGAGCCTCCGCTCTGCTTTTAATTTATGTGTTCTATTTACTTAGATTGCATATTCATCATCGCTCGTGGCAGTGTCACCACATTTTTTGTTGGCTTCTTCACATCTTGTCAACTCCGCCCTTATATACTCCATTGGTTTGATAATCGAGTCATCAGCACTTCTATATACCCCAAAACTACCATCATATACATAATCTACACCTTGGTAATTTAATCTATCTGGCAATTCATATGTATTAGTCTTGATTTCTACAATATTTTCTGTTATTTGTACTTTTGTATCTATTGAATAAATTGGCATATTCCCCTCCTAGTCGCAGGTTCCATTATACCACATCTAAATTAGATGTCAATAGATTTAAAAAAGCGGAGCGTTATACTCTGCTTTTTGTTATATCATTTTTATGCTTTTTTACATTCTAAATTCTTTATTTCCCTATAGACATCTACCCACGTCTCCACTGTGGTTATATTAGAGCCACATACTTTTTCGGTGTAGCCATCTTTTAGATACAACACTTTGATAGATGTATTTTTAAACTTTTTCACATGATCCGAATCATTTTCAATGATAAGATCCACGCCAAGTTCTTCACACATTGCAAGTTTTTCTTTCACTCGCCAAAACACGCCATCAAAATCCACCCCCAACTTTTCCACGATGCGTTGTCCGACCTCTATTTCCACATCTCGATAATATCCCCTTAGTGATACTATATATAATTGATGACCTTCTTTTTTGAGCATGGATAGCATTTGTTTGGCCCCAACTATCAAGTCGCAATCATTAGAAGCCTTATCATAATATTCGTTAAAAAATCTGTCTTCTTCTTCCCTGGTCCAGTCGAAGCACTTTTCTTGTGCAATATATTCATCCGTCTTTCTCACTTTGCCACCACAAAAGAAATACGAATAATAATCCGCATAGTACTTTACACTATTTTCAGAATTTAATATTACACCATCAAAATCAATCGCTATTTTCATAATCATCCTTAATCTATGCTACGGCGAGTCCTATCACCCTCTTTTGCATTGGCCACAAACGCCTTTACTTTTTCCGCATTTTTCCTACCATTTACCTTACAACCACTATTGACATCTACCCCATAAGGATGGGCTTCTTGGATTGCTTGTTGTACATTATCTGGGTTCAAACCACCAGCGACAAAAACTGGGTGTTTTAGTTTTTTGATTATTTCACCTACAGCCAGCCAATTATATGTCAATCCTGTACCGCCAACCTGGTTTGTGGCTAAGTTAAAACTATCCATTAGATAATAATCTACGTACTTCATTTGATCAATATCTGTGACTATAGTGCCATCTTTTGACACGTGTACCAGCCTTACCAGTTTCACATTTGGCAAAGCGTTATGAATCATCGCCACTTCTATTTCTGGGATATTAGAGTGTAATTGTATGACATTGTTGCCTATGTACTTAGTCAATGCAATTATCTCATCAGCAGTCGTCAAATGTGTAACCAAAGACACATCTGCTCTACCATTCACAAAATCACAAATTCTCTTTGCAGTTTCCTTGTCTACAAAGTCATCGCTACTGTGCTGTTGACCAACAAGAATGCCGATCACATCTGCCTTTGCATCCAGACACATTTGCGCCTCTTCCTCTGATCTATTTGCACATATTTTAACTTTCATATTTATTCTTCCTCTACGTTATATTTTACCACATATCAACCAGATTTGTCTAATTATTTATAAACTTTCAAAAAAATAAAAAGCTATGATGATTTAGCACCTATTTTTCATAAAAAGCGGAGCGTTATACTCTGCTTTTTGTTATTCATCACTGCACAGATAGTGTCTATAATTCCCTACCTGCATCATCTTCGTGCTCTATCCAATCACATTCATACGCCAGTTTATTAAACATCACCATAAATACATGTTCTACTTTTGGCACCCTACTACCGCTATTACAGAAACATATTGTATTATCTCGATGACCCCACTCCCATTCATCTCTTGTTGGGTTGTTTATAAATTCGATATTTACCTTGGTTAGCCCTCTTGAAATTCTCAAGATATTTGCATAATCTTCATGCCTATCCTCGCTAATAAAAGTAATAGTATCATCGCTCAGCGTGGGACGATATTTATCATCCACCTTTTGTATAGCATCAAATAATTGATTAAATACGCTAA
>Ga0310696_10003718_pt1 | contig 18948 bp, 15 predicted proteins | sample AusTroGonzalo_MG_4_FD_203885 | JGI IMG/M metagenome (GOLD analysis project Ga0310696, IMG submission 203885) | Bovine rumen microbial communities from tropical cattle in Woodstock, Queensland, Australia - Gonzalo_02 (v2) (version 2) | ecosystem: Host-associated > Mammals > Digestive system >... | reverse complement strand
TGCCGGTCTAGAAGTTTAACATAAAGGACATGCAAATGAATTCTGACAAACTTGTTATTGGCGGTCATGAATTTGATTCTCGTTTTATTCTCGGTTCTGGAAAGTATTCCCTCAAGCTCATTGAAGCGGCGGTCAAGGACGCTGGCGCTCAGATTGTAACGCTTGCCGTTCGCCGTGCAAATACCAAGGAACACGAAAACATCCTCGACTACATCCCGAAAAACGTTACGCTCTTGCCGAACACGTCGGGCGCCCGCAACGCCGAAGAAGCGGTCCGCATCGCAAGACTTTCCCGTGAACTCGGTTGCGGCGACTTCGTGAAAATCGAGATCATGCGCGATACCAAGTACTTGCTCCCGGACAATGCTGAAACCATCAAGGCAACCGAAACGCTTGCGAAGGAAGGCTTTGTGGTGATGCCTTACATGTACCCGGATTTGAACGTGGCCCGCGACCTCGTGAACGCCGGTGCATCCGCCGTAATGCCTCTTGCATCGCCGATTGGTTCGAACAAGGGCCTTTGCACTAGAGACTTTATCCAGATTTTGATTGACGAAATCGAGCTCCCGATTATCGTGGATGCAGGCATCGGTAAACCGTCCGAAGCTTGTGCCGCGATGGAAATGGGTGCTGCCGCCATTATGGCAAATACCGCTCTCGCAACGGCAGGCGACATCACGCAGATGGCTTCTGCATTCAAGCTTGCAATCGAAGCAGGTCGCAAGGCTTACCTCGCCGGGCTTGGCCGTGTGCTTTCCCGCGGAGCATCCGCATCCGATCCGCTTACAGGATTCTTGAGGGATTAAGATGGCTGAACGCAAAGACAACAATTATTTCTTTGATTCTGGGAACCTTTCTCCGGCGGCGCTTGAACGTAAGCACAGGATTGAAACGGATCCGTCTGTCCGCACGGACATCATGGAATACCTGCCGGGAATGGAAGTGATTCATTCCGACATTCGCGACAAGGTTCTTGCTGATTTTGATAGCTACGACGCGTCCAAATACACGGCGCGCGATGTGCAGTTTGCCTTGCAGCACGACACCTGCTCCATCGAAGATTTCAAGGCTTTGCTTTCTCCGGCAGCGGCGCCGTTCCTCGAGCAGATGGCCGCCAAGGCAAAGATTGAGACGGGCCGTCATTTCGGAAACAACGTCTATCTGTTCACGCCGCTTTACATCGCGAACTACTGCGAAAACTACTGTGTTTATTGCGGATTCAACTGCTACAATCACATCAAGCGTATGCAGCTGAATATGGAACAGATCGAGCACGAGATGAAGGTCATTGCTGACAGCGGTATGGAAGAAGTCTTGTTGCTCACGGGCGAAAGCCGTGCGAAAAGCAGTGTCGAATACATCGGCGAAGCTTGCAAGCTTGCCCGCAAGTATTTCAAGCTCGTGGGCGTCGAAGTCTATCCGGTGAACGTTGACGAGTACAAGTACTTGCACGAATGCGGCGTTGATTACGTAACTGTGTTCCAAGAAACGTACGACCGTAAGCGCTATGAACAACTTCATTTGCTTGGCCACAAGCGCGTATTCCCGTACCGCTTTGATTCGCAGGAACGTGCCCTCATGGGCGGCATGCGCGGTTGCGGATTCTCGGCGCTTCTCGGACTTTCGGACTTCCGCCGTGACGCTCTCGCAAGCGCTCTGCATGTGTATTATTTACAAAAGAAGTATCCGCATGCCGAAATGAGTCTTAGCTGCCCGCGCCTTCGTCCGATCGTGAACAATGAAAAGATCAGCCCGCTTGACGTTCACGAAAAGGAACTCTGCCAGGTGCTTTGCGCCTACCGTATTTTCCTCCCGTTCGTGGGCATTACGGTCTCGAGCCGCGAAAGCAAGGAGTTTCGCAACGGCATCGTGAAAATAGCCGCGACGAAAGTTTCTGCGGGCGTCTCGACCGGTATCGGCGACCACGAAAGCAAATACAGCGGCCACGATGACGGGGAAGGTGGCGACGAACAGTTCGAAATCAATGACGGCCGCAGTATCGACAAAATGTACGCCGACATGAGCGGCGCAGGCATGCAGCCCGTGCTGAACGATTATTTGTACGTATAGTGTTAAGTTGTAGGTGTTAGGAATATAATTGCATCATTATCTAATGACCAATGACTAACACCTTACAGCTATTTTTAATTACTTTTTGCGCAACCTTTTCGTCCGTAAGTGGAGAAGCAGATTCCATTATCAGATCTGTATGCCTGGTTCCAATTTTTTCCATTAGGCAAAAGGAACACTTCGACAGAAAAACCTTCGTTTCCAGGACTCCACTGGACGCTCATGGTATAACGAGTGTTTTCGTTACTTTTGCCATGGTTTAGAGCCTTGCTTAGGAACATTGGATTTTTGGGAGCCGTACGATAATCTATCTTGTTATTTTGATTGACGTAAGGCGTCGCTGAATATGTGCTGCTGTTAAAATCGAATTTGTTACCGGCAAGTCTATCTTTGATGATATCGGCAACACCATCAAACCGTGCTTCCTTGAGTGCTTCAAACCATGTTCCTCCACTGCCTATCATTGGGCAAATGTTGATGGATTGGTTGCCAATTTTATCATTGGCTTTACCATGGCTTCCTTGGACGTTTAATGTGAGCTCGTTATGCAATTCTATTACAAATAACGTTGCTCCCTTATTGGAGTTGAGACCTGTTGAAAGACTTGTTGCTAAATCACTTGTATTAGCATTTTTTTGGGTCGGCGTATATTTTGAAAAAGCATCCATATCTTCGATCAACGCCCTGTTCAGAGCATCTCTCAAATAGTATAACTTCATCAAGTCGGCCTTTTCTCGTGTTTTTTCGGCAACGCCAAAAAATTTTGGCACGGCAACCGTTGCGAGAAATCCCATGATGGCAAAAACTACCATGAGCTCGATAATAGTGACGCCTTTTCGTGAACGTAAAGTAGTCATAATATTACCTACCTTTTTTTTGTTTCTCCATTCTCGTAAAGATAAATATACATTGTTTCGTCAAATATTGTCAAAACGTAGCTTTTTAGTTGATATCTGTCACAATATTGTAAACAAAAATTTTCACTACTGCGGACTCCCTCTCATTTTTTTCTGAATTATAAAAAGTTTAAGATTTTTCGTTACAAAAATATAATAAAAGCGCCACGTTTTGCTAGTGTTTTTATATTTATTTGGCTTTTACCACCTCTAAAAATTCATCCTCATTGCGGTTTAATTTTTCTAGTTTTGGCCTGATGAAAAATATTGACACCACACTCTATTTTATTACCGATAGCACGAGTGTTCCTGCAGAACGCTTTTTGCCGACCGTCGAAGCCGCTTGCAAAGGCGGAGCCACGCTCATCCAGCTTCGTGAAAAAAACAAATCGACACGAGAATACATGGAACTTGCTTTGGCGACACACGAAATCACCAAACGCTACGGAGTTCCGCTAATTATTGATGATCGCGTCGATGTCGCTTTAGCCATTGGCGCTGAAGGCGTTCATGTGGGGCAAACGGACATGCCTGTGAAAATCGCGCGTGCGCTTATGGGGCCTGATAAAATAGTAGGGGCAACTACAAAGACTGTTCCTCAGGCGCTTGAAGCTTACGAACAGGGCGCGGATTATCTGGGTGTAGGGGCGATTTACCCGACAACGACCAAAGTTGTCACCATTCTCACTAGCGTTGAGACTTTGAAGGCTATCGTCAAAGCGGTTCCCCTCAAGGTCAATGCGATTGGCGGCCTCAACAAGGACAATATCGATATTCTCAAAGGTTCAGGCATTGCCGGCATCTGCGCCGTTTCTGCAATTATGAAGGCCCCGGATCCGGAACGCGCAACACGGGAATTGAAACAAGCGTTTTTGAGCTTGTGAGCTATGAGGTCGCACCTTCGGTGCTGTGGGGTCGCTTCGCTTTGAGGCTTAAGTGCAGTGCCCATACCCCAAAGGCGAGCCGCGCCGAGCCCATAGCCCATACCTTCACTGGATTGGGCTAAAGCCCCAACTCTTCGGCTCGATTATAAAAATGAGTAAACTCATTTTTGCAACGCTCGCCTTCTGAGTTGTCTATCGGGCTACGCCCTCCAGGAAGACAATCTCAATTCCATATTCCTAAATCCTAACTCCGAATTATCTAAGTTCTACCAACTATTTACTATCTTTTACCGCGATGAAAAAAACTTTAAAGAACACTTTATCGTTTGTTGTTGACGTGGGGAACTCCCACACTGTTCTTGGCATTTTCAAGGGCGAAAAGGTTGTCGATCACTGGAGACTCACGACCCGCAAGGAAACCACTTCGGACGAGGTCATGAACCGCATCGGTGGACTCATTCATTTTTCGAAAATCAAACCGGAATCCATTACGCATGTTGGTCTTTCTACTGTGGTGCCGTCTCTTGAACGTCCATGGATTAAAGCTTTGCAGACACTTCTCAAGCGTCCGGTGCAGGTGGTGAGTTCTACGAACTGCCTGAATTGCCCGATTGCTTACCCGAACCCGAGCATGCTGGGCGCCGACCGTCTTTGCAACGTCATTGCGCTCAGGGAACGCGGACTTTCCGACGCGATTGTCATCGACATGGGAACGGCGACAACTTTTGACGTGATGAAAGACGGCGGGTTTGCCGGAGGCATCATCATCCCGGGAATTAGTGCTAGCTTGGATGTGCTTACCGAAAAAGCGGCGCGTCTCTTGCCGGTGAGCATCGAATGGCCCAAGAATCTTATTGCCAATAACACGGATGATGCCATCCGTGCGGGTCTTTTGTTTGGCTTCATGGCGGAACTTGAAACATTAGTTTCTAAAATTAAACAGGAGATGGGCAAAAAGGATGTTCCTGTTTATGCGACAGGTGGCTGGGGTCGCACGGTTGTCGGTCACACCAAGATTATCGACACGTACGATCCGTATCTGACGCTTGATGGGGTCCGCCTAGTTGCTGTTCGAGGCGATTCTGCAGCCGAAGTCATCGACAAGGACGCCGAAGAATAAAGTTTTCTTGGAGGGAGTGGATGAAAAAAATTTGGGTTGGCATAGCGTTAGCGACGATTGTATCGTTTGCTGAATCAGGACGTTCACCCGTTATTGGAGCGGAGCGTACGCGTAATTTGCGCGGCCTGGACTACGCGCCGATGCTCATGGAATATCACATGCAGACTGTGGGCGAGGGGCATCATTTCTTTACCTACCCGCGTCGTGATACGGCATTCCACAAGGACTTCGCGAAAAACAATTCCAATGCGATGGCGTACTTCAAAAGCGAGGAATCGTCTTCCCACAAGTTCGCGATTGCGGTAAGCCCGGTTCTCGGAATCGATTACAAGTCGTCTTCGGCGTTGGGCGATACCATTTGGCCGGCTTTCGACGGTGGCTTGTTCGTTCGCGGTTTCGCCGATTCGCTCGATTTTGACTTGGATGCGAGAATCTATTCTGAAGGCCATGCCGCGAAGAAACCCAAAAGTTACGATCATGAGGTCTTTGATGTCCAGTCCAAGGAGCGCGGAGACGGTGGTATCGATTATGTGAGCTTTGCGCGTTACCGTGCGCATTTCGCGTTGAATTACTCCTGGATGCGCCTGCAGCTTGCTCGTGACGTTTTGCACTGGGGACCGGGCTATTACAACAATCTTTCGCTCAATCAGTTTGCGCTCCCGTACAACATGCTCACGTTGGACCTTACGTTTGGACTTTTGCGCATCTTTAGCGCCTATGCCGATCTTCGCGTCAATTCCTGGAGCTACAGCAAGGACAATTTAAACGACCGAAATCTTTACGCCCACCGCTACGAACTCGCCCTCAGCCATTTTACCTTCGGCATTTCCGAAATTCAAATTCTCTACAACGAGAACAAGCCTTGGCTATTCGTCCCAATCGCGCCGCTCTTTATCGAAAAGGGAAACTATACCGAACGCGTGAACAACGGGGCAATCGCTTTCGACATGAATGTCCAACTTTTTAAGTCGGCTCGCCTCTACGGTGAATTTTTCCTGGACGACATGGAATCGCCTTATGCCGTTTATCAGAACCGCTACAGCAATAATCGTTGGGCGGCCATGCTGGGTATGCAAGTGGCGCACGATGCCGAAGTCAAGGGAAAAATGATTCAGTTCGGGACGATTGCCGAAATCGCCCGCGTCGAACCGTTTGCATACTGCCATTACGATACCGCGCAAGCGCAAATTGCACACTTGGGCCTTCCGCTCGGAAACCCGAACGGTCCGAATTCGCTTGTGGTTGACTGGACTCTTTATGGTCAACTTTACTGGAGCCCTTCGGCCAAATTCTTCTTGGGGCTTCACAACAAATGGCTTTGGAAAGGAGTCGATTACGGTAGCGACATCAATGACCCGTACAAGACCGTGCGCAAGCGTTTTATCCACAAAGCCCCCCTCCAATATACGATTTCCCCTTCTGTTAGCTATATCGGGAGGTATGCATCCTTTGAAATGGACATGACATTCGGTGATGAACGCGCTTTTTTTGTTCGTACCACCTTTCATTGGTAAAGTAATGTAACTATATTTGTATATGGCACAACACAATAAAATATGAAAAATATCATGTCTAAGTTCCATAAATTGTTTGTCAACTTTAGAGTCCGCAAACGCATTTTAGCCATGGCGGATGCATTTATTGTCGTTGTCGCTGGGTTGTTTGCAAATTTCATTCTCCCGTTGTTTGCGACTCCGATTGCGCGTGCTGACCAGTTTGCCATCTTTTTGTTAAGCGTCCTCCTTTGTTTTAGCAGCTTGCTTTACTTTGGAGCTTACAACAAGCTTTGGCGATACCTCAACCGTAGCGATTATTTAAGTTGCGTGAAGGGTGTTGTTTGTGGCATTTTTGCAACGCAGGTGTTCTTTTATCTTATCAGTCGGGTGTTGCATTGGCAGTTTGCCTTGATGCAAGCTGTTCTCGCTTGTATCGGAGTATGCCTTTTCCGCTACTTGTTCAGGAACGCCTTCATTTCGCTTGTGAATACGGGACGCATCGAAGGTCGTAAAAAACGCACCATGATTATCGGGGCGGGGAATGCGACAAAACTTTTGCTCGATGAAATCCGTTTCAGCACGAAAGATGCCGAAAATGGAGTGGCGACCTCCGCGGCTGCCGAAATTTATCCCGTCTGCCTCATTGACGATGACCGTTACAAAATTGGCAAACCCTTTGAAAATGTCCTTGTCGCAGGCGGCACAAGCGATATTCCCAAAATTGCTAAGCTGGAAAACATCGAACAGATTCTTTTTTCCATTCCAAGCTGCCCCCCGAAGGACCGCCAGACGATTTTGGACATTTGCAGCAAAACCGGACTCCCGGTGAAGGTGCTTCCTTTTATCGGGAGCCTTTTGGATAGTTCTGCGATAGGGGACGGAGCCACTAATTTTGCCACCCAGATTCGCGATATCAAGGTCGAAGACTTGCTTGGACGCGACCCCATCAAGTTCGACAACAAGGACATCCGAGCCTATATCGAAAATAAAGTTTGTATGGTGACTGGCGGTGGCGGAAGCATCGGAAGTGAACTTGTACGTCAAATAGCCAAGTACAATCCCAAGCAAGTCATCATTGTCGATATTTACGAAAATAACGCTTACGATATTCAGCAAGAACTGGTGATGGAATACGGATCGTCGTTGAATCTTGTGACGCTAATCGCAAGCGTTCGCGACTATTTCCGCATGAACAAGATTTTCAAGACGTACCACCCTGAAGTTGTATTCCATGCGGCGGCACACAAGCACGTCCCGTTAATGGAACACAACCCGATGGAGGCGATTAAGAACAACGTTATCGGTACGTTCCATATGGCAACATTGTCGATGTTTAACAACGTAAATAAGTTCGTGATGATCAGTACGGACAAGGCGGTGAATCCGACGAACGTCATGGGGGCGTCTAAACGTTGTTGCGAGATGATTGTTCGCTTCATGTCCATGCAGAAGGACAGCAACACGGAGTTTGTCGTCACCCGATTCGGGAACGTGCTTGGCAGTAACGGCAGCGTGATACCGCTTTTCAAGCGCCAGATTGAACAGGGCAAACCCGTCACCGTCACGCATCCCGATATCATCCGCTACTTCATGACTATTCCAGAAGCGGTGAGCCTTGTGCTCGAAGCGGCAAGCATTGCCAAGGGCGGTGAAATTTTCGTGCTTGACATGGGCATGCCGGTAAAGATCGTGACGCTTGCCGAGAACCTGATACGCATGTATGGCAAGGTTCCTTACAAGGATGTCCCCATCAAGTTCACGGGGCTCCGTCCGGGCGAAAAAATCAAGGAAGAACTTTTGATGAACGAAGAGGGCCTGAAGAAAACGAAAAACAAGCTCATCTTCATTGGAAAGCAGATCGATATCGATACGTCTAAATTTATTAACGAACTGTGGAAACTCAAAAACGCGGCCGCAGAAAATGACGAGGCCATTGCCATCCGCGCATTGCACGAGATTGTACCCACGTTCACGACGCCAGAAAAGTTTAACAGTTCTATTCTGAAACAATCGGAACCGAAAAATCTGTCGGAATCCGCAAGTCAGTCCATTTCTAAATAGGGCGAACTATACAAAAGCTCGAAAATGCAATGACAAGCAAAAAAAATTATTTTAGCTTTGTAACAAAAATGTAAACGGATTGGAATCAGTATGTCCGAAAAAGAAGAAAACAAGGTTATTAGCCAAACCTCAATTCAAATGCCGCAAAGCAATGATACCATAACGTTGCTTGAAGCTATTCAGATTCTTTGGGAGAAAAAATTTACTTTATTTCTGTTCATCATTGTCGGTGCAGTTGTCGGTGTCGCCATAGCGACGTGGCTTCGACCGCAGTATACAAGCGATATATTGCTTCAGATTGACGTCAAGGGTGGCAAAACCGGAAAGTCGATGGGCGAAATGGGGGCCCTGTTGGACATGGCGAGCCCAGCCGATGCCGAAATCGAACTTATCAAGAGCCGCATGGTGTTAAGCTATGTCGTCGAGGCTGAGCATTTGTGTTTCAATGCAATCCCTGTTGGGGCCGGTGATCGTTTCTTGCATCGCGAAGGGCGCATGGATCTCGACTCCCTTTACATCCCGATGATTGCGCGCATCGAAAAATGGATGGCGAGGGCGATTGCGACCGATTCGTTCGAAGTGATTGCTCCTGATGAACAAGTGCTCCTGAAAGGAAAAGTTGGCGAAATGAGCAGGGCGAGTTATGGCGGCGATACGCTCGATATCCGCGTGTCGAAGATGCTTGCGGTGCCGGGCCAAATGTTTCGCCTGACCCAAATGAGCCCGCTAAGGACGATTGCCTCTTTGAAGAATGCACTTAAAGTTAGCGAAAAAGGCAAGCAAACCGGAATTATCGGGGCTAGCTACAGCCATCGTTACCCTGACAGGGCGGCTTCCATTTTGAATACCATTGCAAGAACTTACCTGCGCCAGAATGTCGAAATGCGCAGCGCCGAAGCTGAAAAGACGCTTGAATTTTTGGAAAAGCAATTGCCGGGCGTGAAGTCGAAACTGGACAGTGTGGAAAAAGTCTTGGCCGATTACCGCTATAAAATCGGATCCGTCGATATCACGGGTGAAACGCAGGTCCATTTGCAAAAAGAAAACGAACTGCAGCGCCAGCTGTTGGAGTTGGAGCAGCAACGCCAGGCCGTCACACGCCTATTCAAGGAAGAGCACCCGAATGTCCAGACTATTGTCAAGCAACAGAACAAACTCAGGGCCGAAATCGCAAAGCTGAAAAAGAATGCCGAAAAGATGCCTTTGACCCAGCAGGAGGTCATGCGTCTCAAGGAAGATGTCGCCGTCAACAACGAAGTTTACACGAACATGTTGAACAAGGTCCAGCAGCTTCGCGTTGTTCGTGCAGGCGAAGTGGGCAACGTCCGCATCGTCGATTTCGCCCAAATCGATTCCATTCCGAGCAAGCCCAAGAAAATGAACATCATCATCTGTTCCGTTGCTGCGTTCTTGATGCTCGGCATTATTCTCGTGTTCCTCCTGCGCATGTTGCGTAACGGCGTCCGTAGCGTTACCGAAATCGAAAGGGAAACGAACATCAGCGTCCTCGCGAAAATCCCGGAACACCATGACAAGAACCTGAACCACAAGTTCACCAAGACCCACAAGACGTTCGTCATGACGAACCCGGATGATTCCGTCAGCGAAGCCATCCGTTCCATCTTGACGGCGATTGACTTCTCGTTCAACGTGAACAAGGATCATCAGATTATCATGATTACGGGTATTATGCCCGGCGTCGGTAAGAGCTTTGTTTCGACGAATCTTGCGACGACGTTCGGATTGGTCGGGAAAAAGACGCTGTATATCGATGCCGACATGCGAAAGGCGACATGCCGCTTTACTAAAGTCGGCCTCGCGGATGTGCTTATGGGAAAAGTCACGTTCGAAAATGCGGTGTACAGGAGCAATAACATCAAGGGTCTCGACATCTTGGAATCCGGTAAGTTCAAAATGGCCGCGTTCGAACTGTTGCGTGGCGACATGTTCAAGAACTTGCTCAATGAACTCCGCTCGAAATACGACAAGATTATCATTGATACGCCGCCGACAAACCTTGTCGCCGACACCTACATGATTTGCCCGTTGATTGATATAGCACTTATTGTTTTGCACTATGGACGCCATTCGATGGAATCTATCCAGGAATCCTTGCAGAACATCAACCGCTATTGCGACAAGCCCAAGGCGTTCATTTTGAACCATTGCGAACATAGGACCGGCTACGGGTATGGTTACTACGGTCATTATGGCTACTACGGTGGCAAAAAGTCCAGGAAAGATTAGTCATTTACCGATAAAGTCCGCCAATGTGCGGGCTTTTTTTATGAAGTGTGCCGAGATTATCTGGAAAAATTGAAAATAAATCCATATTTTTTCATGGCGGGGTGTCCGCTTTTCGTTAAAATAATGGATTTTTTAGGAGTGATGAACCGCGCTGCAAGAAATGCGCTGAGACATACGGGGTTGAGAAATTGAAGAGTAAACTGATTTGGATGATTGCGGCAGGCCTGGCATGCGGTGCCGCCCATGCGCAGACGAAAGTCGTCGTGGATCCGGGCAAGAAATACCAACTATTCGAGGGCTGGGGCACTAGCCTTTGCTGGTGGGCCGAACTCGTCGGGGCTTGGAGTGAAACGAATCGCGACCAGTTCCTGGGGGCGGTCGCCGACCCTGATACGGGCCTCGGCTATAATATTTTCCGTTATAATATTGGGGGCGGTGACCAACCTGGCCACAATCACCTTACGAAGGGGGATGGCGGCGGCAAGGTGCCGGGTTACAAGCCGACGGAAAAGGGAGATTTTGACTGGACTGCCGACCCTGCTCAACGTGGCGTGGCGCTTCGACTCAATAAGGTTGTCAAGGACCCGATTTTCGAGGCGTTCAGCAATTCACCTCCGTGGTGGATGACCAAGAGCGGCTGCGTCTCGGGCAGTAGCGACGGTTCCGACAACCTGAAAGAAGATTACTTCGACGACTTTGCGGATTATCTTTCCGAGGTGGCGCTCCATTTCAAGACGGAATGGGGGCTCACGTTCCGTACGGTCGAGCCGTTCAACGAACCTAGCGCCGGCTGGTGGAAATCCAACGGTGGCCAGGAGGGTTGCGGCTTCAAGAACAACCAGTCCAAGATGATTGTGGAACTGGGCAAGGCGCTCAAGAAGAAGGGGCTCTTCCCGGAAACGTCCGTGAGTGCTGCCGATGAGACTTCAATCAAGCAGGCTCACGACCAGCTGGGCAACTACACCTCCGAGGCGCTTTCGTACTTGGGCCAGGTGAACACGCACAGCTATTCTGACGGAAGCTACCGCAAGCAACTTTATAATAGGGCTTTTGGCTTGAACAAGCGTCTTTGGCAGTCCGAAACGGGCCCGCTCAGCAAGGACGGCAACGAGCATATCGCCTTGTGGATGGCGAATGTGATTATCCAGGACTTGCGGGACATGAAGGCTGAGGCTTGGGTGGATTGGCAGATTGCGGACCCCGCCGAGAATTGGCGCTCCATCAAGGCAGACCACAAAAAGCAGACCTTCTCTTATATGCCGCGCTATTACATGCATGCAGCGTTCAGCCGTTACATCCGTCCGGGTTCGCGTATCATCGACAGCGACAATGGCAACACCGTTGCCGCCCTGCGTCCTGACGGTGCGCTCGTCATTGTGGTGCGTAACAGCGGTTCCAGTGATGTGAAGTACAATTTTGATTTGACGAAGTTCGTTAAAATCGGGGCTAGTGCAAAGGTTGTGCGTTTTGAACTTCCCGGCAGTCTCACGCCGCAGTCTGATATAGCGGTTGCGAATAAATCGCTATCCATGACTGCTAAATCCAACACTGTAACAACGATGGTCATCGACGGTGCTGAAGGCGGAGTATGCGAAGAGAGCAAAATAATCTCTTACGTCAAGATTCACAATGGCGACTGGAACGAATCGACCGAAGTCAAGGTAAATCCCGGCGACTCGCTCGTGATAGGCCCGCACCCCTACGATGGTGGCCGTTGGACATGGAATGGTCCGAACGACTTCTATTATTTGGGTCGCGAGGTTCGCTTCAAGAATATGCAATGGCAAATCAGCGGTATCTATACGGGGACGTACGTAAACCCGTACGGCTGCGAAAGCACGCTCAAGGTAAAAGTTGTCGTTGACGACCCGAAACACCCGTACGTGGAACCGGATACGGGGAAGACTAAAATCATTTCGCAAAATGCTCCGGTCGCTTTTGCCAAAGTGACCGTGTCGAAACGCGGGGGAGACTTGCTTGTCAGCGCGTTGCTCCATGAGCCGCCCGTAAAATCAGCGCCGCTACAGTTCACGATTCACGACCTGAATGGCGTGCTCCTGATGCGTCGGCGAATAGACGGTTCTGCCGTGATTCCGGTTACATCGTTAGCGCAAAAACCATATGTCGTGCAAATCCATAGCGCAGGGAAAAACATTTACCGTAAAACGTTCTATTGATGCAAAAGACTATATGCAACGCATGCAACAAAATCAAATGCTTCAAAAAGGTAAAATTCCCCATAGTTGTCTTTAAATTCTAAAACAAGCTATATTATGAAAAGTAGAGAGTCCATCTAACGCTAGATGGATTCCTATTTGTTCGATAAGGAGTGAGTTGTGTTTAAAGCCTTTTATGCCATTTGGGGGAGCTTGTTAATTGCTGCGAATGCCTTTGCTGTAAACCAAGGGGATGTGCTCCGGATCGTTTATGATTTGCAAGGCGGCACGAACAATCCAGATAACATATCTTCTTATCATTTCGACAAAAACGATTTAGGAAGAATTTATCTTTACCCTCCCACGAAAGAAGGGTATGAATTTTTGGGTTGGTTCGAAAAAAGTCATACCAACCTGCTTTATGACAACCGGGTCGTTGAATATATTCGCCCTTGCGACGGCGGTTCTTACATAAAGGACGATGTTGGCATTTCCGTATATGCGCGATGGGGCTTGGTATCCAAAAGGCCAAAGCTGGATGAATTTGGCTGTATGCAGGTAACAGACGCCGCCGAGCTATATGGCGCCGTGAAAATGGCGGACTCCTTAAGCGAAAAATATAAAAACGTATGCGTGTCTATCCAGAACGATATCGTTGTCAACAAGAATCTTTTGGCAAACGACGGTTCTCTGAATCAGGGTAATTTTTATTGGTGGAAACCGTTCAAAGTTTTCAAGGGAGTCATCGAAGGGAATGGTCATGTCATTTCGGGCTTGTACGGCAACGTCGGTCTCGTCGAAAAACTGCTTTTTGACGGTTCGGGGCAAGTGACTATCCAAAATTTGGGCATTGTCGATTCCTATTTTAGTGGAGATAATGCCGGATCGTTTTTCTCTTATGTTTACTCGTACAAAGCGGCTCTACTCAAAAATGTCTATAGCACAGCGACTGTCGATGGTGATGACGGAACTGCAGGCGGGCTTGTGGGTTATGTCGATATGGCTTCAGGAGGCTCTTGCCTTTTAGATATTGCGCCTCCGCCAAGAATGGCCCCATCTGGCTATGAGGACGACGATGTCGATTATTATTACGGCGATGGTTATGTTTTGACCGTAGAAAACGCCTACTATGCAGGTCGTTTGATGGGGAATAATGTCGGTGGATTAGTGGGCTTGGCCGGCAGGGTTTCTGTCAAGAATTCTTTTTTTGCTGGAACATCTAACGCGAAAGGAGACGTTTCTAGCATCGGGAAAAGAAGAGGAAGAATATGCGGAGACGACCACGCTGACGACGTGATTTCTGAAAACACCTATTTTTTGGATTTGTACAAACAGGACGACTTTAAAGCCTCAGCTTCATCTTCCGCGGAGTTTTCTGACGGAACAATCCTTGCAAAGCTGAACGAGGCCAGTTCAATTCCTATTTGGACGCAGTCCGTCGGGACTGATGACTATCCAAAATTGAACGGCCCCTTTTACGACATCCGCTATGTATTGAATGGTGGCGTCAACGATACGTCAAATCCCGCTTATTACACTCCAAAGAATGAAATTACACTGAACCCCGCAACGAAACAGGGCGATACTTTTGAAGGATGGTTTTTGGATTCAAATTTCAAAGAACCCGTAGATAAAATTCTTGCAACGGATTGGGGCAACCAAAAATTTTATGCCAAATGGAAAAGCGGCTATTCCATCACCTACGTGAACGACGGCTCGTACGAATATGAAGCGCTTCGGAACCCGACTTACCGTTATGCGGATTCTGCAACATTCAAACTGTACGAACCCATGGGAAATGGCCGTACTTTCGCGGGATGGTTTACAGATTCAACCTTCAGCACCCGAGTTACGGAACTGCCTACGGGCAATACCGAAGATCTTGTTCTTTATGGCAAGTGGGACGGAACAAAAGTCAAACTCGTCTATTACTTGAATGGCGGTACGATGGGGGACTTGTCAAATCCTGATGAAGCTATGAACGGTGATAAAATCGTATTCCAAAAACCGACTCGTGAAGGCTGCACATTCAGAGGTTGGTTCGATGGAGTCGATAAAAAATTTGATGAAACGAGGGGCATTATTGACGAACCCTATCTTGTTTACACCAATCAAAGTCAAATAAACCTTTATGCCAAGTGGATTTATACACCTGTAAAACCTGCAATAGATGCGGATGGCTGCTATCTTGTGACCAACGCTAACGAACTGTACTATTTTAACAGTATTGCGAATAGCGGATTGCAGGAAAAACCTCCGATCAAATCTTGTATCAAGATTATGAACGATATTGACTTGAACGAAATCATGGATGGAAGAAGTAACGATTATGTTAGTCCTTTGAAAGTTATTGAATGGTTCCCGCTGAACACTGCAACCCCCTTTGTCGGAACCATCTATGGAAACGGTCATACAATCAATGGTTTCTACATGCGATATAGCCTAAGCAATCCTGGTCGTTTTTATGGGATTGTTGCAAATGAACCATATGTCGATATGTATCCTGAAGTGCAGAATTTGTACATTACGAATTTCCATTATGAATACGTGACATATATAATGAAGGTCTTAGTCAACTCGAAGGGCGGACCAAACGTGCCTAACGATCTTGATTTGCCTCCGGTTCGTTGGGTTGGCCTCAAAAAGGCAGTTGCACGTCCTCCGTTAAAGCAACAAAATTTGCCTCAATACGATGTCAAGGGACGAACCATGAAAATTCATCCCCATTACGGAGTGCTTTTCTAAAGAAATCTTTTAAAGAACACCTAAGTGAAGCCTGTGGGCGAATTTTCGGCACTTTGCAATTTCGCGTGAGGTGAGAACTTTGTTCTTGATGGTACCGCCTTTTTGCAGTATGCCTGCAATCTTGAAACCGCTCCAGCACAAGATTTCCTTGAGGGCGCGGACGGTCCCCGCCGACTGCCTGAATAAAATGTTGAACGGCCAGGCCGTTGAGCAAGTGGTGATTATGACGGCTTTTTTGCCTTTTAACAAGGGAATCGGGTAACCGTGTTCGCTGTGGTCCATCATGCCGTAAACCCAGCGGTCAAATAACGTCTTCAACTGACCTGTCATGTTGCCCCAATAGCAAGGCGAACCGACAATCAGTCCGTCGCAATCTTGCACCAAACGCAAAACTTCCTTGGCATCGTCTTCGGGCAAAATACAATCGTGAGTGCTGCGGCATGTCATGCAACCGGTACACGGACGGAATTGCAGCTTGCCGACATCGACATAAAAAACTTTGTCCCCACAAGCCAACAGTTCATTGCGGACGATGCTCAGCATTTGGCTGATATTGCTGTTTGGGCGTGGACTAGCGTTTAAAATGACAAACTTTTTCATGGGGTCTCCAGGTCCATTACGTTTTTTTACTTATTGAACACCTGAAGACGCTGAAAATGTTACCCCTCTAAAATTATTTATATATCCCCAGTCAGACCGGCTTGCACGAACCATTTCTTTTCGAGGTCGCGGCTGAAGTTTTTCTCGAATCGGATTCCGCCGTCAATGAAAAATCCATAAATGCGTTCTAGTTTAATAAGGAGGCGGAGGCCTATATCGTCTTGGAATGTAAAACTTTCCTTATGCCAACCTTTGGTAATAATTTCGGTTAAAAAACGATGCTTGTTTATAAAGCCAAAATAATTGTTGGGCACTACAGGGAAATAGAGCGAACCATGCAATAAAAATCCAATCACTTCCATAATGCGCATATACCGACTTATCCCATGGAGACCACATCTTGACGACATGCAGTAGGGACTAGGTGCAGAATATGCAAAAGGGAGTGCAAGGATTAAACTAGGTAATTGGATTAAGGATTCGTCTGAGACTGTTTGAAAACGATCTGTGGGTGCTATTTGGAAATGGAGAAAATCTATCCCCATTTGTATATCATAATTGTCAAAGAGCTTGAATGATATTCCTATACTTAAATCGCCAACAGGAGTGGTTTCCGTCAATGTTTGCGAATAACCACCTGATATATACAGCTGGCTTTTATCGCAAAAAGCCGAAGTCGTCAAAATGAGTAAGAAAATCACAAAAATTTTTTTCATACACAAGCCTTTAAAAATAAAATACAAACATGTAACTCAAAAAAATCCTCGAAATTTGCGAAAAAAAGCAAAATCGAGTATATATTATTCAAAAAGCCTCCGAAAAAAGGGTATGGAATTAGGGGAAAAACTAGAGGGATACTTTGATAGATTTCAAAACGCCAGAACTTTCGGATATGTTTGCTTCGATGCGTGCGGTCGCCGATTCGGGGTACATAGGGAGTGATGCCGGTTTTGCAAACATTTACCTTTTACGCAAAAAATATGGCACGCAGGTTGCCCTGCAAGATGGTTTCCTGTTTCGGTACTACAATGGGGAAGGGAGCCGCCGGGGCTATGCGTTTCCGCTAGGAGCTGGCGACCCGTTCAAGGCGCTTGAGCTGATTGCCGAAGATGCCCAGGAATCGGCTCGACCATTGGAATTCTGCCTTGTGGACGAACCTCGAGCAGAAATTTTGCGGGACTATTTCACCAGTACATTAGATGTTGCTCGAATTGGCCAAACATTGCATTTTGAGCACAATCGCGGGGACAGCGACTACATCTATTCCGCCGAAAGTCTTGCAAACCTTCCTGGGAACACCTACCGCAAAAAGCGCAATCACATTTCGAAATTCAGCCGCACGTACGCTCGTTACGAACTGCGGGAAATTACTCGTGAAAACATTGCCGAAGTACTCGAAATCGAAAAGAATTGGCTAGGCAACGGCGAGGCGGGAGCGCCCTATAACCCCCTCCGTGATCGCTATTCCAATCCTGTAAATGATTGCGAACAGGACGCTTGGGCCGAATATTCCGAAGATGAAAAATCGCGTCTTGCCGAATTCTGTGCCATCCAGGAATCATTGCAGAATTTCGAAGAACTCGGCATGAAAGGCGGCTTGCTTTACGTCGATGAAAAACCGGTTGGTATGACTTTGGCCTCCGAAATCTCTCCCGGCGTGTGGGACATCCATTTCGAAAAAGTCATCGGAGAATATGCGGTTAATGGCGGTTACGCCGTCATCAACAAAATGTTTGCTGAAACGCTCTTGGACGCAAGACTCATCAACCGCGAAGAGGACATCAACATCGAAGGGCTCCGCAAGGCGAAACTCTCGTACTACCCGCTGATCATTTTGGACAAATGCCATGTGACGGTTTCATCCTCGGCTTGAATAAGGATTAGTGCAATGCTGTCTAAGATTTTATCAAAAAGTTCCTGTGCTACATGCAAGTTCTGCTGTTCCTTCCGGCGGCAGAGCCTTTGGGAAACTCCGCTTTTCCCTCCCGAAGTTGCAGAAAAACTGAGCCGCGAGAATGAATATGGGGTAGTGGGTGTGTTCGCGGCAGTCGAGACCCCGCAGGGCTCGTGTGCTGGCCGCCTTGTCCTAGAGAATAATTACCGCACCGACGACCCCGAAGAAGAAGTCCCCTGCACGTTCCTGGACCCGCAAAAAGGCTGCATTTTAAAAGCAGAAGATAAGCCTTTCGACTGTTCCATCTGGCCGCTCCGTATTATGGACAAAGACGGCGAACTCGTCATTGCGCTCACGCCAACATGCCCGACTATCGGCGCAACGCCCCGGCCCGAGATGATAGAACTTGTAAAGAACGGTCTCGGTGCAAAGATTTTCGAGTACGCCAAAACGCATCCGTACATTATCAAGGAATACCGCGAAAGCTTCCCCGTTGTCTATTTTTAGCTCTGTGTCAATGGAAAATCCCTCAAAAAAAACTCCAGGTGTATCAAATTCGCCAAATTAATCATATATTAGGATTAGGTATATGGCGGTATTGGAGTAAAACAAGAGGGATCTATGTCAAAAAAGTTTTTTTTTTCCATTCTTTTCTTTGCAGCAACCGTCTTCGCCATAGAAAACGGTGATACCGTCTATATCGATTATGACTTGCAGGGCGGCGTAAACAACCCGAAAAACATAACCTACTTTATATACGATTATAACACTTCCACAAA
>Ga0310696_10003716_pt1 | contig 18956 bp, 15 predicted proteins | sample AusTroGonzalo_MG_4_FD_203885 | JGI IMG/M metagenome (GOLD analysis project Ga0310696, IMG submission 203885) | Bovine rumen microbial communities from tropical cattle in Woodstock, Queensland, Australia - Gonzalo_02 (v2) (version 2) | ecosystem: Host-associated > Mammals > Digestive system >... | reverse complement strand
ATTTCTTCATATTCATGCACAATTTCATTAGATACACATAGCCAATATTCTTCATCCAAAAATTTTTCATAAAGAAAATGGTACTTGCTATGACGCCCCAACATTTGCAAAAGGGCATTCGTATCTAGAACTATTTTCCGCTTCTTATCCACGATATGGAGTCCGCAGATGTTCAGACTGCAATTCGTCCAACCTCATTTGGTCTAACGTTCCATCAGTCCATAAACGGTCAAGCTCTTTTTCCAATCTTTGAGCATAGAATTTCTTAAGCGTTTTCATCAAAGCGCTTAATTCTTCTTCGCTAGATACATTAGCAAAAGACTTCAACACCAACATCTGAGCTGGGGTTATTTCTGTCAATGTCATATCTAAGGCCATACTAGTACCTCTCTTTCCAATATACATTAATCCCAAATACAAGTCAATAGCGCCTATTTTTCTCCCTCCATTCTATTCTATATTTACCAACATGACAATCCTTGAGAAAATCGCACTTGCTCTCCCCGCAGTTGAATCGCCGGCTCGCTACATGGGTGGCGAAGCGAACAGCGTCATCAAAGACCACAGCAAAATGCTTGCCCGCATGGCGTTTGTGTTCCCGGACACTTACGAGATCGGCATGAGCAACAACGGGCTTCGAATTCTGTACCATGTGCTGAACCGCGAACCTGATTTGCTTTGCGAAGTGGCTTTTGCCCCATGGGACGACATGGCCGCCGAGATGAAGAAGTACGATATTCCACTTTATACGCACGCAAGCTATACGGCGGTCAAGGATTATGAAGTCGTGGGGCTTACGCTCCAGACCGAACTCAACTTTACGAACGTGCCGTACGTTCTTGAACTTGCAGGGATTCCGGCTTGGCAAAAAGACCGTGCCGAGAGCGACCCGATTGTCGTTTCGGGCGGACCTTCGATGGGCAACCCGGAACCGGTCGCGGATTTCTTTGACGCGTTCATGATTGGCGATGGAGAAAAGCTCGTTGTCGATTTTGTACGTTGCGTGGGCGAAGGCCGCAAGGCGGGCCTCAAGCGCGCCCAGATTCTAGAAAACTTGTCCAAGCTCGATGGCGTTTACGTGCCGAGCTTGACAAAAGTCGTCAAGAACGAATACGGCGTGATTGTCCCGGCGGAACCCGCAAAGGGTTCTTACGAAAAGACGAACGGTGTACGCCGCCAATTCATTCCTAAGCTTGACCCGAAAGACTACCCCATCAAGAACCTAATTGCAAATATGCAACTTGTCCACAACCGCTTTAGCGTGGAAGTGATGCGTGGTTGCGCACAGGGTTGCCGTTTCTGCCAGGCGGGCATTTGGTACAGGCCGTGCCGCGAACTCAATCCGGACGATGTTCTGGATATCGCAAAGGCAGGCATCCAGGCGACAGGCGAACGCGAACTTGGACTTTTGTCGCTTTCTACCGCAGACTACAAGCCGGTCGAAGCGCTCACGGATTCCATTATTGACGACCCGTTTTACGATAACGTAGATGTAAGCCTTCCGAGTATCCGCGTCAATAGTTTCGGACAAAGTCTTGCCGAAAAAGTGGCAGCGCTCAAAGGCGGTCGCAGCGCCACGTTCGCACCGGAAACAGGCTCCGAACGCATCCGCAAGATGATCAACAAGACTATCAGCGACCAGGACATGTACGATGCCGCCGAACACGCGTTCTCTAGCGGGTTCAACAAGATTAAGCTTTACACGATGATCGGCTTCCCGACCGAAAACCTGGATGACATGCAGGCATTCTGCGAACTAATCTTCAATCTCGTGAAAATCGGACGCAAGTACAACCGAGGCATTCAAATTGCGGTGAGTATCGGCATTCTCATCCCGAAGTCGTTTACGGGCTTGCAATGGGCTCCGTTTATGGACAAAGAAACAGCACTCGGTCACATCCGCTACGTGCGCGAAAAGTTTTTCAAGCACCCGAACGTGAAAATCAACTGGGCGGCCTGGGAAACAAGCTTCCTCGAAGCCGTTTACAGCCGTGGTGACCGCAGCCTCGGCCCCGTCATTTACGCCGCCTACAAGAAGGGCATCATCTTCGAAAGCGACAGCTACCGTTTTGATTTTGACAAGTGGCTCCAGGTCTGGGATGAATGCGGTTACGACACAAGCTGGGTCTACCGCGAACGAGACAAGGACGAAGTCTTCCCGTGGGATTTTATTCATGCCGGCACGACAAAGCAGTACTTGCGCCGCGAATGGGAAAAGGCTTTTGACCCGAATTCTGCACCCGTGCCAAACTGCAAATGGGGCGACTGCCAAGCTTGCGGCATCCCGGGATTCGGCAAAGAAATCGTCCTCGCCGACGATCCTGTGCGCCACAAGGCGCCGAGCCGCACCCCTGAAGAAATCAAGAAGCTAGTGGCAGAACGCCGCCCAAGTCAGAAGGTGAGCTACAGCTACAAGATTACGTTTAAGAAGTCAGGCATCAGCCGATTCTTGCCGCACCACAACATGCTCAGTTTCTTCGAACGCACGTTCATTTGCGCAGGCATCCCGATCAAGTTCAGCGAAGGGTTCAGCCCGAAGCCCCGCATTGTGAACATGGGCGCTCTCCCGCTCGGCCTTGAAACATACTGCGAAGTCATTAGCGTTGATTTGCTGCAAAAGCTAGACCTTTCCGCCGAAGGTAAGCCCGCCATTATAGCAAAGCTCAGCGCCCCGTTCCCGCGCGGCATGGAAATTGTGGACATCGAGCCCTTGAAGGAAAAACTCTCAAAGCATTTCCCGAAGGCGATGGTCTACCGCCACACGCCCGAAAGCATCCCCGAAGACCTTATGCAAAAGTTTGAGCAAAAGCAGTTGCCGATTGTCACGAACCACCGCGGTCAGCAGATGGACTTGAACGAGCAGATTTTGGGAATCGATATTCAGAACGGCACGATGGTTGTGCGCGTCAAGTGCAACAACCAGGGGACAACCCCTAGCCCGTTTGTCATTTTTGCAGGACTGCTTGGTATCGAAATTGACCCGACCAAGCTCGACGAAGTCTCCCGCCGCTTCCTCGTCGCAAAAATCGCGATTGAGTGGTAACTATTCCGCAGGGAGAATAATCTCGATGTGACTAGTGCTGACGTTGAGGAAGTGCGTTCGGAACAGATCCTTCTCATTTCTGTCGCAAACGCGCACCTGAGTCACAGCGATAAAGTCCTTGTTCTCACGGATGTAGTCCGTGAGGCGTTCGTCACGCAACGTGTCGATTTCGCCCGTAATGACAAAATTGTCTGTCCACATTTTTACTAGCATGTCACTAATATATAAATGTTACTCCAAGTAAGAAGATAAAAACCTTATTTTTTAGCCCCAAAAGCCATTTTATCGTATATTATTCAATAAGATACGGCAATGTCATGCCCGATTTAATCGGGCATCTCCCTTTTAAAAGAAAATAGGAGATTCCCGCCTTCGCGGGAATGACATGAATGAATAAGTCAATTTTAAACTTAAATAAGAGGTTCGCATTATGGCACCGAAGAAAGTACGCACCATTCCGGGGCAGATGGCATACCACAACGCAGAATTCATGGAAAGCGATGCCGCACGCCCCATTCGATTCCTTTCTGAATTTTTCCAGCCCGCACAGATTTTTCACCAAGAAGAAATCAAAAATTCTATTGTGTTCTTCGGTTCGGCTCGTACACTCCCGCCAGAGGAAATCAAGAAACGCCGTAAGGGTTGCAAGGACAAAAAGGAACTTGCAAGACTTGACCGGCTCTCCAAAGTCGCTGATTCCTACAACGCCGCACGTGAACTCGCCGCCAAGCTCGGCAAGTGGATCAACAAACGCCATCAGGGATACGCCATCATGACGGGCGGTGGTCCGGGTATTATGGAAGCAGGCAACCGTGGCGCATCCGATGTGGGCACGCCTTCTGTCGGTTTAAACATCAAGCTGCCATTTGAACAACATTGCAACCCGTACATTGATGACGAACTGAACCTCCAGTTCCGTTATTTCTTTGTTCGTAAGTACTGGTTCCTGCGCATGGCACGCGCGCTCGTGATTTTCCCAGGCGGCTTTGGCACGCTTGACGAAGCCTTCGAAATGCTCACGCTTATCCAGACCGACAAGTACGCCCAGCAGATGCCGGTCGTGATTTTCGATTCGAACTTCTGGAAAAAGGCTTTGAACTGGGAATTCTTCGCCGAGACGGGCATGATCAATCCAGAAGACCTCAAGCTCTTCAAGTTCTGCGACACGGTCGACGAGGCTTACGAGTTCATCACTTCCAGGCTCGAAGAACAGAGCGAAGAAAAGGTCACGTTCGCGCGCTCCCACGCCGAAGACGAAGTAACGAAGAAGTAGTACCGTCATGCCCGCCTCCGAGCGGGCATCGCCCCGTTCTCTGTCATGCCCGCCTCCGAGCGGGCATCACCTTTTTTTTATTAAATTTTTGCCATGTTCTGGAACAATTTGGCAGAAACGATGGACAGGGTCTCGCGCAATCTGGCGCTCCGACCGAACTACACCATGGAAGAATACCAGCGGTGGTTTGACCATAATCCGGACTTTAAGCACAACGGCAATGCAGAACGCATCGAACTTATCGAGCCGCTTTCGCTCGTAGGCACAAACCAGCTTTACCGCGCAAAGCTCTGGATTGAACATCCGCGCGATGAAAAACGTTACGACGAAAAAGAAATCGTCGTGAAAATCTGCAAATACTGGGCGCCCCCCGGCAAGAATCGTCTGCACCGTTTGAACATGCTCCTGAGCGCGTTCCAAGACGAAATCCGCATCAATAACCTCATCCGCGCCACAAATATCGAAGGCGTGGTACAGACTTTTGGCGGTGGCATCGCAGGTCGCCATCCCTACCTCAAGCTGGAATTCATCAAGGGTTGCTCGCTAGACAGAGTCATCAAGCCAAAGATCACTGACGAAGAACTTTTGCAGCGTATCGCTCAAATCGCCTACCTCGCCAATACAATCAGCCAGCTCCATTACTATCAAATTGTGCACAAGGACATCAAGCCCAAGAACTTGCTCCTGTGCCAGAATCCGGTGCACAAGAACAACCACAAGATTTTGCTTTGCGACTTTGGCTACGCCCAGGCAAAAATGCGCGAAACCGTCACCGAAGGAGGCGGTCTTTCATCGCCAAGCTATAGCGCGCCCGAGCTTGCGCAATCTAGCGAAAACATCACTAGCGCCGTCGACTACTTTAGTTTCGGCGCCGTGATGCACGAATACCTGACCGGAGTAAAACTCTACCCCAAGGCCAAGGACATCTACACCGAAGAAGGCCGACTGATCACCAAGCGCTACATGGAGTACATTGAATGCGGGCGAGAAAACGTCTTTAATGACGAGCGTTTCCCGGAAATTCACGACTGGATCGATGCGCTTACAACATTCGACGCCAACGAACGCATGAAAAAGAGCCCCAACCTGTTCACCCTAGCCCACAAACTCCGTGAAGAGGTGAACAACCAAGGTTTTCGGGATGTAAATACCGATTTTTTGTGGAATCAGCTGAACGAATACGGCAAGCGCTCTTTTTAGCACGCTTTTAGCCTACATTTCGCCCCCTAGCTCAATTACATATTACTAATGATTTGTTTATATTCATTGGTATGAAGAAAATATTGAGCATACTCCTAAAACCATTCCGGTTTTTCAAATTTCACCATTACGTGACGCTTTTGGCGCTAGCGCTGCTTGGCGTTTTCAACTTCCAGACAACCTTCAACCCGACAATTCAAAAGATCCGTCAGGAAAAAGACATTCATCAATCCTTTGACAAGTGGTGGGATGAAGAACGCGCCCAGGAATTCCGAAATGTAGGCCTCACGCCCAACGACACCATCAAAAAACAGGAATTCGAGCTTTACAGGGAACGCTACCAGGTCGAGAACCCGACACCAGTGATTGAAGACCGTATCGAAGAAATGAAAGGGGAATTTCTCGATTGGTGGGAAAATCAAGGGGGCAAGGAACAATATGCCGCCGAACACGGCAGCTTTCCGACCGACAAGCAATACGAGGCGGAACTCAAAAAATGGATTTATAAATATACGGATAAATTCATCCGTTACCGTTGGGCATACCAGCCTAGCCGAGGCAATACCGAAAGCTGGCTCACATGCGGTTTGCTTTTCCCGAGTGCATGGTCCTATCTTTTCTTCGTCGTATTTTTCATGTTTGCGTTGATGCAACTTGAAAAGCGCTGGCATGCGTTCTTTGTTTATGTGTACGCTGTGGTAATCGCAATTATCAGCGGCTTCTTTGTGGATTTGCTCGTGGACACGTCGTTCTTTGGGCAGTTCGCCACGCAACGCTACATGGGCGTAAGCCTGATGATTTGCTTTTTGCTTGGAGCGAACGTATTTGACAAGGAGAAAGACGCCATTCCGTCTTACGTCAGCAAAATTTCAGAATTTGCACTTGTGGGGAGCATGGCTATCGACTGGTTTTTGAACCCCGGGATTTTCAACGCGGTCACCGTAGAATCGCCGTTCTTCTTTGCATTAGGCGGGCTTGCCGGCTACTTGATGCCGCACCGCACCAACGAAGCCACAAAGCAAAAACAAGTTGTACAGGAACCTACAGAAACACTCACGCCAGGCGAACGCACACGCAAAATGATTGACGATGGATTGCAGGCCGCAAGCAATGGAGAAAACGAAAACGCAGCCCGATTGTTGCGATACGGTCTCAGTGCACTTTTGCAAGAAGAACCCCTGAAATTATTTGAAGTAAAAGACTCGGTCAATAAAATTGCCGCCAGCTATGTCGAAATTCCAAGCACGCAATGGATTGAATGGGGAGCCATTGCAAAGCAGAAGAACATTCCAGAGTCAGCCATCACGCTACTGGAAAAGGGCTTGGCGAAAGAAACAGACGCAACGCTCATCCGGCGCGCTCATTTTGACATTGGAGAGCTTCGCATTCAGACAAAGTCCGATGTGAACGCTGCAATGGAACACTTGAGCAAAGTCATCAAGGAAAACGACAGCGACACGCTCGCAGAACAAGCCAAAAAGCTCATGGAAACCGGCAAGGACATCCTAGTGCAAATGGCCTACGCCGCCCCCAAGCAATTCAAAGTGTCAAACTAAACGCAGTAACAAGACGACGATCCCGTCCCCATTCGCGGATCATGACTACTATGCAGCAAGCTGCAAGTAGTCAAAAAGCACAAGGCCGGGATGACAATGCGGACTACTTTACAACAAATTTCTTGGCGGCAAAGCCTTGAACTTGAACAAGATAAAGTCCACTCTTGAGCGCGCTCACGTTGAGCGATTCGCTCATACTCTTGACGGACTTTTGCATTTGTACATTTCCAAGGACATCAAGAATCTTGACGGAGCTTCCAACAGCAGAACGCGGCAAGTTGAGCGACAACGTTTTGTCCACAAGCGACATGCCGAACTTCGCCGCAACCATAGGCTTCGGCAATGCAGAACTCTGCTGTTTAAGCTTCTCTGAAACTTCGTCATAGCGTTCCACAAGCGCCATCAAGTACCAAGTGCTGTGCGGAAGCCACTGTTCGTCCCAGCGCCACACCTGCCAAGATTCCATCATGGAATCAAAGCCCACTGCAGCGACACCATCGTCAGTCCAGGCAATGCCCGAGCCATCTTGATTCTTGCCGGTAATGCCATTTGCAATGCCGCCCTCAAGCGTCGCATCGTATTCCGACTGTCCATCATACTTTTGCGGATTCTTCGTTCCCTTGCCGTACATCATGCAAGTCGCATACGGATTCTTGCCCAAGATCCAGTCAAGCTGATCAGTTGCATATTTCTGTACGCTATCAGCAACACTGCCCTTCAAAGCGCGAGCGGCATACGTCGCAGCAGCAGCAAGGCTTGCAATACGGGCGTCTTCACCCTGCCACCAATAATCGCTTTCATTATCGTGCGGAATAAAGAAACCATCCTTAATCTTGTTCTGAGTCTTGTAAGTCTGGCGGGCATAACCAAACGGGTTATCCACCTTGTTCGTAATGGAAATAAGCCACTTAGCATGTTTTTCAATAGCAGCACCAACATTTGTCAGAAGCATATTGTAACATTCGCATCCAATGCAAGTCGGGCAGCCCCATACATCCACTCCATCAAATTCGTTTTCCTTTAAATAACCAACCGAAGCCTCGACTTCGGCATAGCGGATAAGGGCAATCAGCGGGAGGCCGGCATCACTTGCATGCCAGAACGGACGAGTCTTCGCATCATCGCTCCAGAAATAGCCGTCACCGCTCAAGCGACCTTCAAGATGTTCAGCACGTTTGCGCGCATCCGTCAAATACAAGCTTTCCTTAGTCGCCGCATAAAGTTCCGTAGCCGCCAAAAGCGCCGTGTAATCGTCGATGATATTTTCCTTGTGGTCATCGCAATAAGCGCAATTGCCGCCTATGCTCTGTTTCTCGGACAAATGCTTATAAGCCTTTTCAGCCGCAGCCAAATACTGTTCGCTTGTAAAGTCGCCCTTCAGCTTTAGCCTTGCCGCACTTGCAAGAGCCGCAATCGCCATGCCGCCGCCTTCGCGGAAAGCGGTCTGGTAATCGGCACTCTTATCGCCATCCTGCCCGCTAAACGCACAAATTTCACGTTTACCCATGGGCGATCCCCAGTTGTCAAAAACAGTCATGTAGAAGAAGCCTTCTTCAGAAAGCATTCGCACCAAGAAATCCGCACCGTAAGCAGCCTCATCAGCAGTATTCGCCTTAAGAGGCGCGTCGGAACTCACTAAAAGCAAATCGATCCTCTTCGGGATACGTTCAGCCGCAAAAGCAAGCGACCACACCGTCAGAGGAATTTGCTGCGGGTTTAAATAGTTGGCATAAGAAAGATGACTCAAGTACTTGCTCACGTCACCGCTTGCATCATACCAGCCGCCATGAACATCCACCTTTTTGCCGGAATTGAACACCGACATGCTCTTGTCCCAATCGACAACGGGAGTCTTATCCGCACGGTCATCATAGAAGTAATTGAGCACCGACCGGAGCGTATTCTTTGCCAACGCATCGTCGGCAACAGTGAACTCACCCGAATTCTGCGGTTGACCATTTTCGGAAACCTGCAACGTGTACTTTCCTGCGGCAAGACCGCTCAAATCCGCCACATAAAATTTGCCATTGGAGAGCCAATTGTCCGGATTCGAACCCACGGAAAGTTTGCCAGTCTTGACAGCAGTACCGCTAGACATGACACTAAAATCTGCACCATCCGCGAGGTTATCGCTCTTGACGATTACGGAAATCGGCAGGCCGACATCGTAACCGACCTGGTTGTAAAAGAATTTGGTCTCAGCAGAGGCAACGCCCGCGCTCAAAAGAACAGCGACAGAGAAAATCGGGGAAAGCTTATATATATGCATGCGCTAAATATAGATACACGAGGCTTTGGAAAAAAGTAAAATAAACCTCATACGAGAAAGAGGAATACGTTTATTTTTAACGCATTTTCAGCGTAGATTAGAAAATTAACCTTAAGAAATCCAACCGAGAACCCCCGCAGAGCCATTCAACATTGCAATTTACTAAAGGATTTTCATAGCAATTGAGTCAAAACGAGAAGTTTTTCCGAAGCCCAGGCACACACAAAGAACGAGTAAACAGTGCCTTTCATCACAATTCAACGCAAATTTTACGTTAATTAGTAAATATTTTTTACGCAGTTCAAAAAATTTATTGACCGTTCAATTTTCAAAACCTATGTTTGCGGTGTAAAGAAAAAACGACTGGATTCTTCGCGATTTCATCGCTCAGAACGACATCTCAGACTTTAACAATCAAAAACAGAAGACATAACTATGTACTACGAAACCATTAAAGTTCTCGACTGCACGATCCGCGACGGCGGCCTCGTCAACAAGCACGATTTTTCTCTTGAATTCGTGCGTAGATTGTACACCCTTCTCACTGCAGCCGGCGTAGACTACATGGAAATGGGTTACAAGAACTCCCCGGAACTTTTTGACCCGAAGGAATACGGTCCGTGGAAGTTCTGCGACGACGACCTGCTTTGGAAGGTCAAGGACGGCATCGACTCCAAAATCAAGATGGCAGTGATGGCCGACGTGGGCCGCGTCAACATGGACGCCGTGAAGCCAGCTTCCGAAAGCCCGTACCAGATGTTCCGCGTGGCAAGCTACGTCAAAAACATTGACAAGGGCATCAGCATGGTGAACGCCTTCCATGACATGGGCTACGAAACGACGCTCAACATCATGGCCGTGAGCCGCGACCGCGGTCCGGAACTTGACGAAGCGCTCCACCAGGTCAACGAAGAGTGCCACGCCGATGTGCTTTACCTCGTCGACAGCTTCGGCGCCTTCTACCAGGAAGACATCGATAAGGAACTCGCCCGCTACAAGGGCATCGTGAAGAACAAGAAGTTCGGCTTCCACGGTCACAACAACCAGCAGCTCGCCTTCTCCAACACGATCCAGGCCATCATCAACCACGTCGACTACCTTGACGGCTCCGTGTCCGGCATGGGCCGCGGCGCAGGCAACTGCACCACGGAACTTCTCCTCGGCTTCCTCAAGAATCCGAAGTACGATCTCCGCCCGGTTCTCGACGCCATCCAGGAACTATTCTTGCCGTTGCAGAGCAAGTACGAATGGGGTTACATCATCCCGCAGATGATCACGGGTATGCTCAATCGCCATCCGCAAGACGCTATTGCCGTCCGCAAGACCGAAGAAAAGGATATGTATCGTAAATTCTACGAACACATGATTAACGACTAAGCAAATCCAATCATTAAAAAAGAATCCCGATTTTGAAATTTTGTTCAAAATCGGGATTTTTTTTAATTTATATAATTTATTTTGTATTTTTATCCAGCTTCAATCAAAGGAGTTGGATACAAATGAAACTCATTAAAATTCTAACCGCAGCCGCCATTACTTTAGGAGCACCTAGTATTTGGGCAGACTTGATACGCGAAGACAGCACACCCTGTTCGCCGACCATACACCTAAAGTTACCAACACGCTGGTCAGACGCCTATATCAGTTTAGGAGATACTACTATTAAATTTCCTAAAGCAAATGCTAATGGATGGTCTACGATTTCGCTTGCAGATAAAAGCATCACACAAAACGCCACCAAGTTTTTCATCAACAGAAACAGAAGCAGAAGTTGCTATAAGCATGAATGCCTATTCCCCGATGGCGTCTACAAATCTTATTTTTACGAGTATTTCACTTGCTCCACCTTCAAGGAAGACAATGCCGAAGTCTGGATTCAGGAACACCCCGATCCAAGCAAAGAGGGACAAATCTACATGACGTACAAAGAACCCGTCATCCATGATTTTTACGTCTTTGTTCCAGACAATCAATCTTGGCTTATCGGAAACCCCATCGTCGAAGAAAACGGCAAACCTCACGAAATGCACCCAGATTCATCCCACCTTGGATGGTACTACAGGCGCTACATTGACGAAGAGATTCCAGGCAGCGTCCTCATCTATCACGAAGGCGACGAGGATAAGAAAGAAGCAATCGGCATGAAGGGCAATGGAGAAACAAATGCAACTCCAGCACCAATCCCGTTAGCCGATCTTTTTGAACTATATTCAAGCGAAAAAGATTACAGCAATGCCCTGTATTTTGTTGCAGACAAAGAAGAAGCGTCAAAACTTCCAGCCGGCAGCGATGGATGGTATACAAAGCTGCCCGCAATAAGTGGTTCTAGCAGTCTCGATTTGATCACCACAATTTATGATTCCGACGCTTCATTGCACGGAGCGTTCTCTTGCGCACCGGGATGGTCTCCGGGCGTCAAATCCAACTACAACGCCTGTTATTATCCGACAGCAAAGTATTCAACAACTATAACCGCAGACACCACGATTCCATGTATTGGCGTGACCACAGGGATGGTAGAACCAACGCTTGACCCCCAAACCAAAAAGTTGAAGTTGACCGCCAAAGGTCAAAAATGTTTCGGAGAACAAGCAGACGAAGCTTTTGCAGCACTCTTCACCGCCACCCCGGGCATAAACGAAAGCTATCTCTTTAATATACCATTCCATAAAAATTTTCGCGGAAAACTAGAATTTAACTCAGACACATACCAAAGCAAAGGCGCCACCGTACCAGGCGGTTTCTATCCCGCTGAAGTTTCTCCAAATGATGGCGCCATGCTATCCGAACGCTTGCCAGCCGCCGAAAGCAAGCGCAGAGCTGATGGTCCCGTATTCTACTGCACCGATCCAACAAAAAACTCAAAATATCCCGACGGTCTACGCACAATCGATGCCACAGAAAAAGTCCCGGTCTACAATCTTATTTGTAACGGACCAGGCTGGGACAAAGGCATTGACTGCGAAGGCATCTACATAAAAGGCAACGAATTCGGCTTCGACAATTCGCTAACTCCGTTGGGCGAAAAAATTTCTGAAAAAATTGGCGTCGCATGGAGTGGAGATGGTTGGGGATGGTCCTGCACCGACGCCTTCCCCATTGATTGGCCCCTTTACACTGAAGGTTCAGAAGCACTTGCACCACCAGACTATCCGGGGGCTAGCACACCCCGCTGGACGTCTATAGAGCAAAGCAATGACGTAGATGGTGCGGTTTTCACCACAGCAGGGCGCAATCATCATTTCTGTCTTGAATCACACGCAAGATTCAAGTACAAAAAAGGATTAAACTTTAGTATTGACGGAAACGACGACATCTGGGTTTACATTAACAATAAATTAGCAGTTGATGTCGGCGGCGTTCATATGTCCGCTCCAGGCTATGTCGATGTTGACAAGTTCTTGCCAAGTGCAAAATTGGGCGACATTTACGATATTGACATCTACTTCTGCAACCGCCGCAACCCATCAAGCACGCTGCAAATCACGACAAACATGATTCTGGAGCAGTCCACAATCGACCCTTCTGATCCACACACTATTGCAAGTCGCAGGATAAGCTCTGATTTACGCCAATTCCGCATTGCTAAAACAGGAACGCTTGAAATTACAATTGTCACAGGCAAGCAAAAAGCAGCTAAGCAATATGCGCTCATAGACATGAAAGGCCAAGTACTTTCAACAGGTCCGTTGAACAGCACCGAGACCCGCGTGAAAGTTCCAACATCTGGAACATACATCGTCAAGGTCGGGCACAACCACAAGAAAGTTAACGTAAAATAAAGCAATAAAAAAGGTCCCGTTCCATCAAGGAGCGGGATTCTTTTTTACAGTCCGTTGAGTTCCAGCAACGTTGCCATATCAGTCGAGTTGATTTCAAAATCAAGCTTGGCATTCTCACGAATGTGCTCTTCGTGCTCAGATTTTGGAAGCGGCAAAAGCCCGAGCTGTAGCACAAAACGGCTTGCTAGCTGCGGCACCGACACGCGATATTTCTCCGCCATTGCACAGACTTCAGGCACCTTCAGGAGGCGTCCGCATGCATTTGGCGAATATGCTTCCACCAGAACCCAGTTCTGTTCACAGAAATCAATCAACTCCGTCGGCACATGGCCGATGTGAACGCGAATCTGGTTCACCGCCGGGAATACGCGAGCGCCAGCCAGCAAATTGTTCAAATCGTCAATTTCAAAATTCGAGACGCCAATCGCTCGGATTTTGCCAGATTCGTACGCTTCTTCAAGAGCTTTCCAGACTTCAAGATTTTCCGTGAAGTAGCGTTTGCCAGTAGTAGACCCCATCTCTTTCCACGGACGCGGAGCGTGGATGAGCATCATGTCAATGTAGCGTGCATCCAAGCGTTCCATAGATTCCTGAATACAGCGAACCGCACCCGCATAGTTTTTCACTTCGGCAGGAATTTTCGTCGTTATAAAAATACTTTCACGATGAATCCCCGTCGATTGAAGCGCAGCTTTGAGACCCTCGCCAACCCCGGCTTCGTTTTCATAGGCAATTGCGGTATCGACATGGCGATAACCGGCATCAATTGCAGTAGCTACTGCCTTCATAGCCACACCATCGGACATCTGCCATGTTCCCAAAGCAATTTTCGGGATGCGTTGCCCATTATTCAGCTTATAAAATTCATCAAGTACCATATCCGACCTCGCAACTTACGGGATTCAAAAGGATTCCCTTGTTCTAAATTAATATAAATAGAAACACGAATTCCGCAAGCCCGATTCGTGAAAGTTCTAATACCACTTTGGAATATTTACTGGTGTGAAAACCACGTTGTGGCTGTTATCAGTCCTAAGTTACTGAGGTTGTTTTGCAACAGTTCCAAGCTCCAAGTTTCTAGTCACTAGAATATTTTACATTGCAATCTCTAGTAACTATCAACTATTAACTAGTAACTACAAAAAAAACTACTTCTCTATAGTCTTGATATCGCCTTGAGCGGCGCGGTTAGCGTTGTAGGGATCGATATGCACGAGGGCGTCAACGACATTTTCGTTTGAATCGATAAGCAACTGTTCAACTTCCTCGGCAACATCATGGGCATCTTTCAGTGTCATCTGGTCATCGACCACGATATGCACATCCACATGCAAGTCACTCCCGACATAACGAGAACGAAGACCATGCAAGCTGATGACTTTCGGGTGCGAAAGTGCCAAATTGCGCAATTTTCCAAGAACATCCGGATCCGCACCGCGGTCCACCAACTGTCGAAGCCCCGGAGCTGCAATTTCAATTGCCGAATGCATCACGAAAAACGCCACAATAAGCGCACCGACGGAGTCCGCAAACCAAAGTTCCGGAAGCAAAATGGCAAAAACAACGGCTACAAGCACAGGAATAGAGCTAAAGGAATCGCTACGGTGATGCCAGGCATTCGCCTCCAGCACTTGGCTACGGATACGGCGACCGGCATTTCGCGTATAGCGGAAAAGGACCTCTTTCACGACAATGGAAGCTAGAGCCATGATCGCCACGGACGTTTCTGGATGGGAAGCTTCGCCCGCCAATAGCGCAAGCACCGCCTTATAGCCAATCCCCACGCCCACGGCAGCAACAGCAAGCCCTATACCGATCGTAATAAGCGTTTCAAACCGTCTATGACCATAAGGGTGTTCCGCATCTGGCGGGGAATTCCAAAAATGGCTGCCGATAATCACGGCGACATCGGTCACAAAGTCCGACGTACTATGAATCGCGTCTGCAACAAGCGCTTGGGAATTGCCCACGACACCCACAACGAACTTGGCAACGGAAAGGGCGGCGTTCCAGCCAAGCCCCATCCAAGTCACTTTGCGGACTTCAGCACTGTCATCTTTTTTGCGTACACGAGTCATAACCTTTAAGCTAGAAAATTTGCAACCCTACGCGCCCCTAATTCATCAAAATTGCTGTAATAAAAAATCAATGTTTCTATTTTAATGCTTATGAAAAAACTTTTAAAAGTCATTATCATCGTTGCCGTCTTGGCCGCAGTCGCCTTCGGCGTCAAATCGTTTTTCTTCAACACGGACGCATCCAGCCAGGTGGGAGCCCTCATCAGCACCAAGGTGGTGACGGACACCATCAAGACGACGATCTCGGCAACGGGTACATTGGAACCTGTAGACCAGGTGGAAGTCGGTACACAAGTTTCAGGCGACATCGCAAAAATCAACGCCGATTTCAATTCCAAAGTCAAGAAGGGACAAGTGATTGCCGAACTTGACAAGTCGAAACTGCAATCCACGCTAAAGCAGGCAATGATTTCGTACAAGAGCGCCGAGAACGACCTGAAGTTTAAACAAAGTACGTACGACCGCGTAAAGAAGCTTGCCGAAAGCAAGAGCGCCAGCGCCGTAGAACTGGAGCAGGCCGAATACAATCTGAATGCGGCAAAGCTCTCCGTAGAACAGCGCCAGAACGAAGTTGCCCAGGCTCGCTTGAACTTGAGCTATGCAACCATCAAAAGCCCAATTGACGGTGTGGTTCTAAAGCGAGCTGTCGATGTCGGCCAGACGGTTGCAGCCTCCATGAGCACTCCGACATTGTTCATCATCGCAAAGGACTTGGTACAAATGAAGGTCATGGCTGCCGTCGACGAAGCGGACATCGGGCAAGTCAAGGCCGGACAACGAGTCTCGTTCACCGTTGATGCCTTCCAGAACGATACGTTCCACGGCACCGTACAAGAAGTTCGTCTGAACCCGACAACGACAAGCAACGTGGTGACTTACACCGTCGTGATTACCGCAGAAAACCCTGACCAGAAATTGCTCCCCGGCATGACCGCCACCTGCACCATCGTCACGCAAGAAATCACGGACGCAGTCACAATTCCGGTCAAGGCTCTCAAGTTTAAGCCCGCCGAAGGAACCCCGATGGTCGACCCGAAGGATATTCCTCGCCCACCGCGCAAGTCTGCCGACTCAGCAGCCGTGGCAAGCGACAACTTCCCGCCCCCGCCTCCTGGCATGGGACCGGGCGGCATTCCGGGTACAGGCGCCAAGAAAAAGCACAAAAAGCCTAAGCTCGAAGGGGACCACGTGTGGATCAACATTAACGGCAAGGCTGCTCCGCGCCGCGTGAAGATAGGCCTTAACGATGGCGTGAACGTCCAGATTCTCAAAGGACTGAACGTTGGCGATTCCGTGGTCGTAAGCCAGGAAACCACAACGACCAAGACTAGCAAGTCGGATGCAGCAAGCCCGTTCATGCCGCAGAGACCCGGGAAGAAGAAGAAATAGTTGGTAGTAACTACTAACTCAAAACTAGCAACTCACTCATTCCCCTAGAACGTACTTTAAATAAGCATCCAAAAGCGCTGAGCCCCAGAGGTAAATGATCGGGGCTGCAATGGCGAGGAACGGTCCGAAAGGAATTTGCCCGGCTTCCTCGCTATTCTTGTTATTAGCAGCTTTTTTCGCGGCAATCATCCCGTACGGAACCATCACCACGATTCCTAGCAAGGCCGCAACCAGGAGTGTTTCCACAGCGCCAGTGAGGCCCATAAGCGCACCGTAGCCAGCCAAAAGCTTGACATCGCCAAAGCCCATTGCGTCTTTCTTGAGCACTTTAGTCGCAATCCAGCCAAGCAGATAAAGTCCGCCGCCTGCAACAACGGCGCCAATCAAGCTCTGGAGAGGCGTCACGCCTCCCGGCACAAGCGAAATCAAGAGGCCAGCGACAATTCCACCGACCGAGATGGAATCGGGAATCAGCTTGTACTTGCAATCGACGGCGCAAACGGGATAAGCGCCAAGCAAAAGCCAGAACATCGCAGCCGCATCGGCCCAAACTTCTGGCGACAATACCGGCCGCGAAAAATCCGTCCCGAAACCAACCGCCGCATAAAGCGCAAGTGCCCCGAGAAGCCCGCAAAGGCTCTCGCCAATCGGGTAAATCACGCTAATCGGCTGTTTACAGCAAGCGCTCTTGCCTCGCAACCAAAGCCAGCCTACAATCGGCAGATTATACCGGATCGGGATTCTCTTTTTGCAAAGCGGACAGTGCGAAGGCGGGTTGATTAAGGAAATTCCACGCGGCATACGGTAAACAATGACGTTATAGAAGCTCCCGACGCAAGCGCCAAGGCCAAAAAAAACGATTAACCAGTACCAAAGTGGAATTTCTTGCATAAAATCCTCGTCTTTTTTCGAATATAATTATAATTTAGTTAAACATTTATCTAATACTTGGAGACCCCATAATGAATATTGAAATTGCTGCTATCTGTGATGCCGCCACCGCAAACGACGTTGGTGGACGTTTAAACATCCTTGGAGCATTTGACCGTATTTTTGCAAAATTTCCGCTTGTGATTCCGCAGTGTTCTGCAGCATTCCGCTTGCGTTACCAGCGTGCAGAAGCCGGCACGCACCAGTTGAGCCTTTCTATCGAAGATGTTGTCGGTCATCCGATTGTACCGCCAATGCAATCCGAAATCGAGCTCTTGCCGGTCGTCCAGGGTTTTGACACCGCAGCCGTGAACATGGTTTTGAACATGCAGCGTTTACAGTTCAAGCGCCCGGACAAGTACATCGTCCGCCTCGTCGTAGACAACGAAGAACTTGCAACGCTCCCGCTGTACATCCTCGAAGATCCGCGCCTCGCCCAGCAGAAGCAGCCGCCTCAGGCTGACGAAAACGGCGTTGACGGAAGAGCATAGCGTCTTCGCCATAGTAGGCAGTAGACAGTAGGAAGTGGTCAGTATTACTTCTAAAATGCGCCGAGCATCAACGCCCGGCGTTTTTTCTATTTTATACCTGAACAGGATTCCTTCGCTTCGCTCGGAATGACGTTTTTAAACTCGCTCGGAAAGACGTTTCTAAGCAAACATTTTTATTTTATTCAAATGCACTCTATTTTTTTTAAAATTTTCGTTCCGTTCATCGCAGCATGCCTTACCGCCTGTAGCGGCATCAATGACAGCTGGGAAGTCAAAGGCGGCGGTTTTATCAAGTACAGCATCAACGATGGCGAGGAAATCACACAGGAATTGGGCAGATACGATGTTGAAATTCCCTACGTTCGCAACAGCCACCATTATTTGCTTATCAAAATCCCGATGGAACAGAGCGTCCGTAAAGACCGCCTGAGCATCATGGTCAACGACCCCAAGCTCAGCAAAAACAATGTCGTTCCAGGTTACACGTGGATTCAGGTCGAAGGCACCCCCAAAGCCCTCCTCAAGGGCGACGACAACTACGTTTCCATTGACCAAAAGGACAAGGTCAAATGGTCGGCGTACATCAATCTGCATTTTGACGACTGTCGGCAAGGAAAATGCAATGATAGCTTGCCCCCAATCCTCTTTAAAGGCAGAATGCACTACTGGATAGCCGAAGAAGACCAGTAAAAATCGCTTGATTTGCAAACTTCGCAAATGCTGAAAAAAAATTTGATTTTTATTGAGCAAGGCCCTTGACAAGCGATTAATCTTTTTCTAATATTGGGCTACCTTAATGGTCGATTAGCTCAGTTGGTTAGAGCGCTACCTTGACATGGTAGAGGTCACAGATTCGAGTTCTGTATCGACCACTGAAAATCCTCGCATTTCTGCGAGGATTTTTTTTGTTTTCTTCAGACGACTCTCAGACTCTCAATTAGAGTT
>Ga0310696_10003715_pt1 | contig 18961 bp, 16 predicted proteins | sample AusTroGonzalo_MG_4_FD_203885 | JGI IMG/M metagenome (GOLD analysis project Ga0310696, IMG submission 203885) | Bovine rumen microbial communities from tropical cattle in Woodstock, Queensland, Australia - Gonzalo_02 (v2) (version 2) | ecosystem: Host-associated > Mammals > Digestive system >... | reverse complement strand
CAAGAATCAAGAATCAAGAATCAAGAATCAAGAATCAAGAATCAAGAATCAAGAATCAAGAATCAAGAATCAAGAATCAAGAATCAAGAATCAAGAATCAAGAATCAAGAATCAAGAATCAAGAATCAAGAATCCGCATTTAATTATATCTGACTTAAAATTTAAGTCAAGTTTTTCAGTCAATTTTCTGCAACTTTTTTCAATAATTTTAGTAACTTTTTTGTTTTTGGAGATCGACAATGAAAGAATGTATCAAATGCCGACAGGAACTGGCGGACGACGCAATATTTTGCCATGCCTGCGGTGCAAAACAGGTTCAAGAACCTAAAAAATGTTTTAAATGCGGTGCTCCGCTTGTTGAGGGAAGTGCTTTCTGCTCAAAATGCGGAACCAGACAGGATTCGGAAAATTCAACTCAAGCCAAACAAACGGTCTCTCCTGCATCTGTGATTTCAAATGTCATGGAAAATCCGAATGTTAAGAAAGCAGCTGATTCGGCATCACAAATTTCATCAAATTTTACTCAGTATTTAAGAGGATTATCGCTGAAAGACTTGTCTCCGGAACTTATAGCTGTAGCTGTTTGTTTTCTTATAGCAACAATAATGCTCTTATACGATGGATTACCAAGAGAATTTACGAAACATTTGCCAGCCGTTGCATATCCTACGTTTATATTCACTTGTATTTCCAATGTAGTTGCAATAATTTTTATTTTGATAAAAAAAGAAAAATGGCTTTTCTTTCCATTTTCACTCTTATTAGTTTCAAAACTTGTTGATGATATTGCCTTCTCAATATTTTACATGTCAGTGGATTATGAGAACTCTTGGTTGTTTCCTTTTAAAATATTTCCTATCGTCGCCTATGTACTCATAGCATGGATTTCTTTTATGGTATATAAAAACAAATCCCTGCCACCAAAATGGACTTTGCTATACGCCATCGCGGTATCTGCTATAATGTTCCAGATTCCGACAATTCCCAGACTTTGGCCTCTTGAGCCGGCATTTTTTATATTTGCAGGTTTTGCAATTTACCTGATTTATATATTTTGCCAAAACAACAAAATGGAAACAAAACAACAATTTTCCTTACCAGTCATTATAATTTTCATAATAGGTGCGCTATGCAGCACCATATTCTCAGCTGGCAAAATCCAAAAATTTATAGGTATTATATTTTATAGCATCGCACTTGTAGTTTATCTTTTTCAAAGCACAAAAACCCCGAAAACAGAAATAGAAAAACCGGAAATGAATGAAGATGATGATTTGAAACCTCTTAAAACTCAGAAAATTTCTCAGGATTTAATATTGTCTGCAATATTTTTTCTTTCCATCCCACTCTTTTTATGTTTCGGGTATTTTAGAGACATTTTAAATACGGCAGCCATCAAAGATAGTGATATTTTCATAGTAACAGTTTCACTTATAACAGTTTTGTCAATTCCGGTTTTGATTTTCATAAAAAAAGAAAAATGGCTGATTTTCCCATTTTCCATATTGTTTGTGATGTTAACGATAAAAAATATAATACTAAAGTATCCTAGAGAAATGCATACATTTGACTACCAAGACATGATCTCTTTAGATCTATACGCTCTTTCAGGGTACATTGTTGTGCTTTGGGAATCATTGAATGTTTTCAGAAATAAAGCTTCGTTATCTAAATTTTGGAAAATATATGCTGTCATAGCAATATTTTACCCATCCATTATCCAACCGTTTTATTATCATACCCCATCTTTGGCAGTAACTTTAAGTCTGGCATTCGTCATGTATCTGAAATGGGTTTCGCAACGAACAGAGATCGCAGAAATCACTGAAGCAAAAATTTCAGGCGAACGGAAAGCTGTCGAATTATAGTTATTATTAATTTTTTTTATTGGAGGAAAAAATGAAAAAGGTTTTCTTAGTTTCAGCAGTTTTTATGATTTGTTTGCTCTTCACCGGTTGCGGTGAAAAAAGCGAAACAAGCATGGGTTTGCAGTGGTCAAAACTCTCCCCCAACAGTATGGATCATCTTAATGCTCTTCTGTACTGCCAAAAATTAGAGGAAGAGGGTCACAACGACTGGAGACTACCGAATATCGATGAATTGAGAACACTTATTAAAAACTGTTCAAAGACAGAGAAAGGCGGTTCCTGCAAAGTAAGTCAAGAGTGCTTGTCACGAAAATGTACTGAACCCATCAATTCTTGCAGTTGTGAAAAGGAATCAGACTACAGCAGATTGGGTGACGGCAGGGTCAATGTGTGGTCAAAATCACGGGTTTCCGATCTTTCCGGCTATTCATGGGAAGTAGGTTTCCATAATGGAAGCGTCTACTACTTCAAGGACAATTTCGAATATTACGTCCGTTGTGTAAGATAAAATCAGAAAAAGGAGGAAAAAATGAAAAAAATTGTCTTTTTATCAGTTTTTGTACTTTTTGCACTTGTAAGTTGCAGTGAACAGCAGACCGTAAACAATCCTCAACCATCTGTAGCACCTCAGTCACAAGAAACTCAGAAACAGGAGAAAACACATCAGACAACAGAAGCAGCGCAGCCGGAAAAAGTTGAACAAACTGAAAAAGCAATCATCATTGAAGGTTTGCAATGGTCGGAAAAAGCATCCAAAACAATGAATTGGGGCGAGGCAGTTATTTATTGCGAGAATCTCAATGAAGATGATCACAACGACTGGAGACTACCAAATATTGATGAGCTCCGAACGCTAATCAAAAACTGCCAGGGTTCTCAATCAGGCGCTTCATGTGCTGTATCAGACCCGAATCATCTGGCAAGCAATGATATGAGTGATGATTGTCACTGCGAAGACAAAGAAAACAACGGCGGTTATTACAGCAAACTTGGCGATGACGACAAGGTTTGGCTTTGGTCTTCCTCTACTCTTTCCGGTAATTCCGGCTCAGCTTTATCTTACTCTTTCGCTTGGGGTGTAAATTTCAAAGGTATGCTTGTGACCAATCGCTATAAGGCCAGTGAGACTAACGAAAACTATGTCCGTTGTGTAAGGAATTTGTCGCATTCTAATTCGAAGAAAACTGCTAAAAAATCCGCTGGTTCTAATAATAAAAAAGAGACAACTGAAACAGAAAAATTACAATGGTCGGAAAAATCAGCTGATGTAATGAATTGGCACAAAGCAAAACAATATTGCGAGAATTTAACCGAAAATGATCACAAAGATTGGAGACTACCGACAATAAGTGAGCTGAGAACTCTTATAATAAACTGTCCTTCAACACAAACTGGCGGAGAATGCAAAGTTACCGACAGTTGTTTGTCTTCTTATTGCTTCAATGACCTTATATGCTCAGGTTGCGATGCTTTCTATAATGATGATAGAAGTGGCATACACAGTAAATTAGGTGACATGATAGATAGTTTCTGGTCTTCCTCTGTTGTATCCGATCATCCCGAAGGTGCTTGGTTTGTGTCTTTCGGCAGGAGAGAGGTGAACGCCACCCTCATAGACGAAGATGCACGTGTTCGCTGTGTGAGATAAACTCAGAAAAAAGGAGGAGAAAATGAAAAAATCACTTTTGTTTTTTCTTGTTTTGACAGCTATGTGTTTAACTATTGGCTGCAACAAAAAAACAACAGAAGCTGTTCAGCCAGAAAAAATTGAGCAAACTGAAAAAGCAATCATCATTGAAGGTTTGCAATGGTCTGAGAAATCTCCGAAAACCATGAATTGGAATGATGCTATAAATTACTGCAAAAATCTCAACGAAGACGGTCATAACGACTGGAGACTGCCGACAATAAGTGAACTCAAAACAACCATAAAGAACTGCCGGTCAGGCAGTTCATTGTGCAGAATGTCGGACAGCTGTCTTTCTTCAGGCTGCTACTCATATAATTGTTATTGCACGAAAACATCAAATAACGGCGGTTATTACAGCAAACTCGGAGATGATGAAAATGTAACATTATGGTCATCCTCTGTTCTATCAGATGATTCCAATTTCGCTGCGGTTGTAGATTTCAGCAAAGCGGGTGTTTTCGGCAGTCATATGGCTTCGGCTTCTCCCGACGACTACGTTCGTTGTGTAAGGAATTTGCAGCATTCTGGTTCGAATAAAACTGCTACAAATGCAGAATCAACTAAAGAAGAAAAGGTTGAAGAAATCGAAGAAGAAAAAAAAGTCTCTCGGGCAAAGAAATCGGAAAAAACAGAAAAATTACAATGGTCGAACAAAACAGCTACTGCAATGAAATGGAATGAAGCAAAACTACATTGCGAGATGCTCAACGAAAGCTATCCCAACGACGACTGGAGGTTGCCAAATATCGATGAATTGAGAACGCTTATCCAAAACCATTCTGGCACGCAGAGCGGCGGATCATGTCCTATTTCCGAGAAAGCTGGGAAACTTGCGTGGAGTGACAGAACATCTGATTGCGAAGGCAGAAGCGGCAGTAATTTCAGCAAATTAGACGATGGCGAATATTTCTGGTCTTCCTCCGTTACTTCCAATCGTTCTGATTCCGCTTGGCGTGTGAATTTCTACAATGGGGAAATATACCCCGGCCGCCACATAGATTACGGCGGTGATGTTCGTTGTGTGAGAAACGCCAAATAACACACGGTTTCACAACCCAACTTCTTGATTCTTCAAAATCATTTTCCCGACAAACACAGTCTTGACCACATTCTCGCAAGCGTCGCTTTTGTCGCGCAAACCACGACCTGCTTGTGTGCGAAGTGGCTTCGCTCCCCGTTTTTTTTGATCTCACTCTAAATCCACGTCTCTTCTCCAACGTGGCGAAAGGAGAAAATTCAAGCAAGAGAACACCGTTCCCCATCAGTTGATCAAACAAACTTTACATCCTGAACTCAGCAAATAAACTCCCCCCGATGCGTTTTTTGACGGAGAAACAATGAACAGATCGCCGTGGTCATGGGTTCCGACACTTTATTTTACGGAAGGACTGCCTTATTTTATCGTTAACACCGTTTCCGTGGTAATCCTGAAAGATCTCGGGACAAGCAACGGAAAACTGGCGATGATGACAAGCCTTTTAGCCCTGCCATGGCTTTTCAAACCGTTGTGGAGCCCTCTTGTCGACACTATAAAAAGCAAGCGCTGGTGGATAATCGCGACTCAGCTGTCTATAGCTTTGACGGTCGCGCTCATCGCGCTGACGCTCTCCGAACAACCGACTTTCACGATGACCCTCGTCCTTTTCGCGGTCACGGCGTTTGCCTCCGCCACGCACGACATTTCGGCTGACGGATACTACATGATCGCTCTGGATGAAACGCGCCAGCCTGCTTTCATCGGCATCAGAAACACTTTTTACCGGATCGCGATGATCTTCGGGCAGGGAATCGTGGTGGTTCTGGCAGGAATTATTGAAAAATATGCCGGAAATATTGAGACGGCATGGAAAATCACCCTTCTTCTGACCGCAGGAATCCTCGTGTCGCTCGCTTTCTATCACTCGTCGTTCCTGCCTGAAGCAGAGACACAAACAAGTGTAAAGAATGAAAACTATTCGGAATTATTAAATAATTTTGTCACAGCTTTCATATCATTCTTCACAAAAAAAGGAAGCCTTGCCGCAATAACATTCATGCTTTTATACCGTTTTCCCGAAGCGCTTCTGATGAAAATGCTCTACCCGTTCTTCAGCGACCCTAAATCTTCCGGAGGACTCGGACTCGACAAGGAAGCATACGGCATGATCTGCGGCTCTGCAGGCGTCGCGGCACTGCTTTTGGGCGGCATTCTCGGAGGTTTCTATATTTCCAGACACGGATTGCGCAAGTCCATGCCGCTTATGGCGCTGAGCCTGACTCTGCCCTGCATAGTCTACCCCTTTCTCGCGCTGGTCCAGCCTGAATCACTCGGAGTGACAGGGCTGTGCATTGCCTTTGACCAGTTCGGCTACGGATTCGGCTTCACCGCATACACGGTCTATATGATGCAATTTTCCGACGGTCCGATGAAAACATCCCACTACGCAATATGCACCGGTTTCATGGCGCTTTCCGCGATCATTCCGGGCGCGATCGCCGGATATCTCCAGGAAATCTGCGGATACACAGGATTTTTTGCTCTCGTGCTGCTAAGCTGCGCGGCAACGCTCGGCGTCACCCGCATGGTGATCAGACTGTCAGAAAAAGCCCTGCGCAAATCATGACAGCCAAGACAAGCTCCAGGAAACTTTAAATAAAAATCGCCTCAAAAACTTTGAAAATCATCTCTTTCATGCTATTAAAACGCAGTTTTTTTATTTTAGAGGAAAGATGGAAAAAATTGTTTCTAGCACAGAGATCGCTCCGAGAATCCACAAGATAGTAATAACAGCTCCGCAGATCGCAAAAATGTGGCAGCCTGGACAGTTTCTGATCCTTCACGTCAAGGAGGACAGCGAAAGGATCCCTCTCACGATCTGCAAACGCGATCCTGAAAAAGGCGAAATAACGCTTGTCGTGCAGGCTATCGGCGAAAGCACGCGCGAGATCTGCTCGATGCCGGCAGGCTCCCCTATCCGCGATGTTCTAGGCCCTCTCGGGATGCCGAGCGAAATTGACGTGAATTTTAAAAATGTCCTTTTCGTTTCAGGCGGAATAGGTATTACACCGCTCTATCCGCTGATTCAGAAATACTACGAACTGGGAAGCCGGACAACGGTCCTCATGGGCTTCAGAACAGCGAAAAACCTCATTCTTGAAGAAGAGGTCCGCGAGGTCGCAACAAATACGATGATCGCTTCCGATGACGGCTCTCTCGGCGAAAAAGGCCTTGCGCTGGACCTCATCGCTCCGGCAATCGAAAAATGGGGCAAGTTCGACCATGTCTACATCGCGGGGCCCGTCAGAATGATGCAGTACACTGTCGCGGAAGCGGCGAAATTCGGCATCAAATCGACTGTCAGCCTTAATCCGCTTATGATCGACGGAACAGGAATGTGCGGCGGCTGCCGTGTAAACATCGGAGGTCATGTCAAATTTGCATGCGTTGACGGCCCGGAATTTGACGGAGAATTGGTTGATTTTGAAAAACTAGCAAAGAAATTAGGTACTTACAAAGATCATCAGTGCCGTATAAGATAATTTAGAGGTAAACATGGATATTTTCACCATTTTCACGAAGGGCGGAATCGTCATGTATCCGATCCTCCTCTGTTCGATCGTGAGTGTAGCGATACTTTTTGAGCGTCTTTTCGCTCTCCGGAAAAGCAAAATCATTTCGAACAAGGATCTTCTGCTGCATCTTGCCGAAAAAGGTTCGTGGGACGAAATGAAAGAGGCAGCCGGAAAAAACGACGACTTTTTCTCCCGCACGGTCTACCTTACTCTTAACGATCCCGCCAGTAGCGGCGAAATGCAGAAAATCACCGAAATGTATGCAAAAAAAATGACCGGTGAAATTTACAGCCGCACTTCGATCCCCGGCGTGATGGCAACTCTTTCGCCGCTTCTCGGACTCCTCGGAACCGTTCTCGGCATGATCAGAATCTTCAACAAATTCACCGAAGCCGGCGGAAATCCGATGATCCTTGCGGGCGGAATCTGGGAAGCGCTCATCACGACCGCAGCCGGACTTACTGTCGCGATCCCAAGTCTCATAATTTACCGCTTTCTGACTTATACGGCTGACAAAAGCGTCGCCGAACTTGAATTTTTATTGGAAAAATTCGTGGTTTTAAAGACAAAAAACAATGGCTAGAAAAATTAATTTCAAATTTTTATTTAAAAAACTTGATTTTCATTATTTTTTAATATAATTTTTAGTGTAATATTTGTCAATGGAGAGAAAAATGGCTGAAAACAGAAGGGAAATGATTGAAAATGTTATCAAAAACATCGAAAAACAGTATGGAAAAGGAGCCGTGATGATCCTCGGCGACGAGACCAACATTGATATTCCGGTCATTCCGTCAGGTTCGATGAGTCTTGATATAGCAATGGGTGTAGGCGGTTATCCGAGAGGAAGGATCATCGAGATCTACGGCCCGGAATCTTCCGGAAAAACGACTCTCGCCCTTCATGCGATTGCCGAGGCACAGAAAAAAGGCGGCGCGGCTGCATTTATCGACGCAGAGCACGCTTTTGACCTCAACTATGCTAAAAAATTAGGTATCCAGGTAGATTCGCTTATCGTTTCGCAGCCCGATTACGCCGAGCAGGCTCTGGAAATAGCCGAAACTTTGGTAAGAAGCAACACTATCGACATTCTCGTTGTCGATTCAGTTGCGGCACTCGTTCCGAGAAGCGAGATCGAGGGCGAGATGGGCGAAAGCCAGATGGGTGTTCAGGCAAGACTTATGTCGCAGGCGATGAGAAAACTCACTGCGGCCGTCAGCAAATCAAAAACATGCCTCATTTTCATCAACCAGCTCAGAAGCAAGATCGGTGTAATGTTCGGCAACCCGGAAACGACGACAGGCGGAAACGCCCTTAAATTCTACGCTTCGATAAGGATCGACATCAGAAAGATCGCAAGCATAAAGGAAAAAGAAGTCGTTATCGGCAACCAGGTCAAGGTAAAAATCCAGAAAAACAAGATGTTCCCGCCTTTCAGAGAAGCAATTTTCGACATAATCTACGGTAAAGGCATCGACCGTCTCACCGACATGATCAATGTTGCGGAAGCTGACGGGATCATCGTAAAAAGCGGAAGCTGGTATGCATACAACGACGAGAAACTTGGCCAGGGAATTTCAAACGCGGCAAAAACTTTGAAGGAAAATCCGGAGCTTATGAAGGAAATCGTCTATAAAATCAAAGAAAAGCACAATATGCTCAAAGAAGGCGACGAACTTCAGAAAGCCGCACCTAAAACAGAAGAAACCGATGAAGACAAAAAACAGAAAAAAGCCGGGAGCAAATAATGGAGCAATTTCAGGAATATCTTCAGTTTTTGAACAAGCTTCTCCATGACGCCGCAACTCTCGGAGCATCCGATGTCCATTTGAAAACATACAGCTCACCAGTATTCAGAGTCAACGGAATGCTGCACAAAATGGAAAAATACGGCATTCTCAGGCCCGAAAAACTCAACCCGATGATTTCGTCGATCCTCACCGATGAGCAGCGTATGGCGCTCAAAAACAGCACGGAAATCGACCTTTCGCACAGTGTTTCCGGCGTCGGCAGATTCAGGGTCAATGTCTTCAAGCAGAGAAGTTCGCTCGGTGCGGTTTTCAGAACGATTCCTTTTTCGGTAAAAACTATAGAAGAACTTCTTCTCCCGCCAGTGATCAAGAAAATCGCCGACAACAGACGCGGACTGATCCTTGTCACAGGAACGACCGGAAGCGGTAAATCTACGACAATGGCCTCCATGATCGACTATATAAACTCGACAAGAGCATGCAACATCATAACGATCGAAGACCCGATAGAATTCCTCATCAGAGACAAAAAAAGTATAGTCAGCCAGCGGGAAATAGGCATTGACACCAAATCTTTCGCGGCGGCTCTCCGCGGCTCTCTGCGTCAGGACCCTGATGTAATCATGGTCGGAGAAATGCGAGACCTCGAAACGATTGAAATCGCCCTTGCTGCCGCTGAAACAGGTCACCTCGTCATCAGCACGCTCCATACTCTGAACGCGGTCGAAACAATCAACCGCATAATCGCTGTTTTCCCCTCCAACTATCAGGGACAGATCCGTCAGCAGCTCGGCAGCGTCCTTACCGCCGCGATCAGCCAGCGCCTTCTTAAAAAGAAAGACGGACAATCGCGCGTTCCTGCGGTCGAGATCCTTATCGCATCCCAGCTCGCCAAAGACATAATCCTTGACGGAACTAGATTCAAAGAACTTCACGATATCATCGAAAAAGGACATCTGAACTACGGAATGCAGACCTTCGACCAGTCGATCTTCCAGCTTTATCAGGATGGTCACATCTCGGAAAAAGAAGCGCTTGAAAACGCAACAAGTCCTGACGACCTTATCCTCAGAATGAAAGGCGTCAGCATTTCAGGTGACGGAGACTGGGGTTCTTTCGACGACAGAGGCGAAGGAATGACTCCGCAGTACGAGCCCACAGATTTTGATTTCGACAACTAGTTTTTCAGGAGTTTCCATGAAAATCGCAACAGTCCAGAACAGCCCTGTTTTCGGGGAAAAAGAAAAAAATATCACCGATTTGCTGAAAATGATGGAATCTGCTCCGGCAGAGCTTTACATTCTGCCCGAAATGTCTTATTCAGGCTACCAGCTTGTCTCCAAAGAAGAGGCTGAAACGCTCGCCGACAAAGTCGATTCAGACAACATCATGCGTTTTTTTGAATGGTCGAAGGCTCATGGAAGCGCGGTGATTCTCGGTTTTCCCGAAGCTGCCGAAGACGGCAAGATATACAATTCCTCAATTTTCATAACTCCAGAAGGCGACAGGCACATCTACCGCAAATCGCACCTTTTTTATAAGGAAAAAATTTTTTATGCACCAGGAAATACCGGCTTTTTCGTCAATGAATGGCACGGAGTCAAAATCGGTCAGGCGATCTGTTTCGACTGGTATTTTTCGGAAAGTTTCAGAACTCTGGCTCTTCTGGGAGCAGATCTGATAGCGCACTGCACGAACATCGTCATGCCCTACTTCCAGCGGGCGGCTTTTGCGAGAGCGATCGAGAATAAAGTCTACATTGCAACTTCCAACCGAATCGGAACAGAAGAGCGCGACGGCGAAAAACTCGTCTACACCGGCGAAAGCGTCATCGTCGATCCGCTCGGCAACTACCTTGTCGATGCTCCGAGCGATAAAACGGGAATATTCACGGCTGAAATCGACACAAAGCTTTCCAGGAATAAAAAGCTCAACGATTTCAACGATGTGATCGGCGACAGACGAACGATTTTTTACAAATAAAATCTAAATCATGAAAATTTACCAGATCGGCGGCTCTGTCCGCGATGAAATCTTGGGGATCGAGGCGACCGACAGGGATTTTGTCGTCGTCGGAGCAACTGAAGCCGAGTTTCTGGCGAAATTTCCGAAAGCAGAAAAAGTCGGGAAATCCTTTCCTGTTTTTCTTGTGAACGGCTGCGAATACGCCTTCGCCCGGAAAGAGCGTAAAAACGGCCGCGGTTATACCGGTTTCGCCGTCGAATTTTCGCCTGACATCACTCTTGAAGAAGACTTGAAGCGGCGCGACATCACGATAAACGCGATTGCTAAAGATCCCGATTTCCCAGGCGGATACATTGATCCGTTCGGCGGTATCGAAGACATAAAAAACAAAAGAATAGTCCATGTTTCGGAGGCTTTTGCCGAAGATCCGCTCAGGGTTTACCGCGTTGCGCGTTTTGCGGCGAAATTTCCCGATTTTTCGGTCGATCCGGCAACAATAAAACTCATGAATTCAATCGGCGAAGAGCTTATGGCGCTTTCGACCGAGCGTGTCTGGAACGAACTTGAAAAAGCGCTTTCCTACTCCCGTCCAAGCCGTTTTTTCGAGATTTTGAAAGAGGCTGACCTCTTGAAATTCCACTTTCCGGAAGTCGCAGATCTTGTCGGAGTTCCGGCGGGACCGATCCAATATCACCCGGAAGGAGACGCTTTCATCCACACGATCGAAACGATGGACCGCCTAAAAAATTCAGGCAACAACGACCCGGTTGCCATGTTCGCCGCACTATGCCACGACTGGGGAAAGGCTGCATCATCGCCAGACAACTACCCGCACCACTACGGCCACGACAAGGCGGGAGTTCCTATAATCGAAAACTTCTGCCGCAGAATGAAAAACATTCCGCAGAGATACATTTTTGCGGCAAAAACTGTCGCAAAATATCACATGATCGTCCGCGAGATCGACAAAATCACACCGAAAAAAGCGATCACTATAATCCAAAATATCCTTAAATGTTCGTGCGGACTCGACGGCTTCATGGATGCAGTCAAAGCAGACAACGGGCGCCAGAACGACGAAGCACGCGCCTTCATCAGAAAAATGCTCCCTGTCCTTGATGTAAAACTGCCTGAAAAATACTGGAATGCCGGCAGAAAAAGTTCCGAAATCCTCACCCAGCTCAAGGTTTTGAAGTATAAGGAACTGGCGGGAAAATAATATTAAATACTGCATTTTTTTGTTTTCAAGAGAGATTTCAATATAATCACACGTTCCGTCGTGTGCGGCTTTTTAAAAACGCTTTAACGGTTTTTCAATGGGTTACGCCGAAATAACTTTGAAACTGCCGACAGATTATTCCGAAGATCTGCTCAGAAAAAAAATCGGCGAAGAGATTTCAAGCAGAAATTTCACTTTCCGCATTCTTAAAAGAAGCCTTGACGCAAGGAATAAACGCGACATCCACTTTATGACCAGGATCGGTGTAACATCCGACAATCTTTCAGGAAATACGCCAGAGATCCAAAAGCTTGAGATCATAAAAAAACAAACGGATAAAAAAGTTGTCGTCACCGGCTGCGGCCCGGCAGGAATTTTCGCCGCGCTGATTCTCCAAAAGGCGGGATTTCATGTCACAATCATAGAAAAAGGGGCGGAAGTCGCAAAAAGAAATGAAAAAATCACCGAATTTGAAAAAACAGGAACTTTTGACTCTTTAGGCGGCTACTGCTTCGGCGAAGGTGGTGCCGGAACTTTCAGCGACGGCAAGCTTACGAGCAGAACAAAAACCATAAGTGTCGAAAAAGATTTTATTTTTGATACATTTATAAAAGCAGGGGCGCCAAGTGAAATCGCCTTTGAAACATATCCTCATGTCGGAAGCGACAATCTTAAAAAAATCATTCCGGCAATAATTTCCGACTTCAGAAATTACGGCGGCAAAGTAATTTTTGAAAGCGAAGTCACCGGAATTTTCAAAAACGGCGACAGAATAACCGCAGTCGGAATTTCAGGAAAAGAAAGCGGAAAAATAGAAGGTGATTTTTTTATTTTTGCAAACGGCCACAGCTCGTTCAAGCTTTACAAGTTATTGATTTCTCAAGGAGTTTTATTCTCAACCAAACCTTTTGCGATCGGTTTCAGAGTCGAGCATCTTCAGGAGGAACTAAACTTTTCGATGTGGCGCCGCTACTCGCTTCCCGGCGTAAAGGCGGCGGAATACCACCTTACCGCCGACTGCAATCCCGGCCACGCATTCACTTTCTGTATGTGCCCCGGCGGAAAAGTCGTGCAGTCCGCACCGGATGAAATTTCGTCGGTTGTAAACGGCATGTCAAACTATGCAAGGAACGGAAAGTTCGCGAACAGTGCGGTCGTCACGCCGTTTTCGCTTGAAGAGCTCGCAGGAAAAGAAATCTCAGCCGGAAAAGCTTTGGATCTGCTTGAAAACATGGAGCATGATTTTTATAACTTCAGGAAATCATTTGATATTCCTGCAACAAGAATTTCATCTATAATACACGAAGGAAAGACTGCCGATTTGCCGGAATCAAGCTTTTCATTCGGACTCGTTCCGGCAGATTTAAGCGAATTTTTTCCGAAAACCGTCTACGAAAGGCTTAAAGCCGGACTTCAGATTTTTTCAAAAAAACTCGACTGCTTCGAAAACGGAACAGCCATGGGGCTTGAAAGCAAGACCTCGGCACCGATAAAATGCCTTAGAAATCAAGATCTCACCGCTGCTCCGTTCACCAATCTCTATATCTGCGGAGAAGGAAGCGGCTACTCCGGCGGAATCGTCTCCAGTGCGGCGGACGGCATAAAAACGGCCCTCAAAATAGTCACAGACTTTTGATAATTTCTATGGAGATTTAAATGAAAAAAATCTATCTGTTTTTTGCAATTCTGATTTTCCTTGCAGCAAGCTGTTCCTCAGGCGATGATGACAAAACCGATATTACACCGGAACATGATGGAGAAGAGACTTCGGACAGCGCTGTAACCGACAGCGATATTACAGATGACGAAAACGATACCGCTCCGGCATCGGATGATGACAACGGTGATTCCGCTCACGGCGAAGAAAACGATACGGCTGATCCAGGCAACGATTCAGGCGATTCACACTCTGACGAAGACTCTGCCGATTCATCTGATGATTCAGGCGATTCCAATTCTGATGAAGACTCATACGATTCAACTGATGACTCAGATACCGGCACCGGCGATGACGATCAGGATATTATAATTCCGGACATTCCTGTCGTTTTCGGAAACATCTGCACAGGCCAGAAAAAATGCTACGACGAAACAGCCGAAATTTCATGCCCGAACGAAGGCACAAAATTCTTCGGTCAGGATGCGAACTATGCAAAACTCGGTAAATGCATTCCGCAGAAATTCACAGTCAAAGGTTCCGGTAAAGAAAAAATCGTTTTTGACGAGAATCTCAAACTCGAATGGCAGCAAAAAGTTCCTGAAGGCGAATTTGATTGGCAAAGCGCCGAAAATAATTGCAAAAAAGAATATGCCGGAAGCTACGGCTGGCGGCTTCCGACACCGAAGGAACTTCTTTCGATCGTTGACAACGGCAGATATGATCCCGCGATAAATACAGAATATTTCCCAGACACACAGAACGAACAGTTCTGGACTTCGGCAGATTTTGTCTCGACCGAAAGCTATGACTCGGATAAAGCATGGTTCGTCAGCTTCGACAAAGGCTTTTTAAGCCACGAAAAGAAAACCGAAAGCAAAAAGATGCATGTCCGCTGCGTCCGCGGCACACCTTTACCAGACGGGAACTTTAAAACCGAAAAAATCGGAAAAGACGAAATCGTTAAAGATTCTGTTACAGGTCTGATGTGGCAGAAAAGGGAACTGAAAGACAATGTGGATGAAATCGGAAGTTTCGAAGCAGCCCTTTCTTACTGCGAAAAGCTCACTTACGCAGGATTTTCTGACTGGCGGCTTCCGAACAAAAACGAGCTCGCCACACTTGCGGACTACGGAAAATATCACCCTGCATCGGCTTTCCCCGGCATGACAAGCAGATCTTTCCGCACTTCTACCAGCGATGCCAAAAAAAGCGATAAAACCAACGACTGGAAAAACGCGTGGTATGTCACATTTTATGAAGGCATTGTCAATTTAGAAGGCAAATCAACTGGCGATTTTGTCCGCTGCGTCCGCAACAGCCTTACAGACTGAACTACAAACTGAAATTTTCGTAAAATTCGAACGAATCGCGTAATATTCCGTCCTTTCCGAGCCTGAACCAGCGTTTCCGACGCAATGATTCGTTGAAATAATTCAAAAAAACTTCGTAATTATCGTCATTTTTATGCTCAAGCGAATAGTTGAGGAACCTTGAAATCTTCATCAGAGAGGCGATATCGGCACGTTTTTTGTCATCAAAGGGATAAAGCGCGCTTCCGCGGCAAAGACGGACATTTTCAGGGATTCCCATCTCCTCAAACATAGGAACGCCGGGAACGAGATATAGCGGGCTCAAGCCGCCTTTAACGCCTAGTTTATGCAGGTGAAGAAGCGTGTTACAAGTGTCTGAGACTTCGGTTCCCGGAAGTCCGGGAATGAGAAAGACCTCGATTTCGGTCTTTCCTTCCGTGAGCTCAATCACTTTTTCGATCTCAGCTATTCCGTGCGGCCTATGAAGATGGTCGGCGACACTTTTTTCAGCCGAAACAAGCGAGAGATCGAGCTTTATAAACCCCGCTTTTGCAAGTCTTGCCGCAAAAGGAAGGATATTGCGCACTGTCATTCCGTTCATCGCTGTGTAAGACAACCCTTTCTCATGCATTTCTTCAAGAATTTCAAATATCTGAGCAGCATATCCGCGGTTTGAAAAAATGTCGTCGTCTTCGATATCGACCACTTCCGCACCAATACTCAGAAGGTATTCGAGCTCTTTTTTTATGTGTGAAATATCCCTGTAAGCAAGTTTGTTGTCGCGGTGGATCGAACAGAATGCGCAGCGGTTGCGGCAACCTGAAGAAAAAACGATTTTCGCGATCTTTTTCTTTCTGAAATATCTCAGATTTTCCCGTTTCGGAATCAAACCTCCGCACCATGCAGGCTCGAACGAAGGTTCGTTCATAAAAATTTCGCCGTTTTTCCTGTAAATGAGCCCAGGGACTTCTTTAAAATCAATTTTTCCGGCAATCGCATCGGCAAGAAGCGGCAGAGTGACGGCACCGTTTCCGCAGTTAAGATAGTCCGCGTTTGTTGTTTCGGCGATCCTATTTTTCTGCGCGTTCACGGCTGTTCCGCCGATACAGAGAGGCGTTTTTGAGACCTTTTTTATTTCGGCGGCAAGAAGTTCGACATCCGGGTGGTAAGGCGAGAAAAGCGAACTTAAAGCAATCAGATCAAAATCGTTTTTAGCAATAAAATCAAGTATTTTCCTAAAGCTGTCCCCTAACCTTTTATAGCTGTTGTGAAGTGAAAAAGGAGAGGTATCTTCCTCGTAAAATTCAGAAAGATAGCCGAATTCGGGCGGAGCAGAAACCGTTTTGACTTTTCCGGAAGCTGTCGAATCGTAAAGAGTGACCGAATGTCCGGCGTTTTCCAGAGCCTCGCGGATATATTCAAGCCCGAGCGGCTCCATTCTGTGGATCGTGAAGTAAAAATCGAAAACCGGCGGCGCAATAAGAAGGATTTTCATTAGTTCTTTCTGTTGAAAGCGTTCATCGCCGCTTCTACACTTTCCGAAACGAGCATTTTTGCGATCTCGGCCCATTTTTCGCGTGATTCTGCGATTGAATCGAGTTCTTCTTCCGAAAATTCGGAAAGAACATAGTCGGCAATGTTTATCCCGGCTTCAGGTTTGCCGATCCCTAGACGGATCCTTGTAAAATCGGGAGTTTCAAGCTCTGCAATTATCGACTTAATGCCGTTATGACCGGCAGAACTGCCGTTTTTGCGGATCCTCTGCGAACCGAAAGCGATATCCATGTCGTCGTGGGCAATAATGATTTTTTCAGGTTTTATCCCGAATTTTTTCTTTGCAGCCTTCACCGCCAGACCTGAATTGTTCATGTAGGTCGAAGGTTTGAGCAGAACGACTTCGCTTGCGCCGATTTTTCCTTCCGCGACAAGGGCATTGAGCTTTTTTGAAAACGAAAATTCACCGAAATCAAAAGACTTTGCCACACTTTCGACAAACTTGAAACCGATGTTGTGGCGCGTAGAAAAATAGCGGGTTTCAGGATTGCCGAGACCCGCTATTAAAAATTTTTCCGAAATTTTAGGGGAAAAAAAGAACACGAAAACCTGCGACTATTCGCCGCCTCTTCCCTTGTTGATTACGATAACCGGAGCATCCTGTGTGAAAACAGGTCTTACGCCCTGCGGATAAGGAAGAGTCGAAAGTTTGATTCTGTCGCCGATCTCGTTGTTTGTTACGTCAACAACTATTTCAGCCGGAACGTCAGCCGGTTTGCATGCGACTTTAACTTCCTTGACAACCTGGAAAATTTTTCCGCCGGCGATTTCGCCTTTCGATCTTCCCTGTTTCGTAACCGGAACAACGATCGTGATCTCCTTGTCTTCGGAAACTGTCATGAAATCGACATGAATGATGTTGTCCTTAACCGGATGGATCTGAAGTTCGTGAGCGATTGCAAGGTAAGATTTTCCTTCATATTCAAGACTGAAAATAACATTTTTTCCCTGCGGAGTGTGAAGTCCTTTGATAAGCTCTTTTCTCTCTACCGCACCGCTGATGTTGCTTTCAAGATTTTTTCCGTAAATCTCTACCGGCACAAAACCGTTGTTTCTTACAGCCTTAACACTTTTTTTGCCCTGTTCTCTCTTTTCGACTGCGAGCTTAAAAGTTTCCATAATTTCCTCCACATACAAATTATCAATGGCTGGGGCAGAAGGATTCGAACCTCCGGATGCCAGAACCAAAATCTGGTGTCTTACCGCTTGACGATGCCCCAACTCTGTTACTAAAATTCTTTTTTGTAAAGAACACCCCGAAAAAATCGGCCGCAGTTTATAGTCAAATGTTGTCCGTTTGTCAAGATTTTTTATAAAAAATACCGTGGAAACCAGAGTTAAATATTGAAGTAAAGTTCGTATTCCTGAGGTGTCGGAGCGTTGTAGACGAAGCGTGCTTCAGCCTTTTTCTCCTTGATCCAGAGATCGATCAGAGCCTTCGGGAAAGCGGGCATAAGATATTCATTGTCGGCGGCAAGTCCGTCAAGAACGGCATTGAGGTTGAGCGGGAACATCTTGCCGTTTTCCTTGTCATGATAGTTGCTTTCAAGCGGATCGCGGCCTTTTTTGATGCCGTCTACGCCTGCAAGGATCATTGCACTGAGGAAATAGTAGATGTTCGCGGTAGCATCACCGGTCCTGTATTCGATCCTCTCTTCGCCTTTTGCAAGGTAGCCCGGGATCCTGATCGATGCTTCGCGGGATCCTTTCGCGAAAGTTGCGCTGACAGGAGCTTCAAAGCCAGGAACAAGGCGTTTGTATGAGTTCGTGCTCGGGTTCGAGAAAGCGAGAAGCGAACCGGTCAGGCTGTGGTCAAGAATACCTGCCGTGTATGAAAGAGCCTCTTTCGAAAGGCCGTGAAGACCATCGCCTGCAAAGAACGAAGAGCCGTTTTTGACAAGGAACTGGTGAACGTGCATTCCGTTTCCTGCTATGTTGTAAACAGGTTTCGGCATGAAAGTTACGAAAATCCCGTGCTCTCTGGCAACGTTTACTATTATCCATTTAGCAAGCGAAACTTTGTCACCGGCCTCGGCAAGGCTTATGAAGTTGAGCTCAATCTCAAGCTGGGAAGCGCTTACTTCGTGGTGATGGTATTTTACAGGAATGCCGACCGCGCCCATTGCGGCAACGATGTCGTTTCTCATGTCAAAGTATTTGTCAGCCGGGAAAAGCCTGTGGTAGCCCTGCTGGATCCCGAAACGCGGAGCATCGTCATAGTCCGGGCCGATCCCTTCCTGGCTCTGGACTTCGTAGAAACTGTGTGAATATTCGCTTGAATAGCGGACGCTGTCGAAAGCGTGGAACTCAAGCTCGATGAGGACTTTAGCGTCATCGGCGATCTTCTGTTCCTTGAGGTAAGCCGCGGTTTTCTTCGCGATACTGCGCGGAT
>Ga0310696_10003714_pt1 | contig 18962 bp, 11 predicted proteins | sample AusTroGonzalo_MG_4_FD_203885 | JGI IMG/M metagenome (GOLD analysis project Ga0310696, IMG submission 203885) | Bovine rumen microbial communities from tropical cattle in Woodstock, Queensland, Australia - Gonzalo_02 (v2) (version 2) | ecosystem: Host-associated > Mammals > Digestive system >... | reverse complement strand
GTGACATGTCAGCCTTTCTATGGAATATGGAGATAATGAAGATATTATACCATAGATTGTGCACTTCAGTCAATAGGGGTCGCAACATTTTGAAGATTAGTCAGTCAGCGAAGTGGCAAACTCGGGTGGTATTTGCCGTTGCCTGAAATTTGACTCCGCTTCCGTTGATTTCCAAGGAGACGATGTGATATAATGCCGCTGTGCGTGATTACAAGTCGAGATTTCGTGGTTTGCACGGCATTGGCAGGCGCGAATTCCTGGGGATGTCCGGCCTGGGAGGCCTTGCCTTTGCCTTCCCCTGCGCTGGCCTGGGGTTCGAGCCGTTGCCGCCGCTCAGGTTGCGCCGCGTCAACCTCGCCGTAGGAGCGGAGCGTCCTTTCCGGATCCTGCACGTGTCGGATTCCCACATCGCCCGCATTGACAGCCGCGACGGCGAGGCCTTGTATGCTTTCGCCAAGACGCGGTCGAGGATAGGCAGGGAATTAGGCGAGTACTATCTTGACGAAGCAGTCCACCACGCAAGGTCTGCCGGACTGAAAATTGTGCATACGGGCGACTTTGTGGATTTCATGAGCGAGGCGAATCTTGAGTATGCGGCGCGGAGGTTCCGCACAGACGACTTCCTTGCGTGCGTCGGCAACCATGAGTACTGGCTTGGCGCGGACAAGAAAGAGGTCGAGGAGTACAAGGTGCCTACGATCCCGAGGCTGAAGGACGTCTGGAACGGCGTGCCCGTTTCTGTCGCGAAGATGAACGGCGTGTCCTTTTTCGTGTTTGACAACGCTTTCAAGACTGTTACGGAGGAGATCGTCACGCGGTTCGAGGAGACAGTGAAGGACGGCCTGCCAATCGTCATGGTATGCCATGTGCCTCTTTGGGCTGAGGGATGCGGCATTAGGGCGCAGCATGTCTGCGGAGCACCGGGGGATGCCGGCAGAGAGACGTTTTCGAGCGCATTTGTGGAGCGGGTCAGGCACGAGCCGCTGGTTAGGGCGGTCCTCGCCGGGCACTTGCATGGACGCTGTGATTTTGACTTTTCGCCGACCGCACGCGAATGTGTGGCCAATGCGCTTTTTAACGGCGAGGCGGCGGAAGTATGTTTGTCATGACCGTGGAGTAGCGAATATGAAAACTTGCGTTGAATTGAACAAGATAGTCGCCGTCATGTCCCTGTCGGTTGGTCTTGCCGTTTTTGCGGTTGTCGAGCCTTTGTCTCCGACGGGCGGCGAAACGGTGACGCTGCTGCCTGAGGCGCAGCGGCGCATAATGGCGGTGGAGACCTATGATGGCAGGCTTTCCGCATTGAGAAAGGACAGGGAAGACGGCTGCGGCGTGTATTTCGGCAATGAAGACGCCAGATGGCGTACGTCGTCCCCCTTGGTCCTGAAGTGGCTTGCCACTGACGGCGAGAAAGGCCCTTGGCGGATTGCAATGGGGGAGGGAGAGTCGTTGCGGAAGCCCATGACGTGGTGGGTGGAAGACAAAGACATAAAGACCGGGAAGACAGAAAGGGGTGTCGTCCATGAATGGGAACTGCCACGCCCAAATCTTGAATTGGGACGCACCTACTGCTGGAAGGTGTGGAGCGACGTAAAGTGCGTGGTCGCGCATGCGCATGGCTCGACGATGTCCGGCGCCTGTGCAGTCTGCGGGAAGAAGTCGAATGTCCGTGAATCGCCAATCGCGTCGTTTTCGACCGATCCACAGCCGCCGAGATGGATTGCCGTCGAAGGCCGTGTCAAGAACATGCGCGACCTTGGCGGCTGGAAGACAGTTGACGGCAGGCGCGTGAGGCAGGGAATGGCCTACCGCGGACAGGGATTGAACGACAACAGCCCGAATGGCGATGCGCCTGGACGCAACCGCCTGATGGTGGAGGACGTAGCCTATCTCAAGGGTGTTCTCGGCATCAAGACGGACCTCGACTTGCGCAATGGCCGTGAAGTCGCGGGCATGGCGTGTTCGCCTTTGGGAGAAGGCGTCAGGTATGTCCAGCGGGCGGCGCCGCTGTACGATGGGATATTCGTGGCCTCAGACAAGCCGGATTGGGCCGGGGCGGAGGGGAAGAAAGCCATGGCGGCGAACTTCCGCGTGTTCTGCGACGAGCGCAACTACCCGATATACTTCCATTGCATTGGCGGCGCAGACAGGACGGGATCGCTTGCATACGTGCTCAACGGCATCCTGGGCGTACCCAAGCATGACCTTGAGGTCGACTGGGAATCGACGTTCTATCCGAAACTTCCCGAGCTGGAGCCGAACTACAGCGGCCCGAAGTTCTGGAGGCGCGAACAGTATTTCGACGAGGGGTTTTCGAAGTATGGTGGCGATGATACGCCTTGGAACGAACGAATCCGCCTGTATCTGCTTGATTGCGGCGTGACAGACGCGGAGATAGAGAAGTTCCGTTCGATCATGCTGGAACGTTGAAGCGCGCTTTTGCAGTTCCCCATGCATGCAGGTGAAGTCATGTAACATGGAAATCCCGGGGCGTATGGCATTGGAGCAGTGAAAAATGGAATGTTGCGACAGGAAAAACTTCATAAAGATGGCCATGTGCGGAATGGCCTCCGTGCCGATGGCATCGCACGGAGAGCGGGAATCCGGCGCTAAAGGTTCCGGAGCGCTGCGCATCGCCCATCTTTGCGATCCGCAGTTCGGCTTTTCTTCCGGCAGGCCGGCGATGAAGCATCGCTCACAGGAGCGCTACGTGGAAAACTACAGGGCCGACATTGCGCGGTGCGAAAAGGCCATTGCCATCATAAACGAGTTGAATCCTGATCTGCTGCTGTTTGGCGGCGACATGGCGCAGCACGCAAAGGACATTCCGCTCGAATGGCCAAGGCTGCTGAAACTGGTCAAGGTTCCGTGGATGGTGACTCCCGGCAACCATGATTTCGAATATCGTTCGGGTCGCGGGCCAGACCGTGTCGGACTTGAACGGTTCAAGGGCGTGTTTGGGCGCGATCACGAATCCCGCGAGATCAAAGGCTGGTGGATTATAGCCGGCAATTCCCAGTTCTGGTTCCAGTCGGAGGCCAAGAGCGAACAGGCGGAATACGAGACGTGGATCGACGCAGAGCTCGAAAAGGTGCGCACGTGTAAGGGCCGTGTGATTCTCGCTTCGCACATCCCGCCGTTCGCGCATGATCCGGAAGAGCCCGACTCGTACGAGAACTGCCCTCGCGCGCTTCGCGCAAAGAGGCTTGAGTCGTATCTTGCGTCGGGGGCGCGATTCTACCTCGCCGCGCATCAACATCGTCTCGCCGCGCACGGATACAGGGACTTGTCCATTCTGACGGGCGAGGCGATGTGCGCCAACTTTGATATGCGGCCTACGGGATTCCGCTTGTTCGAGGTCAAGGACGACTTTTCGTATTCCTGGAACTTCGTGGAAGTGCCGTGACATTCCGGGAATGGGGGCGGAAAGACGGAAGGTGAATGGTCTATGGTCGTACTGTGCCTGAAATTGGTAGTTATTTTTGCTTGGAATTTACCCTGATTCTTCGTGTCTATTAACTAGTTTGTGGTATAATTCCGATCATGCATGCAGGCGGTCCCTGAAGCAAAAACAAACAATGCAAGGAAGGAACTCCACAAATGAAGAACAGAACCGGGAAAATGTTGGCAATGTGTGTAGTCGGCGCGTTGTCGCTTACGGCGGCGGCTCTTGACGTCGCCGATGTTACGGCGCGACAGCGCTGGCCGTGGAATAACCTCGTTGATATTGGGTTCACTCTTTCGGGCGTCGAGTCGTCCGAGACGTTCTACCGCATTGACGTCAAGGCGAGCTATCCGGGAATGTCCGGCGATGCTGTTGCGGCGAAGACGCTCGTGTCCGAACCGCTCGTGAAGGGGAACGGCCCCCATACGATAGTTTGGGACATGGGGCGCGACCTCCCTGGGCTCGTTACGTCGAATCTCACGGTTACGGTCTTGGCGTCGCCGCTCGCAGCAATGGAATCCGTCTACATGGTGCTTGACCTGTCGGGCGGCTCGAGTGCGACGAGCTACCCCGTTCGCTATTCGCTGATGGGGCCGGACCTCTCCGACGACACCTGCCGCACTACCGAGCTGTGGCTGAAGCTCTGCCCTGCCGGCACGTTCACTATGGGCACGGACAGTGCCGCGACAGTCAATACGCAGCGCCTGCCCGCCCATACGGTCACGCTCACAAAGCCGTTCTACCTCGGTGTTTTCGAGGTGACGCAGGAGCAGTACTATCGTATTCGTGGCGATTGGCCCAGCTACTACACCAACGAAACCTGCCGCGCCACGCGACCGGTTGAGAGCGTGAAATACGACGATCACATCCGTCCGGCGGGACAGTGGTATGCCGGAACGATCTCCGATGGATATGCCTCTCGTTTCATGGGGCGCCTCCGCAACAGGACAGGGCTCAATTTCGATCTACCGACCGAAGCGCAGTGGGAGTATGCGTGCCGGGCTGGAACGACTGGTCTCTACTACGACAGCCGGTTCAAAGAGGCCAATATACAGAACTACTGCCGCGCAATCAACGGCAGCACCACTATTGGCGCAAGCACAGCGGGTAACCGCAACGACGACACGACGAAGGGATCGGCGAAGGTTGGTTCCTACGATGCAAATCCGTGGGGTTTCTATGACATGTACGGCAACGTTGCTGAAATCTGCGGCGATGGAAATCCGTATTCGGATGGATACACCAGCGCGAAGACCGCCTTTGACAATTACACGGGCGACTTTGTCGATCCCCGCAGCCCCATTCCGGGAACGACTCCGGCTCCGTCGAACGGCTATGCCGCTCGCGGCGGTGCTTTCACCGAAAGTTATCCGTCGTCGCACATGACATCCGTTTCGCGTCTCTGGCGCTACGACAGCGGTGCGGGCAGGGCATACGGCTTCCGCGTCTGCCTGACGGCGGAGTGATCATGTCGGCTACAGAAAGGGCACGGACATGAAAACAGGAAGATACATGCTTGCGGCGGCGGTTCTGGCGGCAGTGTCCGCCGCATCCGCCGCGACGACCGGGACGGCAACGTGCGCAGTTGATTTCACGGAGGCGGGGACGATGCGCTTTACCGCGCCCGCGTCCATCCGCTACGCTCCGGAGTGGGCTGACACGGGGGCGACTGCCGACAGCTGCGACCTTCTGCTCGTCACGCACGTCGGGCAGGAACAGTGCGCCACGCAGACGCTCGTAAGTGCCGCGTCTGCGGCGGGAGCGCATTCGCTTGGGCTCCCGGCGGACGGTTCGCGCTCGGTGCGGCTTGTGCTCGTGTCGCGTTCTGGTGGCTCGGTCGTCGGCACGCTTGCGAAAGACATCTCGTTTGCCATCGAGTCGCGGCCGTCAGCCGAGGGGTACTTCGACACGACGGACGAGAAGCTTGACCGCGTAGTGCGGGGCGGGGTGCAGCCGCAGCTTGTGTACTCCGACTCCTGGACGAATGGCGTCGCGTCGGTCATGATTGACCATGTTGCGTATGACGGCGAAACGACGACGCTGTTTTCTCAGTCGGCTCCGGCGGACGGTTTGTATCCGTTCAGACCGACGGGTTTCAAACGCTATAGGTACACCTGTCGCCTTCATTTTCTGGACTCGTCCGGCGAAGACATATGCGATCCGCTTACGGCCTCTTATTCCGGCATTTGGATAATGGGGGCCATACTGTCCGTATGGTGAAGCGTCCATTTGCGCGCGCGACGCTTCTTGCTGCCGCTTCCATGGCGCTCGTGTGCGCGGAAGCGGCGGTAGCTACGCGTGCGCCGGGCTGGACGTTCCTTGAGACGGAGAGTCCCGTGTTCCGCACGGGAGGCGGCGCGGCTCGCAATGCCTGCGTTGTCCGCGACTGGCGTGGACGCGGGGCGGCGGTCGGCGATGTCGCCGCCGATGGGTCTGTTTCGCTCGCTCCGCTGCCGCCTGGGTACTATCGCGGGACGGTAGGCGACGATTCGTTCACCTTCTGCGTCGTCACGACGAATCGCTGCCGCTCGGCTGATTCGTTCTTCGCCGTCGATTCCGCTCTTTCCGGGTGTTCGCGGCGCGGGTCGTACGACTGTCCGTGGTATGGCGGCGACTGCTGGCACGTCACGGCGGAACTCCTCGGCAAGTGCGGGGTGGCGCACACGCGCGAGCGTCTCGAGTGGGGGCCGTTCATAGAGCCGAAGAAGGGGAAGCGCGACTTCTCGCGGTACATGGCGAGCGCCAGGGCGATGAAGGAGAACGGCGTCGTGTCGACGGGGATATTCCACGACGCGCCACGTTGGCTGAAACGCCCGGGCAAGAGGTTCCCCGACGACCTAGCCTACCTCTACCGGTTCATGGAGGATGCGGCGCGGACGTTCGACCCGTACTACGACTCCTGGGAGTTCTGGAACGAGCAGGAGCTTGACTCCGCGCCTGTATGGGAATACGTCGCCGCGCTAAAGGCGTTTGCGCTGGGGGCGCGCGCCGGCAGCGCGACGACCGTCATATTGCCTGGGTCGATTTCCTCGATACAGCATTTCGGCTATGCGCAGGCGATGTTCGACAGCGACATCGCCAAATACGTGCAGGCGCTCAATCTGCACACGTACGTTCCAGTCGCGGGCTACAATGCGTTCCACGCCGACATAAGGAAGTTCCTTGCGGAAGCCGGCGTGCCGGACTGGCAGGTGTGGCTCACCGAGAGTGGCACGAACCTCGAGGGAAACGGCAAGGCGAAGGGTTCCCGGAAGGGTCTTATGGCCCATTCCGCCGAGCAGGAGATGGTCATCGCCGAATTCTTCCCCAAGAGCGCGATCCTCCACCAGCAGGGCGGCATATTCCGAAACTGGTTCTTCCTCTTTGGGTGCTACAACGAGCAGGCCGGCTGCCGCGACTGGGGCACCATGCGCCGCGACGGGACGGTGAAGCCCGTACATGCGGCGATTTCCGCAGTCACGTCCGAACTCGGCGACGCCAGGCTGCTGGGCGAGAAGCGGCTTGGCGACGGGCTGCGCGGGTTCGTCTACGCCAAGCCAGACGGCTCGCGTACGCTTGCGTTCTGGAGCAGGTCGAATCTCGACCGCGCCAACGGGCCGGTCGTGGGAATAGACTCGCTCTGCGAACGGAAGGTGGAGATCCCCGCCGCAGGCGGTGAATACCGCCTGACGGACTTGATGGGCACGCCGTCCCGCGTCAAGGCGGAGGGCGGGCGGCTTGCGTTGACGGCGACGCGCTACCCGCAGTATCTTTCCGGACTCAGGGGCGTTGCCGCGGATGTCCGGCCCGCCAATCCAGGAAGGCTTGCGAAGTACGTTGCGGCGGACGACGAGGACTTGACCGTCGTAATACGCCCCGAGACGGCGACTAACGACTTTACGGTGTCCGGCGGCAGCTGCGTAGCAGAACTTTGCAAGGAGAAGGGCAGGATGCGCATAGAGGTGTGGAACCTCTCGTCCGTGCCGAAGCGCGGGCGCATTGCCGTCTCGAAGGGGCGCCTGGAAGGCGGCGACGGCGAGCTTTCCATTGCGCCGTGGGGCAGGGCCGTCGTCGATGCGCTCTACGTTCCGCCTGCCGGCGAGCTTAACTTCGCGGCTGATTTCTCCGGCGTGTTCAACGGGAAGAGGTCGAGCCGCATCCGCGTGCCGATGTTCAACGCCTTCAAGTTCCTTTCGGATGGCGAGGTGGTCACGCTGCCGCAGCTTGACAGTCCGTCCGCATGGAAGCGCAACGACTCCGGCTCGAAATACTCCTGCACGTATGACGAAAGGGAGAAGTCGGTCAGGTTCGACGTGGAATGGGACAAGTCGAGCGGAGTGTGGTTCTTCCCCGTCCACGAGTTTGCGCCCGGCGAGTCGTTCAAGGGCGCCAGGTACATGGAGTTCGAGGTCAAGAACCAGCAGGACAAAGTCGAGAGCGACATGTTCTGCGTGGAGGTGATGTGCCTCTACGGGAAGGGCAGGAACCACAAAAGCGCGAGGTTCAAGTCGCCTGGGATGCACTGGGAGAGGCGGCGCGTGATGCTGCCGCCGGACGCCGGGGAGATGACGGGCTTCCGCGTGGGAGGCCTCATACACGGCCACAAGCTCTCGTACTGGATACGCAACTTCCGAATAATAAAGGAGAAGTCGTCGCACGACCTGAACGTGTGCGACTTCGGCGCATCGGTCGATGCCGCGCCTGCCGCCAACGCCAATGCGATACAAAAGGCGATCGACACGGCGTCGATGGCCGGAGGAGGGCGTGTCGTGGTCCCTGCCGGAACGTTCATGAGCGCGACGCTTTGGCTCAAGCCGAACGTCGAGCTGTATCTCGCGAAGGGCAGCGTCCTGAAGGCGAGCGACGACATGGCCGACTACAACGACGAAGACGCCTATCCGGAAAACTGGGGTGCGCCGTCCGAGCAATGGAGGGGGCTGCACTTCATAATAGCGAGGATGGCGGATGGCGCGTCGATTGCGGGGGAGGGGACTTTGCACGGCAATGGCGACGCCTTCTACGAAGACGAGCCCAAAGCCTACCGCCCGTGGATGAAGCCCGGCGCAGCGGCCTGGTGGAACGGCATTCGATGGTCTAGGGACAAGCAGAATCTCCGTCCTGGGCAGATGGTTGTATTCCTGAAGTGCCGCAACGTGTCCGTCCGGGGAATCACCATCCGCAATTCGCCTTGCTGGTCGCTTTGGTTCTGGGGGTGCGACGGCGTCAGGGTGAGCGACTATACGGTGCGAAACGGCGAAAACGACGGCAATTCGGACGGAATAGACATCGACTGCTCGCGGAACGTCGTTCTTGAGCGGATGGACATCGACACGGGTGACGATGCCGTCGCGATACGCGCAAGTGCGCGCTCCCATTCTGCAGACGGCAAGGGCAGGCTTGGCCTGCCGGCAGTCACGGAAAATGTCCGCATTCGCGACTGCCGCCTTCGCTCCACGTCTTCGGTGGTGCGCATTGGCGTTGGCGAAGGCGTGATACGCGACGTGGAATTCGACGGCGTGACGTGCGACCGCGGCGGCACGGCGGTCAGCATCTCGACCCTCTATGGCGATGAGGCTCGCGGCGGGACGGACATAGAGCGCATTGTCGTGCGCAACTCGCGTTTCGCAAACTGCCGGAGCGGTGCGGTGGTCAGGTCCAACGGAGGCGCCCATCTCGAATTTGGCATCCGCGACATACTTTTCGAGAACTGTTCGTTTGGCGGACACAGTCCCGTTGTCAAGAGTTTGCCCGGGGTCAGGTTCCCGATTCCGGAAAACGGCGTCCGATTCGTGCCCAGGGCGGCGACGCCCAAGAGCTGCATAGGCATGAAGCGCAGTTGGGATCCCTATCCCGGCTGGTGGGAGAGGCGGCACGAGGAAAAGCTTGCCGAGATCGCGGCGTCCGGCGGCGAGATAGACCTCGTGTTCGTCGGCGACTCGATCACGCACAACTGGGAAGGGGCTCGCGGCCCGGGATCGGCCTATGGCGGCAAGCCGCTCGCGGAACTGAAGAAGACTTATTCCGTCCTGAATCTCGGCTTCGGCGGCGACACTACGCGTAATGTGTTGTGGCGTCTTGAAAACGGAGAGCTGGACGGATACAAGGCAAAGTGCGTGATGCTCATGATCGGCACAAACAACGGCGGCACTTCCGCCGAGGACACCGCCGCCGGAGTCAAGACGATTCTCGACCTGATAGCGCGCAAGCAGCCGCAGGCGGTGACGATCCTCCTGCCGATCTTCCCGAGCGGCGCAACGGCTGGCCATCCGTGGCGCACGTCCAAGGAGAAGGTGAATGCGCTCATAAGGAAATTCGCCGACGGGAAGAAAGTCGTCTGGCACGATTTCAATTCGCGATTCCTCAATCCCGACGGAACGTTTCAGAATGGGATGATGATGAAAGACGACCTCCATCCGCTTGCGCCGGGATACGAGATATGGGCAGAGGAAGTCGCGCCGATTTTCAGGAAGGTATGCGGAAAGTGAGCGGTCTGGCATTGCTGAAAGCGACGGCGTTTGCCGCAGTTGCCGTCTTCGCGGCGCATGTCGGCGACGCCTTTGAGGTCGAGCAGGTTTTCCGCGAGGAACGGTTTGCGCGGGGAAACGTGAACCTGCGCGTGCTGCAGCCGATAGACGAGGCGGACTGGATATGGATCGACGACGGCGGACCGGCGAAGGGCGAGATGGACGCCGTGCGTTTCTCGTGCGATTTTGCCGGGAACGGGGCACCGCTGGAGATGGACGTTTCCGCCGACCAGCGTTTCGTCCTTTTCCTCGATGGGCGAGAGATCGCCCGCGGTCCGCACAAGGGGCTTGTGAATCACTGGTACTACCAGACGTATGCAGTTAGGGGGCTTGAACCAGGCGGGCATCTCCTTGAGGCAGTTGTTTACGACATGGGCGCCGGAGCGCCGCGTGCTGTCCTTTCCGCCGGAAGGAGCGGGTTCGTGCTGAAGGCCGGCGGCGCATACGATGCGGCGCTCACAACGGGCAAGGCCGGTTGGCGTGGTCGTCGCATAGCGGGAACTCGCATGGACGGTTTCGGCGACAGCGAAACTTTCTCCGGCTCCGCACAATGCGTTGCGGAAGGAACGGGATTCCTCGATCCCGCGGCGTGCGTGGAACGGCCAGCCCTGCCAGATGGGGTTAGGGTCGTGCGTCGCAGGGTCGTCGACAGCGAATATGGATTTCCTCGCGATGGATGGTCTCTTTTCCCCACGGAGCGTCCCGATCAGCTTTCCGTCGTTAGGAGCCCGGGGAACTTCAAGGCCGGACAGCCGCTGTACGGAGCAGACACTAACATCTACTACTCTGCATCAGACGCGTCGTTTCCGCTCGTGGCCGACATGAACGCGCTATTGCACGGTGGGAAACCGGTCGTGATTCCAGCCGGCACGTCAGTGCGTCTCGTATGGGATCTTGGCGACTACTACTGCGCCTATCCGCTTCTGGAGACGTCTGGCGGGAAGGGCGCGGAAGTTCGCTGGGGGTGGGCCGAGTCCCTTTACGACCGTAGGCACGACCGCGCGGACAGAAACGCCTTCGACGAGAAGCGCTGCGCACATGCGCTGCGCGACACATTCAGGACGGACGGACGCGCACGCGCCTCGTTCACCTCTCCCTGGTGGCGATGCGGCAGATGGTGCGAATTCGAGGTGAAGACGGCGGATGCCCCGCTCGTGCTGACGAAGCTTGCATTTGCCGAGGTGCGCTATCCGCTAGACGTCCGCGCGTCGTTCGAGTGCGACGACCAGACGGTTTCCGACGTCTGGAAAATGTGCCTGCGAGGACTCGAGAACTGCATGCACGAGACGTACATGGACTGTCCCTATTTCGAGCAGCAGATGTATCCGGGAGACACGCGGGTCGCCATGCTGATCGCTTCGGCTCTCAGCGGCGACGCCCGAATGAACCGTTTCGCGGCGGGCGTTTTCGACTATGCGCGCAGGGACGACGGGTTTGTGCCGATGAACTGTCCCTGCCGTGTTGCGCAGGACTCCGCCACTTACTCTATGTGCTGGGTCGCGATGCTCGGCGACTATGCGCTCTGGCATGGCGGCGGCGATTTCCTGAAGGCACGCCTGCCAGGGATGCGCCATACCATGCATGAGATATTGAACTATGCGAACGGCGACGGGTTGCTGGACGGGCTGCCAGGCTGGAGCTTCCAGGACTGGGCGGAGACGTGGGACGAGTTCGGCTGCGCTCCTGACGGCAGGCGCGGGGCAAGCGCGGTCAACAACCTGCTATTCGTATATGCGCTTGATGGCGCGATACGGACAGAGTCGTTTCTGGGCGATGGGCGGATGGCCGACTACTGGCGCGCGAGAAAGGCCGAGATGGTGAACGCCGTCATGTCGAAGTTCTGGTGCGAGGGACGCGGGCTCGTTGCGGACACTGCGTCGCAGGACTGTTTTTCGGAGCATGCACAGTGCCTTGCGCTTCTCGCGAACGTTCTGTCGCCAGACCGAGAGGCGAGAGTCCTCAAGGGTCTGCTCGAGGCGCCTGACCTCGCCCGCACGACGGTGTATTTTTCGCACTACCTTTTCGACGCGCTCGTTAAGTGCGGACGCACAGACGTCTTTCTAAAACGTCTCGATCTATGGCGCGACTATGTGAAGACGGGCTTGAAGACGCCGCTGGAAGCGCCCGGAGTGCGCGCCCGCAGCGACTGCCATGCATGGGGTTCGCATCCGATATACCACCTTCTTGCCGGCGTCGCCGGAATAAGGCCTGCATCAGACGGTTTCGGGTCTGTTGTCGTCGCGCCGCAGCCCGGAGGCCTGAAGTGGATTCGCGCGTCCATGCCAACGCCGAAAGGCATGGTGTCGGTTGACCTTCGCTTTGATGAAGACTCCGTTTCTGGGACTGTCGCATTGCCCAAGGGACTCCCAGGGGTGTTCCGCTGGCGCGGCAAGGACATTGCCATCGCTCAAGGCGTTAACAGCATTGCCTTCTAAGTTTTATGTGGTCGCAGGTCAGGTTGCTCTCCTGGATCGACCGCGGCTCTGACGTGCAAACGCAGAATATGATATAATCTGCGTTATCATGAAGCTGATGCAAGTATTGCTTTTTGCCTCTATGCTGGTAAATGCCGGCGAGTTCGACAGTGCCTTGCCCGTCTGGCCGGAGGGCGAGACGGAGACGCTTAACTCGTTCTTCGCGTTTCGCGGCGAGTTCGACGCGGCGCAGGGCGACTATGCGCTGGAGTCGTTCGAGCCGTATGGGTGCAAGTACATGCGCGTCCTTTCCGTCGGCGGGCGGGCGGCCGTCGCGGGCAGGACGGTCCTCGTCGTCGACGACATAATGACGACTGGCGCGACGCTTTCCGAATGCGCGGCTGAGCTTCGCCGCGCCGGCGCAGACCGCGTCTGGTGCGTGACGCTCGCTCGCTCCGTCCGCACTTGACCTGTACAGGGTATAATGCCAGCCATGAAGCCGAAATCCAGGATCAAATGCGATTTTCCGATTGTCCTTGTCTTCCATTCGTCTTCGCGGACGCCATGGAACGAGGCGTTCGAGGGGATGTCCGCGTACGCAAAGGAGGCCGGATGGAAGCTCCAGCTCGTCGAGGAACCCATCGGCGAGGTGCAGGTAGACCGCATGATACAGTTCTGGCGACCCCTTGGCTGCATCGCGGAGTGCGGGTGCGACGTACATGGGGCGTTCCTACCGCAGCGGTTCAAGGGCTGCCCAAGCGTGTTCATGAATCCCGTCGTCGCAATGCCGAAGTCGACGCCCTTGGTAGTGCAGGACAATCGAATGGTCGGGGAGCTTGCGGCTCGCGAACTTGCGTGTCTTGGGCTTGACCACTTTGCGTTCCTCGGCTTCTCCGACTATCCCTGGAACCGTGTGCGCGAAGAGGGCTTCCTGTCGACGATGTCGTCGAATGGCATCGAATGCAAGAAGTTCCTGATCCCGCACGTGGGAGTGTCTTGGAACGAAGTTGTCGAAGGCAGGGAATTTGCCGAGTTCCTGCTTGGCCTGCCGCAGCCTTGCGGGGTGTTTGCCTCAAACGACCTTCTAGCGGAATCGGCCCTTAACATCTGCCGCAAGAACAACATCGCAGTTCCGTATGGCCTTTCGGTCATTGGCGTTGACAACGACAAGACGTGCTGCGAGTTGGCGACGCCCTCCTTGACAAGCATTGACGTGAATTTCAGGCAGCAGGGGTATCGCGTGGCGGAATATCTTGGCGACATTGTCTCTGGCAAGGGCAGCATTGCGGGAAGGCGGTTCTTTGACCTCTTTTCCATTGTCCGCCGCCAGTCGACGCGGCGCCTTGCCAAGAAGTCGAAGGCCATTGCCTCGGCGCTGGAATTCATCAGGCTCAATGCATGCAGCGGAATTTCCTCGAGGGACGTCGTCGGCGGGTTTGCGCAGTCGCGTAGGCGCGCAGAGCAGCGCTTCCGGCAGAGCATCGGCCACTCGATCCTCGACGAGATAAACGCAGTCCGGATTGCACGGGCGAAGGAGCTGCTGCTTGTGCCGGGCTTCCCGATAGAGGGCATTGCGGCAAAGTGCGGCTTCAAGTCGACGGCGCACATGCGCGTTATATTCAGCCGCGCCACCGGCATGTCCCTAAGGAACTGGCGAAAGGCGCATTAAGGGTCTTGCCTTGGTATTCTTCAGCATTCTTGCCGTTTCGCAATCACATCTATTTATATTTCGCAAATGAGACGATATCGGTTGAAAACGCAGAGTGCCTTTTGGTATAATACCGAATCGTAAAAGTCGTAAACTGTCAAAACAACAAGGAGACGATCATGCAACATGTTCATACCGCAGCCCGCGTATGTTTCGCCATCGCAACGGCGGCCATCTCCGTAGTCTGCGCGGCGGCTACCGTTACATTCCCGTCAACAGGAAGTGACATTGCGTCGGCCGAGGATTGGGGCGGAACTTTGCCGGGTACGAGCGACATAGTCAAGTTCACGACAAACGCAACTGTCACGGCCTCCAGTGACGTCGAGTTCGGCGGGCTTGTCATGGGCAGGCAAAACAGAACGATTGTGCTTGACATGAGAGACTCTGTTTCGGGCGGTTCGCCAAGGCGTATCAAGATGAATGGCTCGTCCTATATTGAGGAGAACATATCGAATGCCAAGTACGTTCTTCGCGGTGGCCTCTGGGATTTCGGAGTGAATAGCGTCTGCACGGGTCTTAGCGGTGACTACACTTGGAACAACGGAACCTCCGCGCAAATAGACGGCGGGGCCGTAGTCCTCTGTGACACTCTTGCAGGACGTTATGGCGTGGCGACGACAACAAATTCACTCAGCGTTATTGGCGAAGGAACCGTAGTCACGGCGAAGACGGTGAAGGTGGCGCAGCTCAATGGAAAAAACAACAGGTTCGAGTTCAACGACGGCGCGAAGGTCGTTCTTGCCGGAGCAGGGAACTCCATGTCGGTGGGCAATGGCGATACATCTAGTTCCAGTAACTGGAACTGGCTGCGGATTATCGGCGGTGCGTCGCTGGAGCAGTCGGAGATCGGCGGCACGCTTACAGTGGGCCAAGCGGGGAAAGACAACCTGCTGTCCGTGGAGGATGGCGGCTTGGTCTCTTTGAAGGGGACTCTCAGTCTAGCCTACGACAACGATGGTAACGCAAACAGTTCAAGCGGCAACCGCATTTCGGTGAGCGGCGCGGGGTCGCGCTTCGTTACCCAAGGTGAAATTCGACTTGGACGAGGCTACGGAAGCTCCGCCAACTCGAACAATGTCGTCTCCGTGAGCGACGGCGCAGTCTTCACGAATGCCGCATTCCGCCTGCGTGGCCATGACAACGGGATCGTCATCTCCAACGCGACGATGAGTACGACCAGCGGCGGCATCGAGTGCATAGAAGCGAACGCTGGCACGGCCACCAACTGCTTCGTCCGGCTTCAGGGTACGTCGCCACGGCTCGTCCTTGCGGGGACAAGCCCCAACTGCGACTTCAAGGGGTCGTTCCGCTTTGAATACGACATTCCGGACGATGGCTATGCGACCGTTCCCGTGACATTGAACGAGTGGGCGAGAATGGCGGAGAACACAGAGTTCGTGGTCAATGGCGTGAAGGAGTTGCAGAAGGCAATGCGCAAGCGCGGAATCAAAAACGCCAGCTACGCGCTCTTCAAGGCCAACGGCAACCTCAACACAGGCATGCCAACTGCCGCCATGCTTGAACGTTGGAACGCACGGTTGCCAGAGGGTGCGTCTTTGTCCTACGCGAGCAGGACGCTCACACTTTCTGTAGAAGCTGTAGAACACGGTCTGATGCTTTTCGTCTTTTAAATCATGTGCAGGCTGTCGTTTCTTGTCTGGGCCGGGTGTTTTACTGCGGCTTTTGCCGCGCCGGAGATTTCGGTGCGGACGGACAATCCGGCGAACAACATGTTCGCCGTCGGAAGGAGGGCGACGGCGGAGTTCGAGGCGAAGGGGTGGAATCCCGGAGAGTCGCGCGCCGTCGTAGCAGACGTGTACGACTATCGCGACGAGAAGGTCGCGACTCTCAAGGGAACGCTCAAGGCGCGGAACGACGGTTCGGGGTCGCTTGTAGTGGAGCTGCCGACCGGCAGGTTCGGCTTCTTCCGCGTGCGCGCCAAGGCGGGCGACTTGGCGCTTCCGAAAGTCGGCACGCGCCCCGCCGGGGAGTTCACGTACGGGGTCGCGATTTCGCCTGACAAGCGCAGGAAAGTCCCACAGGACGCCGCGTTCGCCGGCCTCCACGGGGTGGCGTGCGACGAGGCGAGGTGGATGGGGGCGCACCAGGCGCCGTATGCAAAGATGTTCCCTTCCGCCGAGAAGCGGGACGAGTGGCGGCGCAATAACGCGCAGGACGCATGGCCGACATGGGGAGTGTCGTCGCTTCGCGTCGATTTCTGGAAGTGGAACCTGTCGGGCTTCAGCGAAGGGGCCGCGAAGTGGATACGCGACAACAAGAAGGACCTTACGCTCTGGAAGGCGTTCAAGGACGCCGACGGCAGGAAGGCACTAGACGAGTACGTCGCGAGGTGGACGAGGAACTACAGATCGTACCCGGCGTTTGAGGGCCGCCGCATATACGAGGTGTTTTGGGAACCAGACCTCTCGGCTCCCGACAAGGAGACGATCGTCGCCATTGCGGAACATGTCTCGAAGGCAATCAAGGCAAATGACCCAGAGGGACTCGTCGCGATGCCGACAATTTCGACGCTTGGCAACCTCAGCTACCACAGGGGGCTGTTCGAACTTGGCCTCCTAAAGTACGCCGACGTGTTCAGCCTCCATCCGTACGTCGCGTATCCGCCGGAGCAGAACGGACTTCTAGAGAACGTGCGGGCGCTGAAGCGGATGTTTGCGGAGTACGGGAAACCGGGCTTGCCATTTATCTGCACGGAGTCGGGCTACAGGACTTCCGCTTCGCAGGAAGGGGAGCGACTGCAGCTCGACGGACAGGTGAGGATGCATCTAGTCCTGCTCGGCGAGGGGATATGGTTCAACTGCCCGTTCTACGGCTACGACTACGGCGGCGATGCCAACAACAGGTCGGACGGCGACTACGGACTCATGTACAACCTCGACTACCCGAAGTCGCGCTTCGGGCCGAAGTCGATATCGCCGCGTCCCTCGTTCTGCGGGCTATCGGCGTTCTCGATGCTCCTGGACGGATGGAAGGCGAAGGAGTCGGTGGAGTGCCTAGGCGATACCGTCCTGGGCTATGTCTACACTAACGGGCTTGGCAACGCGACGCTGGCCATATGGGACTACGGCGGGGCGGACGCAACCGTCGACCTCCCGATAGGCCGCAACGAGTTCGAGGTCGCGGACATAATGGGAAACAGGAGCGTCGCAAGGGCGAAGGGCGGCACGTATTCGGTCAAGCTCTCGACTTCCCCGACCTACATATTCGACCCCGACATGCGCTTTTGGGAGAAAGGCATGAAGCGCATGCGCGAAGCGGCGGCCGCTGCTGCGCTTGCGAGGGAGAACGCGCCCGTGAAGCTGCTTGGCGCGGAGGCGGCGTTCCATGGCGACGTGCCAGCGGTCGACATCGACGTCCTCAACAACTCCGACGAGGAGCGCGTCGTGTCAGTCGGTACGCGCATTCTAGGCGAGCCGGACGCGAGAAGGTTCGGCAGGGCGACGCTCAGGCCGCGAGAACGCAGGAAGGTGCGCATCGCGCTAGGCGGCTTTCGTCCCGACCCGCTCAAGACCTTTAGCCTGAAGACGTTTGCGCAGGACATGGGCGGATGCCGTGCGGAGAAGAACGTGTCGGCGAACTTCCTCCGCGCGGAATACGCGCCCGGCGTCGGAAGCGGCGTCGCGGTCGCCGGGTGGAAAGGCGTTGTGCGCAGTCCGGTGCCGGGAGGGACAGACGATCTTTCCGCGGAGATAGGCTTCGGGTGGAACGAAAAGTTCCTTCTCGTCGACGCGCTCGTCAAGGACGATGCATTCCGTCAGGACCACGTCGGATGGCGCACGTGGAACGGCGACGCCATCCAGTTCGGATTCGCCAAGGCTCGCCTTGAACGGCTCTCCGCCAACGGCTACACCGATTCGCTTGCGCAGGGAACGACGGAAATCGACTTCGCCCTCACCAAGAAAGGTCCGGAGGGATACCGCACGGTTTCATTCGATCCGTACAAGTGGCCGACGGACAGGCACGGGAAGGGCCAGATAGACCCGGGCGAGTGCAAGATGTCGATAGATAGGCGCGACCTTCCGGAAGGCGGGGTGGAGCTTCGCTACAGGATCGCCCTGCCTTGGCGGTACATGAACAAGACGGAAGGGGCGAGGGAAGGCGAGAGCGTGTTCTTTGCCGCGACGTTCAACGACCGCGACCCAGGGGACAGCGAACATTCCGCGATAGGCGTGTTCGACCTCAAGCGGATGCCGCCGCGCCACTTCGGAAGCCTGTTCCTCGGGAGGTGAGCAATGTCGCTGGCGCTCATCGTTGCCGTGGCAGGGCTCGTGCTGTCTGGCTCGATAGGGCAGTCGCAGCCGCTTTCGGGGTCGCCGATACCGTGGACGGAGGCGCGGTGGTGCGTGTCGGACTCGGGCGGCGTAGTGCATCTTCCGGGGGGCTGGCGGGTGCGCGGCGGAACTGTCGAGCGCGAGAAGTGCGAAGTAGAGGGGATCGTGTTTTCCGACGGCGACGGGGATCTCTTCTACTTTTTCAGCCAGCGCTCCGAGCTTGGCCGCGTCGCCGTGTCGAAGGACGGGCTTATTAGCGGCGGTGTCGTTGCGCGCCTACATGCATGGGACTTGACCATCCATGCCGCGCCACGCTCGTGCAAGGCGGGCTTTGCCGCGTCTGCCCGATTCTTCGCGCTCGACAGGAAGCGGCGCGAGGTGCGCGCTTGGAAGGACAACGGAACCGACGCGGGGGTTGTCTTTTCGTATGCGGGGAGGGACGAACCGTTCGTCTCGCTTGCTATCCATCCGGCGAGCGGCGACCTTCTGCTCGGCACGGGCTGGCCGCAGAACAGGATATGCCGCTTCAAGCCTGGCGGCGAGGAGGTCAGGGACCATGTCTGGCCGGCGAGCGGATATGCCATGGCGCTTGGGAACTCC
>Ga0310696_10003712_pt1 | contig 18965 bp, 10 predicted proteins | sample AusTroGonzalo_MG_4_FD_203885 | JGI IMG/M metagenome (GOLD analysis project Ga0310696, IMG submission 203885) | Bovine rumen microbial communities from tropical cattle in Woodstock, Queensland, Australia - Gonzalo_02 (v2) (version 2) | ecosystem: Host-associated > Mammals > Digestive system >... | reverse complement strand
CATCGCACTCAGCAATGGTCGAGGGGTCGTGAATATAGGGTGCGCCAATCTGCGCAGAAACTGTTTCAACACAGAGGCACAGAGAAACAGAGACTAATAGAAATATATTTTTTTTCATAATTATCAATTCTTAATTACTTTGTAGTTAGTTACAGGTTTTCCGTTCTCGTCGAGGAAGCGAACGCAGAAGTCGCTCATGCCTGGGCCGTTGATGATGGCACCACGCAGGATGTTACGTCCCTTCTTCAGGGTGAGGCGTGGTGACATGGCATCGTCCTTCACCATACGGCGGTCACCAGAGAGCAGGAGTGCTTCTTTGCCGTTGAGCCACCACATAGAGGCTGAGTTAGAACCAACAGCCAGACGGACGTTCTCGATATCCTCGTCGCAGTCGATGATGGTCACTGTCCAGAAGAGTACACCGTAAACCTGCTGTCCCCACTTCTCTGCAAAGCGGAAGAGCTTCACGTTCATGTTCTCGCTGTCGAGGGCATGCCATGTCAGTGTCTGGTTGACGTTGACAATCTTGGGTTTGGCAGGCTCCTGAGGCTGACCGAAACCACGTCCGAAGCCGGCAGGAACTTCCTCGCGCTTGAATGATACCTTCACCTTCTGACCGTCCTTTGGCAGGATGGTCTGCTGACCCTTGAAGTACTCCATGCCGAAGTGCTGGCGCAGGTAGCTGTCGGTGAATACGGTATTACCGCTGTTGGGCTTGTCGATAGGCTCCAGGATCATCCAGCGACGGATGAAACCTTCGTCATCTGGCTTGGCAGGTGTAGCAGTAGCTGGTGAGAAATACTTTGGACGGTTCTTGAACAGTACCCAGTCCACGCTGACGCCAGCGCCGCCTTCGCAGGTGATCACCAGATCGCTGACGCCCTTTGGTGTGTATTCCAGAGGAGCAGTGAGGGTGAGCCACTGGTTGCTGAAGTCGCGACGGAACATGGCAGGTGCGCCTGCTGGTGTCTCGGGCTTCACGGTCATGTTGATCTTAGCGAGGATTTTTCCGTTAGCTGCTTTCTCGCGGATATATAAGGTGGTGTTGTCGGCAGCCTTGGCATTCACAATGAGATAAGCCTCAGTGAGTTTGCTGAAGTCGACATCCGTATATTTGATCCAGCTGCCCTTGACTGGCAGGTTGGCCTGGAAGCCGCGGAAGGTGTTGACAGTATCAATGAGCTGTGTGGTGACATCGCTGCTGGCAGCGCTGTAGCGGTCAACCTCAATCTTCTCGGTGGCATCGTTGATACCTACGCCACGCATGGTGGGCTTCACCTCCTGGATAGTGCCGTCGGCATTGAAGTAAAGCTTCTCGATACATACTGAACGACGCTTGTCATCGCGTGGTGAGAAATCGTTGTGGTGATAGAACAGATACCACTGTCCTTTGTAGTTCACGATGCTGTGGTGGTTGGTCCAGCAGCCGTTGGCATGCTCGGCCATGATAAGGCCCTTGTACTCGTAGGGGCCCATGGGGGTCTTACTCATGGCGTAAGCCAGAACCTCGGTGTTCTCGCGCACGTACGGATAAGTAAGGTAGTAGTTACCGTTGTATTCGAAGGCGAATGGACCTTCGGCCTGGCGACTTGGCAGACCCTTCAGGCAGTTGACGCCCATCATCTCAAACTCGCGGTCGCCCCATTTTACTGTCTCCTTAGGTGTGTCGTCTGCCAGCTCCTTCATGTTGGGCTTGAGTTTGGCACAGCGTCCGGCTCCCCAGAAGATATATGCGTTGCCATCAGATGCCTGAAGCACACAAGGGTCGATGCCGTTGATGCCCTTGATAGGCTCTGGCTCAGGGATGAACGGACCGGTAGGACTGTCGGCGATGGCTACACCTACGCCGAAACCTCTGCCGTCCTTTGGTGTTGATGGGAAATAGAAATAGTACTTGCCGTTTCTCTCAATACAGTCAGGCGCCCACATCGAGTAGGAGTTAGGTCTTACCCAGGGCACTTTGTTCTGGGTGACAATCACACCGTGGTCTGTCCAGTCGGTCAGATTGTCGGATGAAAACACATGATAGTCTTCCATGCAGAACCAGTCCTGTCGCTGATCGGCAGGTGGCATGATGTCGTGCGATGGATAGAGGTACACACGGTTGTTGAAAACGCGTGCTGTCGGGTCAGCCGAGAATTGATCGCGGATCACCGGATTCTGTGCCATCGTTACCAAAGGCACAGACATGAGTAATGAAAGATAAATCTTCTTCATTGGCGATGGTTTATTAAAAACAGGTTTTATATAAATTTTATAGTAATACTATCAGCGTCTTCGTACATACATTATATATTAGAGTGTTTTTGGAACGAAACGTTTAATCCGCTCCAGCTTTTTTTTTATGCCTTCTGATGGCGTGGCTGCGGGGATATGTGAAAAATGGTTGCACCTGTGTTTGGTTTGGCTGAGTCGGCAGGAAGAGAAACATTAGGAAATGTAACCAAGACTTTACGAGATGTAACATTATCCTCCTTTTTGGTCATTTTACAAACTCTACGTTACAAAAAATAAAGTAATTAAGTTAATTTTAATTTATCTTTGCACGCGATTCGATATGTCGGATCTCAACTATAATTAATAAATTTGAAACTTTTAAAAAATCTTATGACCCGAAACAATTCGTCCTAACTAATGAATCGTGCTTGCCTATTTTTTATAATAGGTGATGTGCCTCCGGAGTATGTATGTGCTCCTAAAACCAAATCAACTAGAGAATTACAATAAACCAATTATCTATAGTTAAAACTTAAGTATGAATCAAAAATTTAGAAAGACAGCGCTGCTGATGGGTACCATGGCCTTTTTGGGACTTGGTTACTCTTCGAATGCCTACGCCGCAGAGTCTCCTCAGGAGGTTCAGCAGGCAACGAAGAAGATTACAGGTACTGTAGTCGATGCACAGGGCCCCGTTATCGGAGCTAGCGTAGTTGAAAAAGGTAAGTCCGGCAACGGCGTTATTACCGATTTCGACGGTAAATTCACTCTCAATGTTACCCCAGGCGCTACGATCGTTATCTCGTACGTCGGTTATGAAACACAGGAAATCAAGGTTGGCAATCAGTCATCTTTCAACATTACCCTGAAGGAAGACGATGCTGTTCTTGAGGAAGTAGTTGTAGTAGGTTACGGTACCATGAAGAAGAAGCTGGTTACCGGTGCTACAGTTCAGGTAAAGGGTGAGGATATCGCCAAGCTGAACACAACAAACGCTCTCGAAGCTATGCAGTCAAGCACTCCTGGTGTACAGATCACCCAGAGCTCTGCACAGCCTGGTAAGGGCTACAAGGTTTACATCCGTGGTATCGGTACCACTGGTACTGCTACACCTCTTTATGTAATCGATGGTGTTGCAGGTGGTAACCTCGACGGTATTAACCCTAACGATATCGAGAGTATCGACGTATTGAAGGATGCTGCCTCTGCAGCCATCTATGGTGCTCGTGCTGCCAACGGTGTTATCCTGGTTACAACCAAGCAGGGTAAGGCTGGTAAGATCGAGATTAACTATAATGGCGCTATGGGTTGGTCAAACGCTTACAAGCGTCCACAGCTGCTCAATGCTAAGCAGTACATGACCATCATGGACGAGTTCAACTTCAACACTTCTGGTCAGAAGATGAATTGGAACGACTATGTTCCACAGGACATTCTTAATAAGGTAGCTAACGGTTGGGAAGGTACTGACTGGTGGGGCGCATTCGAGAATAAGAACGCCGTACAGCAGAACCACTCTGTAACCCTGACTGGTGGTACTGATCGTTCTAAGTTCGCTATGTCTTACACCTATACCGGTAACGAGGGTATCATGGGTGCTGATATGGCTTCTTACTACAAGCGTCACACTATCCGTATCAACAGCGACCACGTGCTTCTGAAGGCTAAGGACTTCGATGCTATCACCATCGGTGAGAACGTTTCTATTGGCTACAACAAGAGCCACGACCTCGCTGAGGATGGTATGTACTGGAGTTATATCCATAGCTTGCTGCAGACCACTCCACTGATGCCTCAGTATGCTGACAATGGTGATGTTTATTATTACCAGAATCAGGATGGTACACTGGCATATGGTAATGGTTGGAATACCGCTCTGTTCAGCAACCCATGGGAGAACCTCACAAAGGGAGGTTTCAACTCTTTGGCTGAGAGCCGCAACCTCAATGTAAGTGCTACTGCTTTCGTAACTATCCAGCCTATCAAGGGTCTGAAGTTCCGTTCACAGTTCAACTACAACTGGGGCGCAGGTGCATATCGTAACTACGCTGAGCCACGTTCTTCTGGATTTAGCTCTAATACCGTAGGTTCTTACAGCACAAGCCAGAGCACATGGTTGAACAGTAACTTCTCTATTGAGAATACACTTTCTTACGATCTTCCAATTCTTGCTGGTAACAAGATCAGCGTTCTCGTAGGTCAGACCTATCAGAGCAGTGCATGGGGTGTAAACCTCGGCGGTTCTAACAAGGTTGCTTATGGCGAACAGCTTGCTACTCTGAAGGGCTGGAATTCTGCTTATCTGTCTAACTATAAGCTGAATAGTGTTACTGATGCTTCTATTACCGGTTCTCCAAACGACGAAGAGTACCTCGCTTCTTGGTTCGGTCGTTTGAACTGGGACTACAACGAGAAGTATATGGCTACCGTAACCATGCGTTATGATGGTTCAAGTATCTTTAACGACGGTCATCGTTGGGGCTTCTTCCCATCAGTATCTGCTGGTTGGGTAGTGACAAACGAGAAGTTCATGGAGAGCACTAAGAGCTGGCTCGACTTCTTCAAGTTCCGTGCATCTTGGGGTCAGAACGGTAACTGTGCTATTCCTAAGTATCAGTATCTGGCTACTATCGCTCAGTCAGGTGATGCAGGTGATAACGGTTATAAGTTCGCCTCTGACATGGAGACCTCTACTAATGGTGTGCCCAACACTGGTGCATACGCAAACATCGTTCCTAACCCTGACCTGACTTGGGAGACATCTGAGCAGCTCGACTTCGGTTTCGATGCTCGTTTGCTCGACAGCCGTCTGGGTGTAAACTTCGACTGGTATAAGAAGTCAACTAAGGACTGGTTGATCACCAAGCCAATGCTTGCTATTGAGGGTACTAACCCATCATACATCAACGGAGGTGACGTAGACAACACTGGTTTTGAGCTCGCTCTGACATGGAATGACAGAATTGGTAAGGACTTCAGCTACAACGTAGGTGTGAACTTCGCTACCAATAAGAATAAGGTAACACGTATTGCTAACGAGAACCACTACATCAATGGTCCTGGTGGCGTTCTCTCACAGGGTACTGAGTACATCTACCGTGCTGAGGAAGGCAAGCCTATCGGTTACTTCTATGGTATGTCATATAGCGGTATCTGGCAGAGTCAGGAGCAGATTGATGCTGCAATTGCTGCTGGTAAGGCCGTTCTCAATGGTGCACAGCCTGGTGACTGCATCTGGGATGACTGGAATGGTGATGGCGTGATTACTTATGCTGAAGGTGACAACTGTGACCGTCATGAGATTGGTAATCCTAACCCAGACGTAATGCTTGGTATCAACCTCGGTCTGAGCTATAAGGGCTTCGACTTCGCTGTAAACGGTGCCGGTGCATTCGGTCAGCAGATCATGCGTTCTTACCGTTCATACGGTGATGCTCCTTATCAGAACTATGATACTACCATCCTGGGTCGTTGGACTGGTGAGGGCTCTACAAACGCTCAGCCACGTATCTCTGGTACTGGTCACCCCAACACCATCTATGTATCTACACGTTATATGGAGGATGCCGACTACTTCAAGATTAAGACTGTAACTCTGGGTTACGACTTCAAGAACATCTGGAAGTCTTGTCCATTCCAGCAGCTCCGTCTGTATGTTCAGGCTCAGAACCTCTATACATTCACTGGTTACACAGGTCTGGATCCTGAGGTTGGTAACTCAGCTGGTGGCTCTGGTTGGGCTTCTGGTGTTGACCTCGGTCTTTACCCAACCTCACGTACTTATTTGGTTGGTGCAAGTATTAAATTCTAATTCGACTATTAAGATATGAAAAAATATATTTTATCATCGTTAGCTGTTTTGTCAGCAACTGCGTTTACATCTTGTAACGATATGCTGGACACTGATCCACGTGTTACAGAGATGACCCAGGCTACTTTCCCTGGTAAGCCTGCTGATGTTGAGGCAGAGAATGCAGCAACCTATAGTATCATGAATGTGATGGGTGGCGGCGACTCTGATTCATCAAATCCATTCTACTGGTGGGAGATTATGTCAGATAACTGCTACGGAAGTGGTGGTTTGCAGGATAACAAGGTTAAGGCTATGCACCATCTCGTTGAGATGAGCGTTAACCAGTATGAGCAGCCTTTCACACTTCTCTATGGTGGTATCTCACGTGCCAACAACCAGATCGAGACTATCGATAACGTTGACTGGACCAATAACACTGCAAAGCGTAACCAGCTCCTTGGTGAGGGTTACTTCATGCGTGGTCTCTATACACTGTGGTTGACTCAGTTGTATGGTGATGTGCCCCTGATTACCTCTACTACTATTACTGAGGAGATGCAGGAGCAGGTAAGTGCTGAAGAGGTTATCTTCCCACAGATCCTTTCTGACTTCGTTTCTGCTAAGAACCTGATGGGTACTAATACAGGTTTCGGCGACGGTCACGCTAACAAGTATGTTGCTGAGGCATTCATTGCTCGTGCCTATATGTTCTGGGCTGGCTTCTATAAGAATGTTGGTGAGCTGGCTACAGGTTCTGCTCCTGCTATCACTCTTGTTGAGCAGGAGGGTTGTTCTGGTTCTCTTTCTAAGGAAGACGTTGTTTCTGGTCTGAAGGAGATTATCAGCAGTGGTGCTTACAAGCTGCTTGAGGACTATCGTTCACTGTGGCAGTACTCTAACAGCCTGCTGTGGGATGAGGCTCACGATGGTGAGGGTCATGCATACAAGTTCATCGCTGACATGAAGCGTGAGAACTGCTTCGACCAGCCAGGTATGGGTAATGGTAACGCTGAGGAGCTCTTCCAGATTCAGTTCATGAATGCTTCTAAGTGGGCTATCGGTGACGGTAACTATACTCGTAGCCGTATGTACTCTAACTATGTATCTTGTTTCTGGGGTCTCCGTTGTAACGGTTCTAATGGTGACCGTAACACCACTTACCCATTCAACCAGGGTTGGGGACAGGGTACTCCTTCATGCAACCTTTGGGATGACTGGACAGCTGCTGAGAATGCTGGTGGATACAGTGATATCCGTAAGCTCGGTTCTATGATTGACTGCGTAAACGAGCTTGACGCCTATTCTTTCGAGAAGGATGACTGTGAGGAGTCTGGTTATTCAGTAAAGAAGTTCAACTCTGTATGTCTTGATGCTTGTGCAAAGAACCTTGATACATGGTGGACCAAGGCTCCTGGTTATACTTCAAGCTCACTTGATAACAGTATGCAGGGTGACCACTTCGAGGACTTCTACCTGATGCGTTATGCTGACGTGCTGCTGATGGCTACAGAGCTCACCGGTGATGCTCAGTATATGAACCAGGTTCAGAAGCGTGCAGGTGTTCCTGAGACTCCATACTCTCTGAAGGCCGTTCAGGACGAGCGCCGTTGGGAGTTCGCATTCGAGGGACTTCGTTTCAACGATATGCGTCGTTGGACTGGTAACAATCCTACCGAGAGCTCATACGCTCCAAAGGCTCTGCAGGCTCAGGCTGGTAAGAAGATTGTTTGTCTTGGTGATAAGGCTAACAAGCGTACAATGACTCACATGACTTGTTCTTGGTCTGAGCGTTACATCGCTACCAATGGTTTCGTAGCTAAGCCTCAGACACAGATCAATCTGATGGGTGGTAAGCTGGTGCAGAACCCAGGTTGGGATGCTGCTGATTCTAAGACACAATACGTTACACTTTATTAATAATATAATAAGAAATCAATATGAAAAAGATATTTTTGATGTTTGTCGCAATATGCGCCTTTGCTGCTTGCGATCCTACTCACGAGGATTTCAGCAATGGTGGACACATATCTGTTGACGAGCTTAAGGCTATGACCAGTGTCACTCTTGACAAAGCTTCCAGTGGTCAGAATGGTAATGTCGTTACTTGTTCGACCTCAGCTCCTGTCAATGCAAAGTGGACTATCGCAGGCAAGGACTTCCTCGGTAATTATGCTTGGAAGAAGATGAAACTTGGTGAGCATACCATTACTTTGACAGCTCTTTGTCCTGATGGTACAGAACTTGTTGCTGATTTCCCCGTCAACGTTCAGGAAATTACTAATGCACTTGAGAGATTCTATATCTATGGTGAGGATCCTGTTGCTCAGCCACCATTCAAGCCAGAATCATGGAATGCTGCTTGCATGCGCTTCAGCGATAACGAAGGTGGATTCATTGATATCAATGGAAATAAGGGCTTCTTGCCATATCTTTCTGACGATGTTTATTGGGGTTTCAAGACTCTTATCTTCGACATCTCAGAGGCTACTCCAGATTGCGCTGGTCGTATAATGAACGGTTGGTGGAGTGCACGCTATGACGATGATAAGGATGTTCAGTTCACAAATGGTTTGTGGGAACTTCCTCTCACCGAGACAATTGCTAAGGATTGTGCCCGTGGTAATGGTGGTTCTGGTAAGGACCTTGACATCATGATTACTTCAGGTAGCTGTCAAATCAACTCTATTTACTATGAGGAATAATCATTCCTTGTCAGTATAATCTAATTAGGGCTGACTCAATCATTGGGTCAGCCCTTTAACTCAAAACAATGACTAATCAACGTAAATTATCTATTGCCTCCCTCTGTGTAAGTCTGTTGGCTTTCATCGCGTTTGTTGTATATGTGTTATACATCAACCAAGAGGTTCTTTATACGGCACACGACCGCTCTGAATTTGTTTACGGAGCACCGTTCTTCCATACACTCATGTCGAAGCCTTTTGGCTTGATGCAATATGTGGGTGCCTGGCTCACACAGTTCTTCTATCACCCTGCTGTCGGTGCAGGCTTGTTAGTGGCTATCTGGGTGGGGATATTCTTTGTGGGTACCAAAGCATTCCGGTTACAGGGAAGCGCCTCTGCGCTGATGCTCTTGCCTGTTGCCTGCCTGCTGGTCTCTGTAGTCGATTTGGGATATTGGATTTATACCTCAACCATCAGAGGCTATTGGTTTTCACAGTCAGTAGGCTACCTTGTGATGTTGTTGCTCTTATGGGCTGCAAGTCGCACACCACGCAAATGGCATCTGGTATGGTATGTAGTGGGTGTTTGTATCTATCCCGTCCTGGGATGGTTGGCTTTGCTATTTGTACTTTGTCTTGTTGTCTCAGACAAGACGACTTGGCGTGAGTTTGTGGGTGTTGTACTGCTTATCTTTACAGCCAGTATCTGGCATACGCAGTTCTATTCGAATCTGAAGATAGATGATGTGATGTTAGCAGGATTGCCCGTCTTCGATACGCCGAGTGATAGCAGTCCGCATCTGTCTTATCCGTTCTGGCTGCTTGGAGCTGTCTCTGTACTGATTCCTTTGTGTGGTAAGTATCTTACTAAGTGGTTTGTTCCTCTGTGCTGCGTTGTTATAGGTATCTGCTATACATGGTCGGAGAAGTACTATGATCAGAACTATATCGACGAAATGCGTATGGTGCGCTATGCTTCCAATGATAATTGGAAAGAGGTACTAAAAATTGCAGAAGAGAACAAGAGGCCAACAAGCACCATGATGTTTCTTAAGAATGTAGCACTGATGAATGAAGGCGGTTTGCTGGATCGTTCGTTCAAATTAAGCAATGATGCTGTAGGTATTAATAACCCTGATTCCATCCACGTTACCTTGTTGGATATCGCATCGCCTTTGGTCTATTACAACTATGGTATGATGAACGAAGCTATCCGTCTAAATTTTGAGATGTCGATTCAAGCAGGTTTCTCGCCTTTCTATCTGAAAATGCTTACTCGCTGTGCATTAGCTGTAGGCGATCAGAAACTGGTAGAGCGCTATACCACGATATTGCATCATCTGCCGTATTATGGTGATTGGCAGCCCGCTCCTGTTACAGCAAAGATTAAGGAACTGCAGAAATGCTATCCCGATGAAATCTGTGGTGTTGAGAGAACTGATAGTTATCTTGTCAATGGTATCAGTCTCTGGTCTGATTCTACCAGTAAGGTGGTTTCAGAACAGGCACTGTTCTATGCCATGTTACGCTGCGATTCTCGTCGTTATTGGGCATCGTTGCGCAATTATGTAAAGGCGCACATGGATGAAGAATTTCCTTTGCATGCGATGGAGGCTTATATCCTATATATGGACAAGGCACCTGAAACAAAACGTATGATGCTGCCTGTGGAGGCCTCTGTTTATGAGCGATACAAGCGTTTTTGGACGACTTTGGGAAGTAAGGCTAAGCCTGGTACGACTATTGAAAAGGTAGGTGAAGAGATGCGCGAAGAATTTGGAGATACCTATTGGTGGTATAATATCTTTGGCAGGAAACCTATTAATGTAACTGGCAAAATTGGAAACGAAACTCATGCATAAATGATTATGAAAAAATCTATTTACTTCTATATCATATTAGCTGTGGCCGTGCTGCTCTTGGCATCATGCGCCAGTCATCCTGACGTGCCTTCTTCAGCCAAAGAGGCTAAGAGTCTGCCTGCTATCTATCCTGATTATTGCAACGTAACTATTCCTTGTAATATTGCCCCGCTTAACTTTATGCTCCCTGCTGGTGAGTATGAGGCTTGTGTGGCGCGTTTTACAACGCCCGATGGTAAACAGCAGACCTACGGCAATGGTGTGAAGGTGCAGATACCCGAGGAGGAATGGCATGAGATGCTCCAGGCCTCGAAGGGTAAGAGCCTGAAGGTAGAGGTGTGGGGACAGAAAAATGGAGAATGGCTGTCGTTCAATGCATTTGATATTCTGGTGGCCGAAGAACCTATCGACGAGTATCTGTCGTATCGCCTGATTGAGCCATCGTATGTGGCTTGGACTTATATGGAGATTGCACAGCGTCATCTTACTACATTTGAAGAGACACAGATCTTCAATAACGAGATTACCATGAACGATAAGGAGAAAGGACAGTGCATCAACTGTCATAGCTATCAGAACTATAAGACTGATAACATGCTGTTCCATGTACGCCTCTCGAATAGTGGTACCGTTATTGTGAATGATGGTAAGGTGTCAAGAGTCAATCTGAAGCGTGATTATACCATCTCTGGCGGTGTCTATCCTGCATGGCATCCTACTGAGAAACTGGTGGCTTTCTCAACAAATTTGACTCGACAGGCTTTCCATACATTAAATCCTAATAAGATTGAGGTTTACGACCTTGCCAGTGATATGATTCTTTATGATGTGAAGACCGACTCGGTGAGCATCGTCAGCAATGACTCTACGTTGTTGGAGGTTTACCCTACTTGGTCGCCTGATGGTAAATATCTCTATTACTGTAAGTCAGTTCCTCTTCCAGAGGAGATGAAAGACAAGGATATCAGAACCACCTATCCAAAGATACAATACAACCTCTATCGTCGTTCGTTTGATGTGGCAACGCACAACTTCGGTGATGAGGAGCTGGTGTACGATGCAGCCTCGTCTGACAAGAGTGTGACCTTGCCACGTATCAGCCCCGATGGGCGCTATCTGCTGTTTGCCTTAGGTCAGTATGGCTGTTTCCATAGTCGTCACCATGACGCTGACATTGTATGTATCCCGATGGAACAGTATACAGGTACGCCCCTCACTGCAGAGACCGCTTCGTTTGTAGATATGAGGCTTGTGAACAGCGATGGCTATTCCGACAGCTATCCATCATGGTCGAGCAACGGACACTGGATTATGGTTGCCAGTCGCCGTGGCGATGGTAACTACAGTCGTGTATATTTTGCTTATTTCAAGAACGGCAAAGTAGGGAAGGCTTTCCTGCTGCCACAGGAGGATCCGGAGCATAACACCTTCCTGTTGAAGAGTTATAACCGTCCGGAGTTTATGGTAGAGCCAGTGAAAATCAGCGTAGAGGAGTTCAGTCAGGTGTTTGATAAGTAATGGAGATGAAGAAGATACAGTATATATATACTATCCTGTTCGGTGTGGCGGTCGTCCTGTTCTTCGGATTGGCTTATCCGCATCATCTCCATTATCAGGAGCAGTTTCAGCTGTTCCTCTTCGATAGTAACTATGTATGGGATGTGGTGAAGCAGCCGGGAGGCATAGCCGACCTGCTGGGACGTTTCTGTACACAGTTCTTCCTGTTTGCCTGGGTAGGCGCTTTTATCATCGCACTCCTGCTTTCGGCCATACAGCTGCTGACGGCTCGTTTGGTGAATGGCGGCTGGTTCTTTGTCCTGAGCTTTGTGCCTTCGTTCCTGCTTTGGTTCTTCCTACTCGACGAGAATGCATTGCTTGGTGGCGTATGGGCTGTCTTGCTGACATTACTTGCTGTCTGGCTCTTTGTAAAGCTGCCCAAGGGTTGGCTTAGCTATAGCGTGATGGTGGTGGTTATCCCTATCCTCTATTGGATGGTAGGGCCTGCCTGGACTGGTACTCATTATCATCGCTATCCGACAGTTGTGCCAACGCTGCTCTATGCTGCCTGGCTGTTGGCTCTCGTCCTGCCGCTCCTTGCCAATGTCTTCAAAAAGTGGAACAGCGCACATCAACCATCAGCCATCATCTGTCACTTGGCAACCATTGTGGTGCTTGTTGTCATGGGTACGCTGATCTGGAAGAACAGTAACTTCAAGGCTGAGAAGGTGATGCAGTATGACTTCATGGCTTGTCATCAGCAGTGGAACCGCATTATTGAAACCATCAATACTGAAAAGCCTAACAACCAGATAGGGGTGACGGTGCAGAATCTGGCCCTGGCGATGCATGGTCAGCTCACTGCGCAGCTGTTCGAATACCATCAGAACGGCATCCATGGTCTTCTGCCGGATGTCCAGACCGATGCTACGACGCCGTTGCCTACTGCTGAGGCTTTTTATCAGTTGGGTATGGTATCGGTGGCACAGCGTACGGTATTCGAAGCCCAGGAGGCGATTATGGATTTCCAGAAGAGTGGCCGCTGTTATAAGCGTCTGGCACAGACCAATCTGATTCTCGGTAGCTATGAGGTGGCTCGTAAATACCTGATGGCACTGCAGAAGACGCTCTTTTACCGCGACTGGGCCAACGAGACGCTGCCGTTGTTAGGTGATGAAGAGGCGATAGCCAAACATCCGGAATACGGACGCTTGCGCCGGTCTGCCTATAAAAACAACTTCTTTTTCAGCGATCATGTGACGCCCGAGATGCTCGAAGATCTCTATTTCAGTTATACAGACAACTATCTGGCTCTTGAATATCTGAAAGCCTACTGTATGCTGACGGGCGATCGTGACAGATATAACAACCTATTACGTCGAACATCAGTTAAGCAATGAAACAGATTCTATCACTCTATATATTACTCCTCTTGGTCTGCGGTTGTACAACCGAGACGGTGAGCGATGCGAAGCAGGAAAAGGCGCTGCCTCGGATTTATCCCGACTATCTCGGGGTGACTATCCCTGTGAACGTGGCACCTCTCAACTTCAATATGGCTGATGAGCAGGCATCACTGATTGATGCTGTCATCACAGACAGTCATGGCAACAGCCTGCATAGCCAGGGTGAGGAATCAGTAGACTTCGATATCGACGACTGGCATGCACTGCTCGGACAGAACAAAGGCGACTCACTAAGTGTCACCGTTTCGGCAAAATACGAGGACGGTTGGCATACATATCAGCCATTCTCTATTTATGTGAGTCCTGACAGCATTGACTACGGACTCTGCTACCGTCTCATCGCGCCAGGTTATGAGGTATGGAGCAAGATGGGTATTTACGAGCGTGACCTGTCTTCGTTTGAGGAGCGTGCATTGATAGAGAATACGCAGTTTGAGGGTTGTGTGAACTGTCATAGCTTCAACCGTGGTAATCCTGCCGATATGAGTCTGCATATCCGTGGTCCTCATGGTGCCACCCTGTTGCGCCATGGTGATAGTCCGCTGACGGCCTATAATACCAAGACCGACCAGACGCTCGGCTTCTGTGTCTATCCCTATTGGCATCCTTCAGGCCGTTACATTGCTTATTCTACCAATGCAACGAGTCAGCTGTTCCATAGTGCCCATCAGAACCGCATTGAGGTGTTTGATACTGCCTCCGACCTTCAGGTCTATGATGTCGAGAAGAATGAGCTGTTGCTGACACCACTTCTCAAGCAGGACTCTCTCTATGAGACCTATCCTGTCTTCTCGGCCGATGGACGTTCGCTTTATTTCTGTGCAGCCCGTGCGCTCCCCGAGGGGAATCACCAGCTCGACTCTATCCGTTATAACCTCTGTCGCATAGATTTCGACCCTGCAACGGGTACTTTCGGTAACCAGATAGAGACCATCATTGATGCCGTAGCGCAGCAAAAGTCTGTCTCCTTCCCTCGTCCTTCGTACGATGGGCGTTACCTTTGCTATACGCTTTCTGACTATGGACAGTTCAGCATCTGGCATCATGAGGCCGACCTCTACCTGCTTGACCTCTCAACAGGTGAGAGCCGCGTGATGACAGGGGCAAACTCTGAAGATACGGAGTCGTTCCACAACTGGAGTACTAACTCACGCTGGCTCGTGGTTAGTTCCCGTCGTGATGACGGTCTCTTTACGCGTCCTTACTTCTGTCATGTTGATGCGAAAGGTGTCGTGAGCAAGGCCTTTATGTTGCCGCAGCGCAATCCACGCCGTTTCTATCGCGAGCGTTTCCTCTCGTTCAACGTGCCCGATTTCATCATTGCTCCCACTCGCTTCGATGGTCATAAGGCCAGCCGACTCATCAATGATGACTATCGTAAAAACTTTGACCTACACAATTAGATAAATATTGTAGTTAGTATTAGACACATTGTTTTGGTATTTGGAAGGTGCTTCGTCGTGATGACGCGGCATCTTCATTTTTGTGTCTAATCGGCCTGCTCCGGTTCGATGAATTCTTCGGGTTCGATAAACTCACCGGGCTCTATGTATTCCTCGGGCTCGATATATACCTCGGGCTCTTCTAAGATCTTGGGCTCCTCGAAGATGACGGGCTCATCAGTCACCTCGGGCTGTGGCTCTGGTGCCTGTGTGGGGGCTGCTACAGGCTCTTCATCCTGCTCTGTGTCCTGCTCCTGCTCTGCCTCTGTTGCGCTCTGAAGCATCTTCCTGCCGCCTCTATATCTGATAGCCAACAGAGCGACGTCCTCTCTCTGCTCGAAGTCGCCGGCAAAGCGGTGTACGGCATCAAGCATATTCTCGATGAACGGTTTGGGGCGTGGATCCAGTTTCATGGCCTGCAGGGCGCAACCCAGCATGCGCTTCTCGTTGAACACCCTGTGCTCGGCATTCTTTACCTTGATGAGTCCTTCGGTATTCAGGAATATCATGGTGCCAGGTGTCATCAGTATCTCCTGTGTCTCGTATTTGTAGAATGGCTTCTCGCCTATGGCGATGTTCTGTTCTACTGGCAGGTGGTGCAACTCATTGCTGACCAACAACGGGGCGTCGTGGTTGGCATTACAGAAGAAGAGCTCGCCCGTGTTGATGTCGAGCACACCTACAAACAGGCGTACGGTCATCCCAGTCTCACCTTCCTGGGCAATGGCGTTGTTGATGGACATCATGATACGGTCAGGCTGGTCCTCAAAGGTGACTGCTGTACGGAACTGCGCCTTGACAACGGTCGTCAGCAGTGAGGCTTTTACGCCATCGACAGTAGATTCTCCTACACAGAAGAACAGCTTACTGTCGTGCAGGGTGTAGTCTAACACACCGCCACCTTGCATCGAGCCGAGGGTGATAGAGGTAAAGATGTCGAAGTGCTTGTGCTTAGGCAGCATTCTTGGCGCTATCACTTTCTGTATGTTCTGGGCGATGCGACGTTCTGAGGCTTCGCGCTCTTTGACGATGGTGTCGGCCTCCAGGCGGTCGTATTCGTATTTCATATCTTCCAGCTCGCTCTCCATGCGTTTGGTCATACGATGGCGTATCACCATGAAGGCGGTCATGCAGAATACCAGGAAGATAAAGCCAGCCACAATCATGATCTGGTATTTGCGGTTCTTCTTGGCCTGCATCTCTGTCATGTTTTCTACGTTCTGCACAATGACGGCCTGCTCCTCTTTCTCAATCTTCCTTGATTTAGCAAGCGCCTGGCCCAGTGAGTTGCTGATGTCCATGGCTATCTTCATGGCCGAGTCGCGACGGCCTGCCAGCAGGTTGATGTGATATTTCTCAAGAACCAGGTTCTCGATGTTCTCTATCGAGTAGTTCTTGGGTGTCTCGCCCATCATGGCATCCAGGCTGTTGTAGTTCTCGGCAGCCTCGTCCCATCGGTGAGCGGCTGTGAGATAGTCGTTGGCATCGATACGGCCCTTGGGGGTCTTACTGAACTGGGTGGTCAGGAACTTCTCGTAGGCCTTGGCGGCTTCTTCCGATTTGTTCAGACCTTCTAAGGCGATGGCTTGGTAGATGTCGTGGCGTGCCAGCTGACGGTCGATATAGTCGGCATCGGCATCAGGGCGCTGCTCGTACTCGCTCAGTACCTGTCCGAAACGGTCTGTCCATACCAGCGCCTCCTGCCATTTCTTGATATAGATATAGTCGTAAGTGATGTTGATCAGACCGGTGATACCATCTTTATATACCACATCGTTGTGGTAGGTATTGATGTTTTCCATGTGTCGTTGGTAAGCCTTGGTAAAGCCATCGGCATTACTTCCAGTATTTCCTTCGGCAGAGCTCAAGGCCTCCTGACAGCAACCTATATAGATAAGTATGTTCAGATAGTCGCTGGTGCTGTCGCAGGCCAGCGATTCCAGTTTGCTGGCAGCAGGAACGGCAACGTCCAGACCTTCCTTGTAATCGCCTCGCACCGATAACAGGTTTGCCAATCGGCTGGCCGACTTGGCGTAGTAGGTCATCTCATCGCCATCGGTCGACTCCTTAGCGGCATCGATGGCGGCTTTCCAGTAGTATTCTGCCAGGCGCTGGCGTTTCATCTTGTCATAGGCATAGCCTCGCCAATAGCAGGCTTTGGTGGGCGTGATGGCTCCGCTGGCCTCCAGACTGTCTACAACCGTTATCAGTTTGTTGTAGTTCCTGTTCTTGTGCGATGCCTCAATCTGTTTGTCGGCTTCGCTTATCTGTGATTTCTTCTCTTCATCATTACATGCTATCATCAGCACGCTGGTCAACAATACCAGGAGAATCCAAAACTTTGTCTGTTTCATATATCGTTTCAAGTCATTGATGTTTCTGGATGCAAAGATACAAAAGTATTTTAAAATTCCCCCAAAATCGGCTAAAAAAGTGCATATATAGCCATTATGATACGCATAAAAAAGTAAATGATACTCAACGAAAAGACTGTTTTCTGAAAAGTGAGTAATTTTGTGCCCGAATTAAAACTGAAACAATAATGAAGCGAATAATAGCTCTTTTATCAATCTTTTGGGCGCTAAGCGCTATGGCACAAGGAGACAAACCTTTGCCCTCTCTTCATACTGAAGGACGATGGCTTGTAGACAAGCATGGTAACCAAGTTGTACTGCATGGTGTGATGGACACCCCCAACATGTATTTTAATGGTTGGCGTTGGGGAACACCATGGGATGACGGAACCAATTATGATAGCAATGGCGTTGCCAAGTGCTTAGACTATTTTGAGAAACTTTTTAAGGGAATGCAACAGGCAAAGTGTACTGTGTTCCGATTGCACATGGATCCTGCTTGGACAAATAATAGCAATATCACTGCTGCAGGATTCTCGAAGGTCATCAAGAATGGTAATGAGGTGACCATAGACCCAACAGGGCAAGAAGTAAGCGGTGAGGCAGATATCTCGCATTTCAGCAAGACACTTTACGAGAAGTGGCTGCCCATAGTTTACTTGGAATTAGCAAAGAAAGCGATGAACCATGGTATGTATGTTGTAGTGCGCCCTCCCGGTGTATGCCCAGGAAACTTGAAGGTTGGCGACTATTATAACGACTATCTGATGTATGTTTGGGACGTTTTCTCTCAGCAGCAGTTTGTAAAGGACCATGCTGGTCAGATTAGTATCGAGCTTGCAAACGAGCCCGTCAGCCTGAAGAATGCTCAGAATCAGGACGACTCAAAGGCGTTGCATGATTATTTCCAACCTATAGTCGATAAAATTCGTGAGAATGGTTTTACTGGTATCATCTGGGCACCGGGAACCACTTGGCAGCAGAATTACCGTAGCTATGCCGAACATCCTATTGAGGGAGAGAATATCGGTTATGCCGTACATGATTACTGTGGATGGTATGGATGTAGCGATGATACGCCTGATCCGGATAATAAGATTAATCAGTTCCACCAGTCGGTGCCTGTCATTGATTTCGCTCCAGTCATTATTACTGAGGTTGATTGGAGTCCTATTAATCCTAATGGCGAAGGTCACTACAACGAGAGCGGTGCATGGGTACTGCCAAACTACGGTACATGGGCAACTGGCTCTACCTCTAAATGGGGAAAAGCCTATAAGGCTATGCTCGATTATTTTGGTAATATCTCAATGACACTGTCGGGCACAGGTTGTTTGTTTGATATCGATGGGCTGTTGCAGACCGGTTATGCGATGCCGGCTTTCGGTGGACTTGAGGAAGCCTGTGGTAAGGCATGCATGGATTGGTATGCCGAATATTATAATGTGAACTATCCACATGCCGACGATGAGGCTGAAACGGGTGATTTCTATACTGTCCAGTCTCTTTCTGCCGAAAAGGATGCTTATGATTTGATGGTTGGCGATCAGGTGTTTCTTTCGATGAAACTGCATTATGCCGATGGTCACACTAAAGATGTATCTGAGGTCGCTACCTATACGATTGATAATACATCGGTGGTAGAGGTGA
>Ga0310696_10003711_pt1 | contig 18965 bp, 25 predicted proteins | sample AusTroGonzalo_MG_4_FD_203885 | JGI IMG/M metagenome (GOLD analysis project Ga0310696, IMG submission 203885) | Bovine rumen microbial communities from tropical cattle in Woodstock, Queensland, Australia - Gonzalo_02 (v2) (version 2) | ecosystem: Host-associated > Mammals > Digestive system >... | reverse complement strand
AGCGCTGAACAAATTATTGCACACCCTCTGTGGTACACTTTCCGCGGAGGGATAGAAATGGACAACTACATCGTCAGGATCGTAAGACTGCCCCGGTCCGTCCGGGGCTTTACCATCCCCGACGAAAACGGAGACTACAACATATACTTGAATGACCGTCTGTCGGACGCGGACCTTATAAAGGCCTACGACCACGAAGTTCAGCACATCGAGGCTGGCCACTTCTACGATGACACGAAGACGGTCGCAGAGAAGGAAGCGGAAGTCAATGCCCACTCCAAAGAAACAAAAGAACGGACGCTGGAGAGCGCAAGTCTATCTGGGGAAGCGCGACGGCAAGAATGTATACGGAAGCGTGACGGCTGATACAAAGGCCGAGTGCGCATACAAGGCCGCGCAGTTAAAACTGGAAGGCAAGCCGGAACGTCCAGCGGATATACCCACCGTCGGCGAGGTCGTAGATCGCTACATTGAGAGCTGCACGCTGCTGTCTCCCACTACGATTTCTGCCTATAAGCACATGCGCGCAAACTTCTTCAAAGAGCTCATGGAAGTGCCGGTCAGCGACCTTACAGACATGGTGCTACAAGACCATATAAACGCCGAGAGCGCACGAAACACCTACCGGGGGACAACTATATCACCCAAGTCTGTACGCAACGCCTGGGGGCTGATTTCGGCCTCATTAAGGCACATCTGCCACCTGACGTTTGATGTCAAGCTGCCCCAGAACGCACCGAAGTTCCTCGAGCTTCCGGAGCCTGATTTCGTTATAAACGCCATCCAAGGATCCGACGTAGAATTGCCTTGTATGCTGGCGCTCTGGCTGTCGCTCTCCATGTCGGAGATCCGCGGCCTGAAGTATAGCAGCATCCGGAACGGCTGCATCTACATTGACCAGGTGCTTGTTGACGTGGAAGGCAAGCCGACCGAAAAAGCCAGGGCAAAGGTCGCCACGCGGAACCGCTTTCTGGCACTCCCTGACGTGCTCCTTGAACTCATACACCGAGACACCGACTTCGCCAGGTACGAGCGCCACGAGATATTCGATGATTACCTGATACCGCTCACGGCGCACCAGATCCGTAACAAGTTCCACAAGCTTATGCCAGGAATGACGTTCCACCAGCTCCGGCACATGAACGCTTCGGTGATGCTTCAGCTGAACATCCCGGAGAAGTACGCTATGGAGCGCGGCGGATGGTCCACTCCGCACACAATGAAGCGCGTGTATCAGCACACCTTTAGCGCCGAGCGCCGGAAGGTAGACACCGCGATAGACAACTATTTTACACAGAAATATCACGCAAAAGCATACTCAAAAGCTGAAAAGCCTTGAAAAATCAACATTGTTTGTTGGTTCGAGTCCCATGCCCTCCGCCAAAACAAGAACCTTGCAATTTCAAGCGTTGCAGGGTTTTTTGTTGCAATTTCAAGGGGTTTCGGGCTTTGCTCTTTTGCGCTCGTTTGCACTCGTTCGCATTCTTTTGCACTCGTTTGCACAAAAATATCACGCAAAATATCACGCAAAATACTGGCGCAATAAAAAAAGAGCCCCCGGAGGGAAAGCCGAGGGCTGAAAGGAGGTACAGAACTCGCGAGCCAAAGAAGGATAGAAAGCTCGCGAGGATCTTTGCTATTTAACGCGCAGCACCTGACCAGGATAAATCAGGTTGGCGTTGGGAATCTTATTCCACTCGACCAACTGTTTGACGGTCGTGCCGTACTTGGCCGCGATCTTGGACAGGTTGTCGCCTCTTACTACGGTGTAGTACACCTTTTCGGGTTCCGGGGGTACCGGGGTTCCGTTCCAACCTACGATGAGCTTCTGGCCTACGTAGATCAGGTTCGGGTTGGCGATGTTGTTCCACTTCACGAGGTCGGCGATGGTTACCTTGAACTTGTTGGCGATCTTATAAAGCGCATCGCCTCTTACTACGGTGTAGTAGATAGGCTCTTCGGGCGTAGGCGGTGTCGGTTCGGGACCGGGGAGGACGCTATAGTCCAGCCACGGAAGTTTGCCGTGCTTGCCCCAAGAAGTAGGTGCCTGTTCCATAGGAGTCGCAGCAGCCGCCGCTCCGTCCTTGTAGTGGTATCTCTTGCCGTTGGCAGTTACGTAGGAGAAGCACACCTTGTTCTCTTTCCAAGAAGTAGTACACTCTACTACGTTGTAGCACTTGCCATTGATGATGTATTCACCGATATATGCTCCGGCGTGGTCGCCGTTCGGTGTAAGAAGGAACTCGCCCGGAGTCAGCTTGGAGAAGTCCGAGGATACATCATAGCAGGCGTTGAGGATGGTCGTGCCGCCCCAGTCGCCGAGTCCGTACTTCCCCTTCTCCCAGCAGTAGTACCCTACTTCCTTCTTATCTTCCCATCCCCAGACAAGCGTTTTCGGGGTCAGATTCCAGCAGTCCCAAGAGTATCTGCCGTCTTTCCAATAGTAGCCAAGGTTGTACGGCCAGCCCGACTTGTAGAAGGTGTCGAGGTCTTTAGCAATGTGGATGGCTTTCTCCACATAAGCCTTTGCGGTCATTGCGATTTCGTATGCCATTACTCTATATCCTCCGCCTTAATGTGATATGTAAGCTCTTCTTCCGGCTCTGGTATCGGCGTAGCGTCCAGCGGGATAGGATCCTCACTTTCAACCTCCGGGATACCCGCAAGGCTGGTAAGCATGGATAGAATACCAGCAAGGATGGAAGCGCTGGCAACAGCGATCCAGTTTACCTCAGATAAAACGGCCGCCGTGCCTATAGAGGCGATGGCGGTCTGGCATACGGTTTTTATTGCGCGGATCCCCGCGTATTTCCACCATTTTTTAGTCATTTTAATCTCCTTTGTTAGCCACCTATTATGTCATACAGTTTTACGCCATATACGCGCATTGTGTATGTTCCGTTGACTGTGCCTGTCTGCGTTGAACTGTATCGCTTATAAATGCTAATAACCGCCTGTCCGTTATCGCCAGAACTTCCGTCACTTAATGTGCATGTGTAAGCACAAACGCCATACGCCGCGCTACTTGTTGATGACGAAGCAACGCCACTTGATGATATTTTACAATTCCAAGTAGTCGCTACCGTAGTCACCGAGTTTTTCGTGCTTATATCGCTACTGTTAGTTATTAAAAATTGTCTAACTGTTGCGGCGTGTCGACCATTTGTCTTTGTGTCCACCGAACACTCGCATACAAGCATATCGTAAGCATAAACGCCTTTAACGGTTATTGATACGCCCGTATCCGTATTCGTATTTTGGTTGGTTGTAACTGTTCCAACGGATTGAGTTCCAAGCAAAGTGAAATTGCTCACGCCGCCGCCACCCGACACCGCCACATCTACGGAAGCATAGTTCGTGACATCTATTCCTGTTCCGTTTGCGGTAATGGACTTCGTTCCCGACACAAGTTCGCTTGCCGATACAGTTACTGCCGTTCCGTTTGCCGATCCTGCGGTAATGTACCCTGCGGTTCTTGTGACCGAGGGGGTTACTGTGACGGAGTGGTTTGTGACCGTGCCTTTGGTAGCGGAAGCCGTGGCAGAACCGCTTGATATGGTCTTGGTCGCCGCACTCGCATAATATCCAGCAGGTGCGGTCACGGTTGCACCGCTTGCAGAAAGGTCGCTACTTGTCCTCTGCGTAATACCAGAGCCTACATAGTTGCTCGGAATGGCGTTGACGGTTATCGCACCCTCAAGCATTGTGTTTACACCGCCAATGGTCTGCGAGGACTCGGTGGGAGTTACGGAAGTGCCTGTGGCGATGGCGTTACGAACAACATAATTTCCATATTGATTTTGCCCGAGCCAACCCTTTTGCTCGCCGTCATCAAATGTGGCTTCCCCTCTAAAACGGAACTTTAGCGAGCCGCTTTCTGTATAATAGCCATACGCTGCGCCGACATACGGCTCTGCTTCTGGTACAGTCGCCGTAGCGTAGTTAGTTACATCTGTGACCCCTGCGGAAGTGATGTTGATATTGCCTGTCGGGGTAATGCCACCGCCCCCTGTTTCTATTCCGTCAACCGCCGACACCATTTCGCTCAAGGTCAGCGGAACAGACTCCCCCGACTTGTTCGCTATGGCGTTGGCAAGATAGTCAAGTTTTGTTTTATCGACTATGACATTAGCCATTTGTCACCTCGTTAGTCTACCCAATACAGGTTTCCATCGGCAGAGTCTGCCCACGCAGTCATATATCCTGTATTGTTGACAAAGATAATGTCCAGCGCACTGTCGCGATATCCAAGCACCAAATACTTGCCCTCCCAGTCATTACATGACGTGAAGTCAATGAACACAGGTGCGCCTGTGTTGAAGGCTGTCTTGACTTGATTAAAAGTCTTGTCTGTGGTAAATCCGCCGCCACTGTCAGACGCAGTTATGACAAAAGGAGTTGCGCCCCCTGCCCCTGCTATCCCCTGCTCTATCTTGTTCAGCGCACTCGCCGTGATGGTGTCGCCTGTTGTCCAAGTTGTTGGTGTGTATGCCATTGTGTTCTCCTTTATATCTCCGCCGAACCGACTTTCGCCACGCCTACAAGGGGCAGACTTCCGTCTGTTAAGCCGTAACCTATATTGTTGCCGTCTTCTGCGTCATAAAATATCGCAGTTCCACCGCCTGTCTTCGGGAGCGTGACCGCAGGCACATCGGAATAGGACGCTCCCATTATGGTTATATTCTGTGCCATAGCCACACTCCTTAACTAATAGACAGTACCTTTGTAGTGCTATCCTGTGTTATGCTCGGTATCTGCGCTGAACCTGCCACGCCGAATATGCTCTTGCCGTAAACGATGTTCCCTGCTACAAGGTTTGCGTCACCACTTATGGTCTGCGTTCCTGTGAGGTATGTTCCGCTTGCGATAGTTTGATTAGAGGTGGACGGCGTTATCGTTGCCGCCGCCTTTGTAGTGACCGAAGCCGTCAGCGACACCGAAGAACTCCCTGCCGTTCCCGAAGATACATAGCCTGCGGAAACTGTCGGTGTATTACTTACGCTCTTGGAAAGCGTCAGCGTGTTGCTCCCTGTGGAAACGCTCGCCCCTGTTGCGCTGATCGTAGCAGCCGGACTCGCAGATCCGCTCGCCACCGTGCCACTCGCTGCGCTTGCGTAGTACCCTGCCGGAACTGTTACGGTCGCTCCGCTTACTGTCAGCGAGCTGCTATCGTTCTCTGCCGCCGTTCCTGTGTACTTCGTTCCGTCCGCATAAGCCGTCACTCCAAGAGGGAGTTTCCCTGCATCATTCAGCGTAGCATCGGAAGTGTCCACAAAGACCGCATTACCGCCACCGCCCGAAAGCGGTATCTCTACGCTCGGTACATCAGCGTATGTGACCGACCTTATTACAACATTCTGTGCCATTGTTTATTCTCCTTATGAAACTGTTAGAACGCTTCCGTTCCAAGTGATTAGTCCGTAGTTGTTGGGTATGGGGTTGACCTGGACATCATGCGCCATTATCTTCCCATGTGTTTCAAGGATCTGGGTGTCCTCGGTGGGCGTGACTTCATACGCTCCGTCATAGGTCGGTGGCAGGACTGCGCCAGTCTGCTCCACTTTGAAGAGCACCGCATCCCCACCGCTGACCGTCAGCCGAGCCGTACCGCCCTGCTGAACTTTTAACCTAATCGCCATAGTTGATTACCCTGTCAAGTAAGTTCCTCATTACCGGCACGGTCTTTATCTCGGTGGCAAGCCTTGTTCCGGCTGCGTCTATCCAGTTGACTTGTACCGATACCGCCATGTTGAACCTAAAGCTCGCGCTCTCCAACTGGGAAAGCGTGAATGTGATGTTCGTGTCCGTTATCTGATCGTGCGTCTCTGTCGTGACGGTCAGAGCTGCGCCGGACTTATTAAGTTCGTGAGATCCCTGCTCCAGAGTGACATAGACATCCGTGCTGGACAGGTCTACGCCCTCTACCGTCAGCGTTATTGTCGGGGTTGTGTAGTTAATCATTTAGCCCACTTTCCTTTCTAAATCCGATATGCGGTTATTACTGACTTTTATCTTTTCCTCTATGACGGGAATCCTCTGGGCAAAGTCATTATGCCTACGCACTTCCTCGGCCAAGTGGTCTATCTTGACATTCTGTACTGCGTTCTGTTCGTGCAGTTCAGTCTGCACCTTATTCTGTGTCGCTCTTGATGTGAGCACCGCCGCTATGATAGAAGCGACTGCGGCGAGAAGCCCTACGATTACTGCGTCCGACATTATTTATTCACCTCGGTATTTTTAATTCGATTATATATACAGCACGATTACTTTCCAGGTTACAGTTTTAGAGCTCGAGGTCGGGTTGCTGAACCACACATAAGCGTTACCGCTTGAGATGTAGAAGTCAGAGACCGCAAGCCCGGAGGACCCGGTTCCTGCAACGCCCACTATTCCGACTGGTGTAAAACCGGCCTCCGTGATGCTTATTGTCTGGGAACCTGTTCCGCCTGCGGCTACGGTCGTAGAGCTTGAGGCCGTCTTGGTCTCCGTCTTGAACGTCTTTGTCGTTAAAACGTTGTAGTATGTTGTTGCCGTTTTATCTGCGTCGCACGGCGGAAGTGTATATATTTCGGCATATTGAAGTAGTGCGTCGGTGTTTGAGTCTCCCGACTTCTGCTGAAGCGCGAGCCTTGCTCCGTGGTTATCTCCATACCAATACACCCACCCTGCGTTCGCATTTGACCTGTTGGAAAACTCCGCGCCAAACCCTGGGCCGTTGTTCGAGTCGTCATTCGCGACCAGATTCTTGCCGCGGATCTTCCATGCGCTGTCAACGAGACTGGCCGTCACGGTGTTCTTGCCGAACGCTACACCATTACCATTAACGACTAAATTGCCGCCAGCTTTGATACTGCCAGTCGTGTCAATGTCGATGCTCGACAGCATCCGCGTCGTAATGTTCGGCACTTCCGCGAGGATCCCACCGGAAACATCCGCCTGAATCTGCTGCGAAAGCGTCGTCTGCGGCTCGCCCAGCTCCATAAGGCTGTATCTGTCAAGCAGCACATCATACACAACCTTGATGACCTTTGCGCTGGCGTTGATGCCGAGCTTCTCATAATAAACGGTCACGGTGTCGCAGAGCTTTATCTTGTTCTGGTTACTTTGAAGATTTTTATACTCTTCTGTCTGCCAGATCGGGATGAAGTCGACCTTTAGGTTGTCTTTGACCTGATAATTGTCGGTTGCGTCGATATAGGTCTGCGCGGCCGCCTCCAGCTGCACCGTTGTAGGTTCGCTGTCCCACTCGCTCGAAAGATCCAGCGGAATGGCATTACCGGCCGTCTCGCCAGTACGCACTACCATGTGGTCGAGCACCAGCGAGCTCTCGTCGTTAGTCCAGTACGGAACGACTGCATTGTATTTATTGCTGGAGTCGAGTTCGTAGTCCAGCTTCTTGAGATCCTTGCCGTAGCGGATGACCACGCCGTTGTTGGATCCGCGGTTCAGGTGCAGTTTGACCGTGAACATGTCGAACTCGTACTCGCCCTTGCCATAGACATCGAGGATGCTTCCCTCGGTGCCGCCGAGAAGGCTGCGTGCGCTGCGCGGTGTATCGAATGTGAACGTCGCGGACACAGTCTTATCGGTCTGGAAAGTGAAGTTGTTCGTGTTGTAGCTGTTTGTCGGGATGGCTGCCAGAGCGTTCGCGCAGCTGCTGGCCGTAAACGGCGCGACTACGATGTTGTTGAGCTTATAGGAAATATGCCAAGCGTTGACAGTTATGAAACCCTCGAGCGGCGCGTTGACCTTGTATATTTCAAACGCCTGGAAGTCGCCATCATCATCGTGCGTGCAATATATGTAGTTGCCCGGCACGAGCTTATCCGCCAGCGGACCGCTTGCAGGGTACTCCAGCGCCAGTTCGTACTGTCCGTTGCGCTCCTCGGTGACTTCGCATTTGCGCGAGTCCACGAGGCGACCAAGGCCTTGCGAAGTGAACGTAGTCTCGGTGCTATCAAAGAGAATCGGTATCATAGATCCCACTCCTTCCAGTTTATCTTCGCCAAACTGAAGTGGTTATTGCTGCTATCGATCCATATAGAAGCGGTCGCCCCTGTCGGCACAGATGGGAATGTGTTCGGAGAGAATGAGACCAAATTATTGCGAGAGGTTATGAAAGGCAATATCCCCGAGTAGCACTCCATTTTCTCGCAGTTAATTATTATATCAACGGGTAATGAATTGCTGGCCACCGTTATTGTGACAGCATTGATTATTAAACTGCCTGCGTTAATAACCGTTTGAAAATGAATAGTTCCGTATCCTTTGACGCTTATGCTCGGCGCGAGAGTTAAGCCGTTTGTGTTGTCTTTATCGAGAGCTCCGCTGGCCGATGAGGCCGACGGAATATTCACAGAAGTCTGCCCTGACAAAAATCTCTGCGGCTTGCAGTTGAATGCCAGGTCAAAATAGCCGTCTGTGTTTATGCGCTTAACCGTCGGCGACTGCTGAATAATGGGAATGCCCTCGCGAAAATGCGTTGAGTCGTTCGAGCATGTAATTTGCTGATAGCCAGACATAGTCGCAAGCTTCTTCATTAAAGCGTTGAAGTTCGTGTCGAAGTTGCCGCGTATGTAGCAGGGGTATGTAACGACTATGTTCTGGAACGTGCCGTAGTCAATTACGAGGTCGCCGTTTCTGCCTGGAATGCTTACAGTCTCGACGTTTTTCTTTGGCTTATCAAAACTCATTGAAGAGTCTACATACACACCGTAGGTTGCCGTGAGGTCTACACCTCCGACTGTTAATGTGTTCATGCCCATGTATTTGCCTCCCTTGCCATCTGCTGCTGAAGTTTCTGTCCTATTACGACGGCCAATTCGTCATAGTTATCAACGTTTCCGTTTATGACAACATTAACGCTCACACCGCCTGCACCGGCCGTGGCGCTCTTAATCATTCCCATAAGGGAGCGCGCGCCAACTACAACTTCGGGACCGGCTTCGCCGCCAGCGAGCAGCTGACCGTTCTGCATGCCGAAGATCGTCGGAGACTGGAGCACAACGCCGTTGTCCATAGCTTTCCTGTACCAGCTGATGCCCAGGCTCGGCTTTATACCTTTGAGGAGGTCGCCGAGTTTCCATCCTGCCGGAGTTATGGCGAAGTGCGGAAGCTTGATTTTCGGCAGCTCAACCTTGAACTGGAAGAAGCTCTTAATCTTATCTATGACACCCTTTACAAAGTCCTTGGCCTTATTTATCGGCGTCATTATGGCGTCGCCTATCTTCTGGAACGTTGCCTTGAGGTTCGTCCACAGTTCGACAGCCTTTGCCTTGATGGTGTCCCAATTCTTATAGAGCGTTACGCCTATGGCCACGAGAGCCGCCACGGCTGCTATGACTATTCCTATCGGTCCGGTAAGCACCGACAGAGCCGTAGACAGCATCGGTATGACTGTCGTTATCGTTGAGATAAGCGAGAGCAGCGGAGAGAGTCCAGCCACTAACGCAAGGACCGTCAGGATAACTTTCTGCGTGCCACCGTCGAGGTTGCCGAACCAAGTCAGGACTTTGGTAACAGCACCGACGAGTTTTTCAAGCAACGGCAGCAGAGAGTTCGCGAGCGCCGCGCCTGCTTCCAGGAAGGACTTGAGCGCGGTCTGCTTCAGCTTATCCAGAGCATCGTTGAACTTGCCTGCATCCTGAACAGCGTCCTGTCCCATTATGATACCGGCATCTTCTGCTTCTTTACCGAGCTCTTTGAGAGCCTTACCGCCGTCATCTACGATTCCGGACATCTCCATAGCAGACTTGCCGAAGAGTTCCATCGACAACGTGTCGCGCTCGGTCTCGTTCTCTACCTTGCCGAGAGCTTCCAGAGCGTCATACCACACGTCCGTGGCGTTGCGCATCGTGCCGTCCGCGTTCTTGATGGACACGCCCAGCTTATCGAACGCCTTGTTCTCGGAGCCCATCTGCTTGGTCAGCTTCTGGACGCTTCCGGTCATTGTTTCATAGGAAACATCCACCAGATCGGCAGCGTACTGAAGCTTCTGGAGCTCCTCAACGGAGAAGCCTGTATTTCTGCTCATCGTGAGCAGTTCGTCGGAGGTCTGCCCTGCCTTTACCGCAAGCGCTACCATTCCGGCAGCTGCTCCTGCAGCCGCAGTTGAGAGGCCCTTTGTGCTCTGGGCAAGCTGTCCGGTCTTCGCGGAGATAGCCTGGAGCGTCGGTGCGGAGTTCTTGTACTCCTTTTCGAGGTCCTTGAGCTTGTTGGTGGTCTCTATCAGCTCGCGCTGGAGAGCATCCTGCTGCCTCTGGTTCTCCTCGGTGCTCCCTGCCTTCTTCGCCTGCTCAAGAGCCTTCGTGAGTTCTTCCTGGCGAGCCTTGGTGTCTTCCACCGCCTTACCAAGAAGTTCGTGGCGCTGCTTTAAGAGGTCAACATTCGTCGGATCCAGTTTCAGCAGCTTATTAACATCATTGAGTTGTCCTTGGGTATCTTTTAAGGCCTTGTCGACTTGCTGGAGCGACTTGGTCAATGGCGTGGTATTGCCATCAATTTCAATTGTTATACCCTTGATTCTATTTGAGGCCATTTATTGCTCCTCTGCGTACTTCCAGATGTAGCCGTATGCCGTCGGGCGCTCACCGCTGCAACAATGGCTGATATGAGCTGACTTCATACCGATAGCATCGGCAGCCTGTTGCATGCAGTTGTATTTAGCGATGAAATTGCCGTCCAGGTCATACTGGCACACGGCCCTTGCACGGCGGTTCTTTTCGCCGCGTATTTGTGACACGCGCTTTTCTATGGTTTCAGGACTTTGCTTGAGACCGGTGAGCCATTTCGTGGACAAACCTTTGCAAGACTCGCTTATCTTCTTCTTGGTCTCCTCGCTGTGCTTAACGCCTGTATGTATCTGCCGGAGGTACTCTTTCTGTTCCTCCGAGATCTTGTGCGTCACGCCGCCGTTCTCGATGTTGTACCCATAGCGCGCGTCGTTGGCAGCGTACTCTTTTATCAGCTCGGCCTCTCTGCACTCGGCTTCCTCTTTGGAGAGATGGTCCGCAACGATAATGTGCTCAAAGCCGTCCCACCCATAGCATTTAATGGCAGAATAAAAGCGCCTTTGGCCATAATAGCCGGCGCCCTTTTTCCATCTCTGGCTTGGTGGTCCTGATGTTATTCCAACGTACCGCTTTCCATTCGTCTTGTTGACGTGCATGTAGAGCGTGTAGTTTTCCATTTAGAATCTATCAAAGTCCGCTTGAGTAGCGATGACATCGTACTCTTCGGAATCGTTTCCATTCTCTATCATCATGTCATAGACCATGCCCACGTCCAGGAGGTCGAGGTCAGACATGGGCAGGCCTATTTGAGCGCAGCGCAACAAAAAAAGACCAGTAGTGAACGGTCTCTCTGTTGCGCTTACGCTTTTTTTTTGCTTGTGCTTATCGGCAGCTCGGAGAGCTTCCAGAGTTCTACGATCTGCGGCAGCACGACATAGATGCTGAACATATCAAAGCCGTCGAGCCATTCGTCCGCGCTGTCAGGTATCGTCGGATCCGCCTGCTTCGCCATTATGTAGGCGAGGTTCTCGAAGATGGTCAGCGTATCGACGGACAGAGTCTCGTTGGAGTCCACGCCCTTCTGGAGCGTCTGGAAGTCCAGCAAGAGGTCTCTGCCAAACATACTGCGATAGTTGCGGATGGTAGCCGCCGTAGCTTTGAACTTGACGTCCCTACCGTCAATATTTATTGTTCTTTCCATGTTTCTAACCTCCGACTATACGGTGTAAACCGCGCTGAACCAGTTGGTGTAGGTCGAGGACGTGCTCTGCGGGCAGGACGCCTTTACTACATAGTCATTGATTCTCGGCATAGCCTGGATGTTCAGGGTTTCCGTCTGCGGCTCGATGCTTGCTTCCTTGGTAGCGCCAGCTACGTCAGGACGGGTGCAAGAGCAGCGATAGATAGCGTGCCTGGTGGCCTTTTCGTCACCCTGGAACTCGAACAGGAGCGCGAACTCCTTCGGAGTTACATTTGCCTTCTCGATGTAGACGCCGCCGGAAGTGGTCTCGCAGAGAACGTCAGTCTTGAAGGACTCGGGCAGAAGCGCAACTTCGAGTGTTCCGGAGTAGCCATTGTTCGCAGTTGTCTGGAAGTAAACTACGTCATCCGCATAGAACGGAGTCGTGTCACCTTCGGCAGACAGCGAGAGATTAACAGCTCCGGGAATAGCTACCGGAGTCGCATAGGTAAGAGCGCCGCCGGAGCCTTCAGTAGCTACCGCGTAGTAAACACTACGGATGCCGTATTTGATTTTGTTAGCCATTGTTTATCTCCTCATCATCAACGAAGATTTGCATTTCATACAGTACCTCGTACATGTGCTCATCATCGAGGTAGGTCTCGGTCTTGTCCCAGACCATGTTCCAGGCGTCCAGGACCTCTTCCACGATCGCCTCGCTTGCGAAGTCCTTGGTCTTGGAGTACAGCTCGATGTTGAGCGTTTCGACTCTTTTGTAAACCTTATCGTCTGCCGCAACGTTGCTGCTGCTCGGGAGGTACCATACCAAGTAAGGCAGCGCCGGCACATCGCCGATAGGGAATGAGTAATAAGTTACGGATAGCTCGGTCTGGCCGAGCATGGTCTTGATTTCTGTAAGTTTCATGTCAGCCTCCGATAGCCTGTTCAAAAGCTTCGACGAACTTCTGCTCTATGGAATCATTTATGGGTGCGATGAAGTTGAATGCCTTCGTGCGCCCTCCGTTCACTTTCGCGTGGCCAAACTCCAGTAAATGAGCAAGGCCCGGCTGCGTTTTGTTATAAACAACAGTTTCGGAGCCAAGCCGTGTCTTTTCTGTTTTGGAGGTCCACCCTTTATTGAACTCTCCGGATCCACCGAAGCCGCCGCCCCTTTTCAACTCTTTGACAACGTCCTTGGCCACCTTTTTCGAGCTGGTCTCGATGGCTTCCTGCACACCGTCGCCGTACTCTTCCAGGTATTCATTTATTGTCTCCGCAAGACGTGAAGAGTCGATTCTGACGGACATTACTGCTTGCCTTTCCGAAGCTCCACATAGAGTTCTATCGTGTCGTTACGGCCCTGATACGTCCTGTATACGGTGTATTTGGTGCCGTTGTACTCCACGATCTCTTCGCCCTCATAGTCGGGCGCGAACATTATCATCCGGTATTCAGGGTTTAAGCCGTTTCTGCCGCCTTCAAAGAACTCTGCGGAACTCACGCTTGTGACGTTCGCGTACACGAGCCTTTTGTCAGGCGTAGGGACCAGAACGCCGTAAGCGTCCTCGGTGTAGGTCTCCTTAACCAGATATATCGGTGTTGAGCGGTCCATATTAGCCTCCCCAGTTTGTATATCCGGTGGCCATTGACAGCTGCGCCTTCTGTTCGTCGTAGCTTGCTTTCAGCCGGTCGTATTCATCCGGGAGACCGAAGTGCATCTGGCAGTAGGTCGTTACGGCCCGGAGGACCAGCGGATCTGTGATGTTCACGTTCTCGCCGTCAGCTCCTGCAATACCGAGGTCTGCCAGCGCTGCGTTCATGAGGTCATTGAGCTCATCATCGAACGCATCGGTGGTGATTCTCATTGACAGTTTTACTTTGGCGAGCGGTTCACTCATTTGTCTTTCTCCTGCTCAAATGCCTTGTATTCTTTCCAGAACTCCGGCGTGATTATGTGGTGTCCTACATGGCCCAGCGGTATGCTTGGATCGCAGATGAACTTCCAGCCGCATTGACGTGCGCGCCAGCAGAACGAGAGGTCCTCGCCGACGGATCCAATGGGTGCGAACATATTACCGAACTTCGCCTGAACATCCACAAACGCACTCGTTGGCGCAAGCACGCAGCCAAAGCCGCACGCTGCGACCTCAAACAGATCGTCCGGGATCTCATCAAAGTCTGTCCAGGTTGACTGCTCGTTCTCTATCTCCAGCGTCTTAAAAAGCGTCGGAGTAAACGGAGCCACCCTGCGGCAATACATTCCTGTCATAATGACGTCGCCTTCCTGCTCCTTGATGGTCTTGAGCATCTGCTCCAGAGTCGTCGGAGGGAACATCATGTCGCTGTCAAGCCACAAGATATAATCGACGCCGTGCTTTACCGCTTCGGCTGCCAGGTTATTTCTGCTCGTGTAGATCAGCGAGCCTACCTGGAATGCAACCACGCAGGGCCCCACCTTTTTTAATGTGGCGAGGCTCTGCGCGAACTGTGCCGGTACTTGGTCCATGCAAGGGACCGCGATTAAGATACTTTCCATGTTTCTCTCTCCTTTTGGTTCCTATTACTTGTTGATCTTTACGAAGTGATCCGGACCGATTACGCCGAGCGCAACATACTCACGGCCGATGAAGCGAACGAGGTCGCTGGTAGCCAGAGTGAAGTCGTCTCTCTTGATCTGGATGTCATCGCCAGCCGGGAAGTTGGCAAGTGCGCCGTTCTGGAGGTCGCCTACGATAGCGTAGGTGTCGCCGGTGGAAGCAGCGCTGAAGGCCTTGAGGCTGTTGTTGAAGACAACCGGGAGACCTTCGAACGGATCGTAGTTGTAGGAAGCAGCGGCCTGTGCAGCCTTGAAGGTGCCCCAGGTTCCTCTGTTCATGATGATGACCGGCTCGGAAGCGGATCCGGACAGCTTGGACATAGCCTGTGCTATGGTGCCAACGCTTACGGAAGCAGCAGTCTCAACCTGGACGCTTACGCAAGTAGTGGTGCTCTGGGTTCCGCAAGCCACGATCTTGGCGATGAGGGTGTCAGCAGCCTTCTGCGCGATGCGATAGGTGAGCTCGTCATAGATGTACTGGAGATAGGGCACGTCGGCCATATCCAGAGCCTCGTCGGAAATGGAGATCCACTTCTTGATGGCTGCCGGTACGAGCTGAACGGTTCCGAGAACCAGGGACTCTTCGTCAACAGCAACGCCTTCGGTATGAACGGTAGCCTCGGAGCTGGAGATTTCGAAGCCGACCTTCAGGTTGCCCTTGAGGTAGGACTTCTTAACGAGGGCCATAACGCCGTCTCTGTTCCATGCGGTCTTTACGGTGTCGTATACGAGTTCGGGTACGGCGATGGTGCCGGACGCATTCTCGGTCAGGAGTGCTCTGCACTCGGAAGGATCTCCGGACTTGATGTAGTTAGCAAATGCGTGGATGTACTCCGGAGTGTTTCTCATTTCGATGTTTTCCATCTGTTCTTTCCTCTCTTCATTGAGTTCTTCGATAGGTTCAGTTTTCACGGTTGCGACCTTATCCAGGAGCGCTCTCTTCTCGATCGCGGCGTCCTTGATGGCCTGCTTGCGAGCGACGAGCTCATCGACCTCTTTATTGAGAGCTTCGATGTCAGCGTCCTCGGCTTCCAGAGCGGTCCTTATCTCTTCCATACGAGCATCGACCTGCTCCATTGTCATTTCGTTGATATTCATTACTTCTCTCCTTCGAGACGGAGCTTGAGCTTCAGTCTCTCAATTGCTTTTGCGCGTCTTTCCGCTTCCAGTCGCTCCGCTTTCTCCGCTTCAATCACTCCGTTGAAGTAGTCACGGTAAGATACGCCGATGTCGGTTCCAGGGTTCGCCGGGAACGCGACTGCTGATATGTCATAGAGCTTCCGGAAGCTCTTGATGACTCTTGTGTGGGTGTCTTCCTCGTAGTCGTCTTCATCGACAACGAACGAGAAGCTCATCTGGGAATAATTGCGGCTCTGGATGTCTTCGTACATCTCGCGAGCTGCGCCTGTAAGACCAAGGTTCGTCCTGGTCCAGAGGCCCTTGTCGTCAACGTGCAGTTCAATGCTGCCGTTCTTGGTGCGTGCAAGCACCCTGCCTTCGTGGTCGCGCAGGAATACTACGTCGCTCATATCCGCCTTCTCGAAAGCCTGCGGATCTATGCGCTCGAAGTAGTCCACGCCGTCAAACGTCAGGAGCTTATAAGGCTCGAACGTGCTGGCGTAGCCTTCCACTAAAAAAGAGGGCTCCGCACCCTCCTCTGCCTTACGGATCTCTATGAGTCCGAGGTTTCTGTATTCTCTATCGTCTTTAATTGCCATTGTCTTCTCCTTCCTCGTTGAGGACCTGGACTTTGTCATCTGCGCTATAATACTCACCGCGGATGATACGAACATCGCCGCCGTCTACCGGAGGCAGGTTCCATATCTCGCGGATCTCATTCGGTGAGAGAATGCCGCGGTCAGCCAGCTGCGCCGAGACGTTCAGCTTCTCCTGGGTGGTCATGTACTGGAGCCTGTTGCTCGTAGCCATGAGCATCGAGCCAAACGCCTGCTCGCGGTCGGTGAACATCGCGTTGGTCATCGTTTCGCTGAACTGAATCGCGAACGGCTCGACAACGCTCTCATAGAAGGCTGCCCAGCTGTCGCCGTATGCCTTGCTCTGGAGAATGTTCTCATTCACACCGAAGTAGTTGTAGACCGTGGTGCGTATTTCATCGAGCTCTTCCTTCGGGACCGTGTACGCCGTCTGGTCTATCTGCTTGATGTCCTTGTAGGTATTAGGGAACAAAAGCAGTCCGCCGTTGTCATTTTCTACCCTAAAATTAGCCTCGTTGAAACGGATCCGTTCGTTCTTCAGGTCCTCGGTCTTGCTGAAGTTATTGACCGTGGCCATGAAACGATACGTCGCTCCGTTCTTAACAGCCTCTTCAACGCTCTGATCGTTCAAATGCACCAGTTCCATCGTGGCATCCAGCGCTCTGTTGCTCTCCCCGAAGAAGTCGCTCTTGTACTGGAACTTGTTGATGATGGCGCACTCTTTAAGAGGCACGGCAGCCTTCAGGCCGTCCCGGAACTCATAACGAAGATACGGCACGCCGTTATAGTCCACGATGTCGCAGCGCTTCGGGAGCACCGGAGTGTAGCCGTCCACGTTCATAAGCTTATCGTAGACCGGCACGATGCAGACCGTGTTGTGCATGTCCAGTATCGTGCTCGTGCGATACAGGAACTGGCTCCACGTCTGCCAGTTGTTAGGTTTGATTTTCAGCTTCGTCTGGAGCGTCGGCTGTGCTGCACCCAGCACCTCCACCTTCAGCTTGCTGATATGTCTCGCCCTGGCATCTATGGCGGCGCGCACCAGCGCGCTCTCGTATATCTCGCCCTGCCAGGTCGTGAAGTGCGGCTGATATGCCGTGAGTGTTTTGAAATAGCCGTCGTTGTAGTGTGCTACCTTCACATTCGGCTTCTTGAAGATCCAGTCAAAGAGCCCCATATAGTCTCCTTATTCGTTGGCCAACTGACCACTAATTTCGCTATACCATTTCTGCCGCACCGTCATCGCATCCAAGGCTGCGGCCATCCCATCTATGTGAACATTACCCGACACTTTTATGAGCCTTTTGCGCATCGTTTCAGCATTCTGCTTGAGCGCAGAGTCTAAAAAGTGAATCTTGAGTAAGTCGTTATCGCCTATTATTACCTTGCCGTCTTTTATAAGGCCTTCGAACTCATCTATTACCGGCGAAAGGTTCTCGCCTTGATAAACATCGTCCATGTGAAAACCGTAGCTCTTCATTTCCTGGACAAGGTACTGCGCACAGTAGCGGTCGTAGCCTACCTGAAGCGGCAGGATCTCATACTCCTCCACCAGCATCTTGAACCAGTTGAAGCAGTCCTGATAATCTACGAAGTTGTCTCCGCTCTCTTGCAGCAGTCCGCGCTGAATGAATGCACGGTAAGGCAAGCCGTCTCGCGCCGTGGCCTCATCTATCTTCTCGCGCGGCAGGAAGAACTTACTGAAAATGTGAAACTTTCCACCCTTCTGGATAACCACACAGCAGCTCGTGAGGTCGGTCGTCCTGGATAGGTCGATGCCGCCGACACAGTAGCTGCTGCGGAAGTCATCCAAAGTCAAGGGGGATGAGATACATTTCTGCACGTCCTGCGCGTTCAGCCACGCGATAGAACTGTTCTGCTTAATGCAGCAGTATTTTGTGAGGAACTCTGCCTTCTTGGAAAGCGAACCTTCCGCGATGGCTATCTCCTCAAGCATATAGTCAACGCTGACGGACACGCCCAGATTCGGGTTGCTCTTCCGCAGCTCGTTGATGTCATTCCATTTTTCCAGGTCATCTATCATGTAGAGAAACGGCAGCAGCTTCTTTTCCTTGCTCTCACCGAGCAGGAAGCGCGTCGAGCGTTTCACTAATTCATCATAGATTCCATCGTTGATATATCCGGATGTCGTGCACGAGAGCAGCTGGCCCTCCGGGCGTGCACCCATTCCGGACTTCATGACTTCGTACTGCTTTAGGCCCTTGTCGCCCTCCCACGCCGCGATCTCATCGCAGATGCAAAGGCTCGGGTTGAAGCCGTCCGACTTCTTAGCGCTGAACGCTATCTTCTTTACGGTGCTGTTGGTGCCTGGTATCGCCAGGTCTGACATGCGGTGGCGTGCAAGCGCAGAGTCGTCGTGCACTTTTCGATGCTGGGTGTCCTTCTCCAGAGACTGCTCTTTAAGAGCTTTCCACTCCGGATCTAACTGTGTCATCGCCCAGACATCGTTATAAACCAAGTCGGCCTGCTCCAGCTTTGGAGCTATGCAAAAAACTCGCGCGCCGAAACCTCCATTCTGTCTCCAAGTGTATGCGCCGGCGGAACTTGCGATTTTTGTCTTTCCGTTTTTTCTGGCGACCACCAAGAGGACCTCGCGGAACTGCCGCAGGCCATTACAGTCAACTAAACCGTAAACTGCCGAGTAAAATGCCTTCTCCCAGACCTCCAATTTTAGAGGACTCGGAGCAAGCGGTCCCTCGGTGTGAAAACAATGGTTTTCTATCCATTCGATGGCATCGTTTGCCTTCTTCTGGTCAAAAAAGAACGCCTTTGTCTCAAGTCCGTTCATGATGTACTCATAAACGAGCCGGATCCAGCGCCCGACTGTGTAGGTTCCGTTCTTAATTCCCTGATAGTATGTGTATATCCAGTTTTCTGTGGCCATAAACTTCCATCTCCGGCCATCTCCAGCTGCTTACGCGCGAATATCTATAATTCCAATG
>Ga0310696_10003707_pt1 | contig 18980 bp, 18 predicted proteins | sample AusTroGonzalo_MG_4_FD_203885 | JGI IMG/M metagenome (GOLD analysis project Ga0310696, IMG submission 203885) | Bovine rumen microbial communities from tropical cattle in Woodstock, Queensland, Australia - Gonzalo_02 (v2) (version 2) | ecosystem: Host-associated > Mammals > Digestive system >... | reverse complement strand
GAGTCATAAATGTAACAGTTGTTGTTGCGTGCACTATTGCGGCGGCAAAGGTACAGCGAAACTACAACTGCTACAACGGGTAGTTTATCGGATGCTTACGAAAGATTTGTATCTTATGTGAGGAAGATTCGTATGATTATCCGCAAAGAAGTGTGACACCTCTTTGCGGATAATCGTCAAATACGTGTATTTCGTTGTGAAAGAAAGATTGGCTGTGTTAGGTCACAGCTCCTTTCAATCCTCAATTGATGAGGAATGTCTTGGTCTTGCCTTGGTAGGTGGCCTTGACGGTGGCGCGGCCGGCAGTGATGGGGCTGACTTCGAACTTGACGGCGGGGTTGTTGGCCGTGGCCTTCAGTTCGGAACCGTCGCGCAGAGGAGCATAGAGCTGGTAGTGCGTGGCGTCGGTGTAGCCATTGGCGTTGCTGCTGTAGAGGGGCATGGCGGGGATGGCGAGACGCTGGCCGTCGGCGGTGATGGTGACTTCGGGCACCTGGGGAGCTTCGCAGGAGGTTCCGGCCTTGGCGAAGCCGATGCCGTGGAGGTCAAGGAGACCCACGGGACGCTGCGGCTGCTGGCGACGGCCGAACTGACGACGGTCTTGCTGCTCGGGCTGCTGCACTTCGGAACCCTCGACGACGAGGTAGATGGCGTGCTTGCCGGTGAGGCCTTCGACGGCGGGAACGGCGACGCGGAAGGTCTGCGGCTGCTTGGCAGCATCGGCGGGAACTTCGACGACGGCAATCTCACGACCATTCCAGGTGCTGTTAACGTAGGGGCCGTCGAGCATGACGTGGAGCTTGAAGGCTCCCTTGCCGCCGGGGGTAAGGTTCAGGCACAGTTGCGTCTGGTCGCCCTGTCGGGTGCCCTCGAAGGCGGGTAGGCCTTTCTGCGTCTGGGCGAGGCCGCCGAAGCCGAAGTACTTGAAGCCGACGATGCCGCCGTTGCGGAGTCCTGCGAGGTCCATGTGGTCGTTCCATACGTCGTGGTTGTCCTGTAACCATTCGTTGGAGCCGGGGCCAGTCATGTAGCAGGCAATACCGGCGCTGTAGTACTTATAAGGCGGTAGGCCGAAGAGCTGGAAGCCCTCGCTGGTGACCTCGGCACCGCGGTATTCGTTGCCATCGGCAGCCTTGGCCGTCCATTCGTTGTTGGCCGTATAGGGGTCGTAGGCGGTGATACGCACCTGACCGCCCTTGGCCACGGGCTTCTTGTCCCACTCAATCTTCACGGGAGCTACCATGGCCTGGCGGGCGTTGGCGAAGCCGCGCGGGGGACGATGGTAGAAGACGTACCACTGGCCGTTGATTTCCTGCAAGGAGCCGTGGGTGTTGTGGGCCGCGTTGGAAGTCGTTATCTTGGAACCGTCCTCGTTGAGCACGACGCCACGGGAGTCCACCAGGCAGCCACCGGCACGCCAGGGGCCGAGGGGGGTGTCGCCGTAGGCATAGCGCAGGGCGGAGTTGGTGTTGCCGAGGCCGTACTCCTTGCCGCTGAAACCAGAGAAGACCATCACGTACTTATTGCCAACCTGACGGATGCTGCTGGCCTCGAAAAAGTTGAAGTCCAGCGGGTTCTGGCCTTTGTAGAGGGCGGGATAGGTGGAGCCTTCCTTGTCGAGCAGGCGGCCGTCGGCCGAACTGGCGGGGATGAAGGGGTCGATGACCTCGGTGCCGGGACGCACGGCGAACATATTCTCGGGGTCGAGCTGATAGGCGGTGCTGTGCTGGAAGCCGTAGAAGACGTAGGCGCGGAAGCCACGCTCGTAGTCGGGGTCTTTCTTGTTGGTGATGTTCTCGACAAAGACGCTGGGGTCGAAGTCAATGAGCGAGCCATCGACACAGGCACGGCCGTCGGGCGTCAGGTTCACGGGCGTGAAGGGGCCGTCGGGGCGGTCGCTCTTGCACACCATCGGCACACGGCGCCATCCGCGGCTGTGGGGGTAGAGCCAGTAGGTCTTCTTGCCCGTGACCTTGTCCTTGATTTCGACGAGGTCGGGCGCAAACATCGTGTCCCAACGGCCATCGACAAAGTACGAGAAGATGGGTCCCTCGTCGCGCCACTGCGTCAGGTCCTCAACGGGTGCCGACCACATACGGACATCGTTTCCGCAGTATTCGCTGTAGTGGGTGTCGTGCGAGCCGATGATGTAAGCACGCAATTTGCCGGGCTGGTCGGGGTCTTCGAAGACGCGCGGCTCGCCGTCGGGCAGGTGCTCCCACAGAGGAAGATAAGGGTTCTGGGCGTTGGAGACTGCTGCCATCGCCAGGAGGGAAAGAGAAAGTAGAAAGCGTTTCATTGGTTATTCGATGTTTATTCGATTAAAAGACGCCGCAAAGATAGGACTTTTTGCGGGAAAAGCGTTTCCGCTGGCATTTCTTTTTCTTTCGTTGGTGTCACAAAGTGATATATTTCGCCGCTTCTTACCCGCGTGTCAGATAGTTTTTGTACTTTTGCCCCTGAAACAGGACAAAAAAGACACCTTCATGGAAACAACACGCCTCCAATCCCTCGATGCGCTGCGCGGCTTCGATATGTTTTTCATCATGGGCGGCGCCGGGCTCCTCGCCGCCCTCGCCACATGGTTCCCCTGCGGCTTCACCGAGGAACTGGCACGACAGATGGACCACGTAGAATGGAACGGCTTGGCACACCACGACACCATCTTCCCCCTCTTCCTCTTCATTGCCGGCATCTCCTTCCCCTTCTCCCTTGAGAAGCAGCGCACCGCAGGCCGCACCGCGTGGCAGATCCACCGAAAGGTGCTCATGCGCGGATTCGTGCTATTCCTGCTCGGCGTCGCCTACAACGGGCTGCTCAGCACCTGGGACTTCGCCGAAGCCCGTTATGCCAGCGTACTCGCCCGCATCGGTTTTGCCTGGATGTTTGCCGCACTATTCTTCATTCATTGCGGCTGGCGCACTCGCTCATGCATCACCGCCACCCTGCTCATCGGTTACTGGTTGTTGGTACGCTTTGTCCCCGCCCCCGACGCGGCGGGTGAAGGAGTCTACACTGCCCAAGGCTCCATCGTGGGTTACGTCGACCGCCTCCTCCTGCCCGGCAGGATCTACTATGGGAACCTCGACCCCGAAGGCCTCCTCAGCCTCGTCCCAGCCATCGGCACCGCCCTCCTCGGAATGTTCACGGGTGAGTGGGTGAAGCTACGACGTCCTGGACTCACTCCGTCGAAGAAAGCTGTCTGGATGGTCGCGGCAGGCATCGTGCTCCTCGCCGCTGGCCTGCTCTGGAGTTTGGAATTCCCCATCAACAAGAAGCTATGGACCAGCAGCTTCGTACTTGTCGTCGGAGCCTACTCGCTGCTGTTGTTTGCCCTCTTCTATTACCTGATAGACGTTCGCGGATGGCGCCGATGGACGCTGTTCTTCACGGTCATCGGCCTCAATAGCATCACCATCTACCTTGCCCAGAAATTCATAGACTTCCACTACACGGCCGACCGTTTTTTCGGCGGTCTTCTCCATCTTCTTCCCGAGGACGAACGCTCCTTCTTCTCCAGCGCCGCCTACATTACCGTCTGCTGGCTCTTCCTCTACCTCCTCTATCGCAACCGCCTTTTCCTCAAGGTATAAAGGTGCGGGTTAACCTATCTTTTTCACATGAATTATCCATGAATAGAATCCCGATAACAAACATGAAAAGACTTTATCTCACATTCGCCCTGCTCCTGGGCTGGCTGACGGCTGGCACCTTGAACGCACAGGGAAAAGGAACCCTGCAAGAACTGAAGATGCCCTGCACCCTGCTCGAAGGTATCGACCAGCGCGACTATTCCATTTATCTTCCGCCCTCCTACACGACCGACATCCAGCGCCGCTACCCCGTCGTCTATTTCATGCACGGCGGCGGCGAGGCCCACACCGTCTGGCAACGGAAAGGCCATCTGGCCGAACAGGCCGACCGCCTCATCGGCGAAGGGAAGATTCAGGAGGCTATCTACGTCTGCCCGGAAGGCAACCAGCAGAATATGATGTACTTCAATGCCCCGCACTGGCGCTACGAAGACTACTTCTTCCAGGAACTTATTCCCTATATCGAGCGCACCTATCGCACCCGTACCGACAAGGCGGGACGTGCGATAGTGGGGTTCTCCATGGGGGGCGGAGCGGCCACAGTCTACGGCGTACACCACCCGGAGCTGTTTGCCATGGTCTATGACATCAGCGGCTACCTACGCCGACTGCCGATGGAGTGGCTGAAGAACGACCCGTCGGCAGAATGGCGCCAGCAGGTCATCGAGGACAATAATCCCATGCGACGCATCGCCCAAGGCACGGACGAGGAAGTCGAGGCGTGGCGACAAGTGGACTGGACCATCAGCGTGGGCGACCACGACTTCACCCTCGGTCTGAACACGGAACTGGCCGTGACACTGCGCGAGCGCGGTATCCCTTATGCTATGCACGTGAGCGCGGGCGACCACAACTGGGACTATGTAGCCCCGGCATTAGAAGCAGCCCTGGAGCGTGCCAATCACGTATTCTCCAAGGCTGCGGACAAATAGCGGTTTGATCTTTCGCGAGTAAATTAGTTGCGGATTTGGCTTAGGCCAGCGTCATTCGTAGTGGCGGATACGGACGTCTATCTTGTCGGCACCGAGCTGACCGGGCAACGCACTCACATCCGTCTGGCCGTAGTGATAGGGGAACAGGATACGGGGACGGACGACACGTGCAGCACTCTTAAGCTGGTCGGTAGTCATCGTATAAGGCTGGTTACAAGGCAGGAAGGCGATGTCTATGTCATGAAGCTCTCCCATCTCAGGAATGTTTTCGGTGTCGCCGGCGATGTAGATTCGCAGGCCGTCGAAGGTGAGGATGTAGCCATTGTCGCGTCCGCGAGGATGGAACTGCGTATGTCCTTCGGTCGTATTGTAGGCCGGCACGGCTTCCACGAGAATGTCGTTCGTCAACTGCAAGCATTCGCCATTGTCCATCACTTCGCCCCGTCCTGAGAGTTCGGCACAACGGGCATTGGTGATGAAGCGCGTTTGCTCTCCCGAGAGCTCTTCCAGCAGCGAAGGGTCGAAATGGTCGTGGTGCTCGTGCGTCACGAAGATGTAGTCGGCCTTGGGCAGCGAGGAATAATCGATGATGCGGTCGCCCAACTGACGCACGGGGTCTATCAGGAACAATTTGCCGTCGTAGTCGATGCGGATGCTGGCATGAATGAGGGCGTGAAGACGAACGACCTTGCCGCTGTACGTGCGGAAAGCATCGACCTCGGTCGTGGACTGCGTCACGGGCATTCCTTTTTCCTGCCAAGCGAGGATGCCGCCTTTGAGGTTCGTCACTTCGAAGCCCTCGGCACTCAACAGGTCAGCGGCATCAGCCGAACGGCGACCGCTGCGGCAATAGACCGCCACAGGACGCGACGGGTTGAGCTTGGATTTGGCCAATCGGAGAAAAGAGCCGTCCTTCACATCCACATTCATCGCCCCTTCGATATGAGCTTCTTCGTACTCTGACGGGGTACGGACGTCCAAGAGTTGCACGTCGTTGTTGATGATGTCTGCAAACGAAGAGACATCGGCATCGTGATAAAGTCCGTGGCTGCAAGACGTACTTACGTGCAAGCCAAACAAAGTCAGGAGGAAGGCTGTCAGTTTCTTCATAATTGTTCGTTTTATACGCTGTTTCGCGGACAAAAATACAAAGAAAAACGTAAAGTAGAATAAGGAAAGAGAAGAATTTTTCTCGTTTTCGCTCTCAAATCCGTTCAAATGGCTACCTTTGCACACTGATTTGTTTCCAAACGTCCAATGAACGACCTTCTCTCAAGAGTGAACGACGCCCTTTGGGGCTATGTGTTGATTGCTGTACTGATAGGCTGCGGCTTGTGGTTTACGTGGCGCACGCGCTTTGTCCAATTCCGCATGATTGGCGAGATGGTGCGCCTGCTCCTGAAAGACTCTCCCACAGCTTCCCCAGACAAGAAGAAGCGCCACGTCTCTTCCTTCCAAGCCTTTGCCGTCTCGGTCGCCACACGCGTGGGCACAGGCAACCTCGCGGGCGTAGCCACGGCCATCGCCGTGGGCGGTCCGGGTGCCGTGTTCTGGATGTGGGTCATCGCGCTGATAGGTTCGGCAACTGCCTTCGTGGAGTCCACGCTGGGTCAGCTCTTCAAGCAACGTCACGCCGAATCCTTCATCGGCGGACCCGCCTACTACATCCGTCGCGGACTGCACTCACGCTGGATGTCGGCCCTCTTCGCCGTGCTCATCACCGTCACTTTCGGCCTCTCCTACAACTCCATTCAAAGTAACACGATTTGCAACGCCATGAACGAGGCCTTTGGCTGGTCGCCGCTGTGGGTGGGGCTGGCACTGGCTGCCGTGGCCCTCGTCATCGTCTTCGGCGGCATCCACCGCATCGCCCATGTCAGCGCCGTGCTGGTTCCCTTGATGGCTATCGGCTATTTCGTGCTGGCCGTGGCCATCATCGTGATGAACATCGAGCACCTCCCACATGTGCTGAAGGTCATTGTCCTCGATGCATTCGGCTTCCAGCAGGTGGCCGGAGGCGGACTTGGCGCCACGATGATGAACGGTATCAAACGAGGCCTCTTTTCCAACGAGGCAGGTGAAGGCAGTGCGCCCAACGTGGCCGCCACCGCCGCCGTCTCCCACCCCGTCAAGCAGGGACTCATCCAAGCCCTTGGCGTTTTCACCGACACGCTGCTCGTCTGCTCCTGTACCGCCTTCATCATCCTCATCAGTGGACTCTACTCCACGCCCGAACTCAACGGCATCGCCCTCACGCAGGCCGCATTACAACAGGAAATCGGCTCATGGGGAACGATCTTCATCGCCATTGCCATCCTCCTTTTCGCCTTCTCCAGCATCATCGGCAACTACTATTACGGCGAAGCAAACGTCCGCTTCCTTCTCAAGAAGAGAAATGAGAGATTAGAGATTCTTTCCCTCACGGCCTACCGTCTGCTTTCCGGCGGCGTCTTCGTTCTCTTCGGAGCCTTGGCAACCCTGGAACTTGTATGGAGCCTCGGTGACCTCTGCATGGCCCTACTCACCGCCTGCAACCTCGTCGCCATCATCGGTCTCGGGCGCTACGCCTTCCGCCTCCTCGACGACTACCGCGACCAACAACGTCGCGGCATCCGCGAGCCCGTCTTCCATCGTCGGCAACTGCCTGAAATAGAAGACGACATCGAGTGTTGGGAATAGCGTTTAAGCGTGCAGCATAAGGTTTTCAAAGGTGCGCACATGCCGTAGGTAATAGGCCACGAGGAGGCTCCCCTGATACATTTCGGGAATCTCTTCAAGACGAGTTGCGGCAAGGTTTGCGGCGCGGTCGGCACGGAATTCCTTCTTGATACGGCTGAACTCACGACGCCCCTGCCACACGGCGAGGAAGCTACGGCTTTCGCCTTTCAATAGGAAGACAATGGACGCCAAGGCATCGAGCCAGAAGCGGATGAACAGCACACGGTTGAGGCGGCGGGCGGGCAGGTTCTTGTAGAGCAGCAACAGGTTGTTGCGAAAGTTCAGGAAGGTCTTGCGGGGATTCTCTTTTGGCAAAGTGCCCCCGCCGACGTGGTAGACCACCGACTGCGGGATACAGACGATACGATAGCCTCGTGCACGCAGACGCCAGCACAGGTCTATCTCCTCCTGATGCGCAAAAAAACGGCCGTCCAAGCCACCAACTTCCCAAAACACCCGCGAACGGATCAGCAGCGCGGCACCCGTTGCCCAAAAGATGTCGGCCACGGTATCGTATTGCCCGTTGTCGGCCTCCATCCAATCAAACAACCGTCCTCGACAGAAAGGATAGCCGAGCGAATCGAGATACCCGCCAGCCGCTCCGGCATATTCAAAATGAGTGCGCGTGTGCTCTGCCCGCAGTTTGGGCTGACAGGCAGCCACGTCCGGGTGAGCCGCCAGATAGTCCATCATCGGCTGAAGCCAACCCTCTGGCACATCAACGTCTGAGTTCAGTAGCAGGAAGAAGTCATACTGCTCTCCTACCCGATGAAGAGCCTGGTTGTAACCTTCGGCGAAACCATAGTTCCGCTCTAGTTCCAAGACGCCGACCGACGGGAATTCTGCATGAAGAACTTCCAGAGAATCGTCCGTCGAACCATTGTCGGCAACGACAATGTCGGCCAGCTCTGCTGGTGTGTTGGCAATCACGGAAGGAAGGAAGCGGCGCAGCATTCGGGCGCCGTTCCAGTTGAGGATGACAATGACAGTTCTCATTCTGCGAGGAGGGCTGTATGGTCGGCGTTCCAACCCGTCAACCGAAGGGGAAGAATCCGGTTGTCGCAAGACCGACCGCGATATTCTACTTTAATATAATTGTCAGTGAAGCCGTTATAGAGGCCGGGCGTTCGGGAGTGTTCCAGCAGCACTGGACGCGTCTGGTTCATGTAACTTTCGTAGAAAGCATGAAGTTTCCGGTCGCTGATGGACAGGAGACGTTGGCTGCGCTCATGTTTTTCTTCGGGACGGACGACGTGGGGAATGCGCAAGGCGGCCGTGCCCGGACGCTCACTGTAGCTGAACACATGAAGTTGGGAAACAGGCAAAGACTCCACGAAACACTCGGCCTCATCGAAGAGTTCCGCCGTCTCGCCGCGTGTACCCACAATTACATCCACACCGATAAAGCAATCTGGCATCAGTTCACGCGCGCGCGTTACCTTATTATAAAATAGAGTGGTGTCGTAGCGACGGTGCATGAGGCGGAGCACTTCGTCGGAACCGGACTGAAGCGGGATATGAAAATGAGGCATGAAAGCACGGGAAGAGGCACAGAACTGCAAGACTTCATCCGTCAGCAGATTCGGCTCGATGCTGGAAATGCGATAGCGCTCGATGCCCTCTACTTCGTCCAAGGCACGCAACAGATCGAGGAAGCTCTCGCCCGTCGTGCGTCCAAAGTCACCGATGTTCACTCCCGTCAAGACGATTTCCTTGCCACCCTCGGCCGCCGCCTCACGAGCCAGAGCCACCAAGGAAGCGATGCTGCCATTGCGACTGCGGCCACGGGCAAAAGGAATCGTGCAGTAAGTACAGAAATAGTTACAACCATCCTGCACCTTCAAGAAGTAGCGGGTACGTTCGCCTCGGGAGCAGGAGGGGACGAAGGGCAACTCTTCTACCGCCCTCCTTGTCAGGGAAGGAGCAGCATCTTTTGAAAACTGCATACTTTCAAGGTTATTGGTAACCGCTTCCTCCCTGATAATGGGAGAGTCTTTTTCCAAACTCTTCTTGATGTACTCCACGACCTTTCCCTTCTCGTTCTGCCCAAGTACGAGGCTAACTCCTGGGATGGCTACGACTTCCTCTGGCTTGAGCTGGGCATAGCAGCCCAAGACCACAACAAAAGCGCCCGGATGCTGACGCACCAATTTATGAATGGCCTGACGACATTTGTGGTCGGCAACTTCCGTGACACTGCAGGTATTCACGATACAAAAGTCGGCCCGTTCGCCCTTACGGACGTTACGCACTCCAGCATCGGCCAACTGCCGTGCGATGGTGGAAGTCTCGGCGAAGTTTAGTTTGCAGCCCAACGTGAAGTAAGCGGCAAGCTTTCCCTGGAGAATGGAAGTATCAGTCACAGCGTACGATTTTGTTTAATTATGGTGCAAAGGTAATGCAAACGTGCGTGAATGGCAAGAGAGGCGCAAAATTTAACATTTCCACATACGGCTAATTATGAGCACTTTGTAAAAAAATCCTAAAAATTCTTGAAGAAAAGTGAAGCTGAAAGTGAAAAAAAGTGGGGTAAAATGATACAACGTATTGAAAAAGTCCGTACCTTTGCACCGTTTTAAAGAGCAATTGATTGTTTTACAGAATTAAAAAGCAAAAAAGAAAATGAAAAAAGTTGCATTTATGTTCGTAGCCGCTATGGCTATCTCTTTCGCTTCTTGCGGTGGTGCTCAGCAGAAGGCTGAGGAGGCTTGTGACAGCGCTTGCTGCGATAGCGCAGTTGTCGCAGAAGTTGTCGAAGTTGTCGATAGCGCCGCTGAAGTTGTTGTTGATAGCGCTGCTGCTGCTGCTGAAGTCGTTGCTGAATAATCAGAAACGAATATCAACACACTTAAGAGAGTCTCACGGGAGTGAGGCTCTTCTTTTTTTGTATCCATCCATTCCTCGCAGACAAAACTATTGGGGAGCTGCATCAATTTAGATGCAGAAATGGGAAGTCTTGAATACAAACTATTAGAAAGCAAGTGAGGCTGTGTCGGTAATCCGGACACAGCCTCACTCTAAATATAATCAGGGATTTACAGAATGCTTATGCCTGAAGGGGAGCCTCGTCGAGAGCTTCGAGAGCCTCGGCCTCGTCCTGTGCCTCAGTTGTCTCTTCCGCAGGAGCGGGAGCAGCTTCCTCAGCAACAGGAGCTACGGGAGCATCGGCAACGACGGTGACGGGGATTGTGACGAAGATTTCCTTGTGCAGACGAACAACAGCCTTGTGCTCACCGACGGTCTTTACATCCTTGATGGTGATGAGCTTGCGATCGATGTCGAAACCGAGCTTGCTCAGTTCGTCGGCAATCTGGACGTTGTTCACACTGCCATAAATGGTGCCGGTGGAGCTAACTTTAGCAATCACGGTCAGAGCGACGTCTGCGAGCTTGTCTGCCACAGACTGAGCATCGGCCTTAATCTTCTCGAGCTTCTTGGCCTTCTGCTTCAGCTCTTCGGCGAGCTGCTTCTTTGCGCTCTCGGAAGCGATGACGCCCTTACCCTGGGGAATAAGATAGTTACGGCCATAGCCGGACTTCACGTTTACGATGTCATGCTTGTAACCCAAGCCGATGACGTCTTCTTTCAGAATTATTTCCATAGTGCTTATTCCTCCTTAATTATTATTTCATCATATCAGTTACGAAGGGCAGCAGGGCGAGGTGACGAGCACGCTTCACGGCCTGAGCCACACGGCGCTGGAACTTCAAGGAAGTACCCGTGATGCGACGAGGCAGGATTTTACCCTGCTCGTTGAGGAACTTCTTGAGGAATTCGGGATCCTTGTAATCGATATACTTGATGCCGAGCTTCTTGAAACGGCAATACTTCTTCTTCTTTACGTCTACAGTAGGCGGTGTGAGATAACGAATTTCTGACTGTGCCATAGTTTAGTCCTCCTTGATAGCTTTTTTGTTTCTTCTCTTTTCAGCATATTCTGCTGCATACTTCTCCATCTTGACGGTAAGATAACGGAGTACTCTCTCGTCGCGGCGATAGTTCACCTCGAGCTTCTCGATCAAAGTAGGCTCAGCCTTGAACTCGACCAAAACATAGAAGCCTGTAGACTTCTTTTCGATGGGGTATGCGAGTTTCTTCAGACCCCACAGCTCTTCGTTCAGAATCTCTGCACCACCTTCGGTGAGAATCTTCTTGAACTTTTCGACCGCTTCCTTCATCTGTTCGTCAGACAAAACGGGAGTTAAAATGAAAACGGTTTCGTACTGATTCATAATACGTTAATTGATGATTTAATGATATTTTTGCAAAAATGCGGTGCAAAGGTACTACTTTTTCACGACTTAGCAAGGCTTTCAGGCTGTTTTTTCTTCAAAAAAGCAGAAAATAGAAGGATTCTGTGCACTTTTTTAAGAAAACGTTTCGGCATTCCAAGTTTTTTGACTTATTTTGTGCACCCAATATGAAGATTTGACATTCCGAACGCAAAACAACAATAACAAAAAAACATATACAATGAAAATTTACTATGGTATCATCTGCGCCATTCTTGGCGCCCTCATTCTGATTTTAAGCTATCTGTTTGACGGGGTAGATTACAACTGGATTCAGTTCCTGGCTGTATTGTTAGTAGTTGCCGGCATTGGCCTACACATACACCTCAACTACAAGAAACCCCAGTACGATGCTTAAACGTTAAAAACATTAAAGAGGGTCGCGCGACGCGCGGCCCTCTTCTTTTTTCTTCAATCTTCTCCCATTTGGGCTATGAGGCGATAGCCCTTGCCATGTACATTGTTAATCTCAATGTCGGGATCTTCCTTGAGGTGTTTGCGCAGCTTGGTGATATAGACATCCATAGAACGGGCGTTGAAGTAGTTGTCATCTATCCAGATGGTCTTCAGGGCCAGTTCGCGCTGCAGCACGTCGTTCGCATGGGCACAAAGCAGGATGAGCAGCTCGCTTTCCTTGGTCGTGAGCTTGGTGGAGGTGTTGCCGTAAGTAAGAATCTGGCGTTTGGTGTCGAAGTCGAACTTGCCGATGTGGTAGACGGCGACGTTCTTCGTCTGCTTTCCGTGGACACGACGCAGAATGGCCTCCATACGTAGCACCAGCTCTTCCATGGAGAACGGTTTGGTGATATAATCATCGGCTCCAATCTTGAAGCCTTCAAAGATGTCCTCCTTTAGGTTCTTGGCGGTCAGGAAGATAATGGGAACCTCTTGGTTCACCTGACGGATTTCCTGTGCCAAGGTGAAGCCGTCCATCCGCGGCATCATCACGTCCAGAACACACATGTCGTAGGATGCCTTCAGGAACGCCTTGTAACCAGCTTCTCCATCGGGACAGAGGTCGGCATCGTAGCCCTTGGCTTGCAGATACTCGCGAAGCAACATTCCGAGACTTTCATCGTCCTCGCAAAGCAGGATCTTCAATTTCATTTCTTCTTGTGTCATAGTTCTTTTATCAATTAAAGTTTAACGTCTAATGTTTATAGAATAAGGATGAGGGTTAATCAATGAGGGGAAGGGTGATGATGAATGTCGTACCCTGACCGAACTCGCTCTCGACCTTAATACTTCCGTGCATCAGGTCTACCATGGCTTTAACGTATGCCAGGCCGAGGCCGAATCCCTTGACATCGTGCTTGTTGCCGGTATGAACCCGGAAGAAACGGTCGAAGATGTGCTTGAGGTCGTCGTGGCGGATTCCTATTCCGTTGTCCGATATAGTGACCACGAGGCGTTCGCCCTGATTGGCCGTTCGTACCGATAGTTGCAGGGGCACGTCGTCGCGACGGTATTTGACTGCATTGTCGAGGAGGTTGAAGATGACGTTGGTAAGGTGCATCTCATCCACATAGATAGCAGCATCCTCCGCATCAAGGTTGGCATTGATATGGCCACCGTTCTGCTGCACCTTCAGGGTGAAGGTCTTCACGACGTCGTCGATAATGACATTGGCATCCACCTCACGCTCGTTGAAGCGGATATTACCCTTCTCGTAGAGCGACATCTGCAAAACTTTCTCCACCTGATAGCGCAGGCGGCGGGTCTCGCTCACAATGACACGCGAGAGATTGTCAATCATCGCCTCACTCTTCGTGATACTCTGGTCGCCCAGCATCTGAGCTGCTAGCGAAATGCTTGAGATAGGCGTCTTGAACTCATGGGTCATGTTGTTGATGAAGTCGTTCTTCATCTCCGTGTCCCGTTTTTGACGGATAATCAGCCAAACGGTGAAACAGAAGGTAAAGAAAAGTATCAACGTGAAGAAGAGCGAGGGCATCATCATCCGGGCAAAACCCAAAATGTAGTCATCCAGCTCGGGAAAATGAACGCGGAGGACGCCCATCTTCTGCGAAGGGTCGTTGCGGAACAGGGGTTGCGTATAGCTGTAGTCCTCGCCCTCCTCCTCATAATCGGAACAGCGGAAGACTTCCTGACCATCGGCATCGGAGACGGTGAAATGGTAGTTCAGGGTTATGCCCGCAGCCTGCAACTCGGAACGAAGGTTGTAGTCGAGAAGCTTGAAGTCCACACGCTCATGGAAGTCACGGTCGCTGGCATTATATAATATGGTATATATGACTTCGTCGAGGACGCCCTTCTGGTAGAGGTAGGCATTCTTCACAAACTCTTGGAAACGGAGACTCGCGGCATCCAAAGAAGAGGATGGACGCAAGGCCAGTGCTTTGGGCATCTGCGACGGATGGATGGTCTGCGCCTTCAAGCGAAAAGGCGTCAGGGTGGAATCGCCAAGTTCCAATGTCTCCTCAATGCGCTGTCGGCTTTCCTTATCGTTCAGGTTCTCCGCCTTAAAGCCTGTCTCTTCTGCCATCGTTTCCAGATAGCGAAAGGTTTCGTTGCGCTCCAAGTCGCGACTGGTCTGGTCCAAGGCCCGGAAGACGGTTTCGTCGAACTGCTCCTTGCGCATCTTGACCATGGCACCTATGATACGGCCTTGCAAAAACAGCAGGCCGAAAAAGGAAATGCCGATGACGAGACTTATGATGGCAATGGTAACTCTTTTCATTGTTTGCGGGTCGTTGAACGATTTCTGGGCACAAAGATAGGCAGGCTATTCCCCACAGCCAAATGAAAAACGGAGAAGGACACCTTTTGTTTAACATTATTAACCAATAATAAATCTTGAAAAGGCAAATATGCACGAACACAACCTCACAAAAAGCCTTTTCATTCCCTTTTCAAGGCCAGACAACGATTTCTGTCGTGATTATGCTTACCCTCTGAAAAAAATACTTTATCTTTGTGGCAGAAACAACAAATACCGACCTCATGAAAAAACTTATTCCCTTCCTGCTGCTTATAGGCGCATGGCTTTTTCCGGCTCCGGCAAGTGCCCAGCCCTCTTCTTCCGCCCAAGAGCTGTTCCAGACGTATGACAGCTACCACGTACCCTATCGCATTCCGGCCATCACCACTACACGGAAAGGGCTGTTGATAGCAGTCACAGACCGTCGCTACTGCGGCTTCGACATTGGCTATGGCCGCATCGACATGGTAGCCCGCATGAGCAAGGACAACGGGCGCACATGGTCGCCGGACACCGTCATCCAACGTGGCTCCGGCGTAGAAAAAGCCTTCGACTGCGGCTATGGCGACGCGGCATTGGTAGCCGACCGCTGTAGCAACCGCGTACTCTGTATGTCCGTGACCGGAAACGTAGCATATATAAATGGTACGCGCGAGAATCCCAACCGCATCGCACGCTGGTACAGCCCCGACGGCGGGAAGTCCTGGACCAAGGCCGAGGACGTCACCAATGCTTTCTACCAAATGCTTCCCAACACCCGAACGATGTTCATCGGCTCGGGACGTATCATGCAGAGCCGCGTCGTGAAGAAGGACAAGTACTACCGCCTCTATTGCTCTGTGCTCACGCGCACACAGATGGGCAAGGACGACGTGGCTTGTAACTACGTTATCTACAGTGACGACTTTGGACAGACGTGGAACGTTCTCGGAGGCAGCAGCCTCGACGGATACGACAGCCCCTGCGTTGGCGGCGACGAGCCGAAGGCCGAGGAACTTCCGAACGGCGACGTTATCCTCTCATCACGCAAATGGTACGGCCGCTACTTCAACGTCTTCCGTTTCAACGACATCCGTCAGAGTCAGGAAGAGGGTAAATGGGGAGAATGCGTAGCCAGCCACGACATCGAAGGCGGCATCAAGGTCGGTGCCAACTCCTGCAACGGCGAGATTTTGCTCATCGATGCCTGCGAAGCCGGAACCAAACGCCCTGTCAAGCTGATGCTACAGAGCCTGCCCTTCGGCGAAGGACGCACAGACGTAGGTATCTGGTACAAGGAAATCTTACCGAATGGCATCTATTCACCGCGGGCCTTTGCGCATAACTGGACACGAGGGTTGCAAGTCAGCCAGACCTCTTCGGCTTATTCCACCATGACCATACAGAAGGACAAGCAGATTGCTTTCTTCTACGAAGAAACCAATACGGACAACGGCTACAACATGGTCTACGTACCACTGACTATCAGTCAGATAACAAACGGGAAATACGAATAGCCGTTCTCTCTCCCCACGTGCTGGGAGAGAATGCAAGAAGAACAATTAATCAATCATACTAATGGATTCATTCATATTCTTAGGTTTCAGCATCGATGCATGGATTACCATCGTCACGGTGCTGGGCATGTTCACGGTGCTGTTGTTTACCAAGCTACGCTCCGACCTGGTCTTTCTCGGAGCCATTGGCATTCTCTTCGTCACGGGTGTGCTCGATGCCAAGGAAGCTTTCTCTGGCTTCAGCTCTACGTCAGTCATCACTGTCGGCGTACTCTTTGTGGTGGTTGCCGGACTGATGCACACCGGCGTGCTACAATGGATTGTGAAGCATCTGTTGGGACAGCCCGACTCGTACTCGAAAGCTGTGACGCGCCTGATGCTGCCCGTGGCCGTGCTCAGTTCGTTCCTCAGCAATACCACCGTCGTAGCACTCTTCGTGAACATCGTCAAGATGTGGTCGAAAAAGCTGGGCGTCTCACCCTCCAAGCTGCTCATACCCCTGAGCTACGCCTCGGGCATGGGTGGTGTTTGCACCCTTATCGGTACGCCGCCGAACCTCATCATCCTCGCCGCCAACATCCTCATTGTAAACATCGTATATCCATTAACACCATTACAATAAAGGGCGCAAGACGCCGAGCGTAATCACCCGAATTGACACAGAAAAAAATTACAACTTTCGCAAGTATTCTAAAGTCTTGTAAGACAAAGCCACAGCGTGGCTTGATAGGGGTAGCCAGCCATTTCAATGGCTGGCCGCTCGGCGCTTGCGACGCTTGACACTTCAAGAACCATTATCTGATGCCTACGGCATCGCCTTAACGGAGCGTACGAAAGTTGACACAGAAAAAAGTTTGTTGTAAAATTTGCCATCACCCGTCACCTTTTCAGCGTAATAAGCAGAGTGTCAGCCTACTATCGGGTGACGGTAAGGTGATGGTAGGTGACGGTAAACGGCATTTTGCGATTCTTTTGTTCAAAATCACCCCTCAACCGATTGTGTTTGAGTCAGATAGATTCGTTGAGTTACCATCACCTTGGCTATATCATTTTGAAGCCTTAGGGGTATACGCCAGAACCCTTAAGGGTTAAAGCGGGAACCCTTAAGGGTTAGAGCCTGAACCCTTAAGGGTTCTGAAGTGTCTCACCAGTGAGATAAGTTTGCAGCAGAAACGCCTTTTGCTGTCACCTACCATCACCTTACCGTCACCTTCCTTTCCCTTGAATTTCAGCATATTGGACTGAAAAGGTGACGGGTGATGGTAATTTTTACAACAAACTTTTTCTACACCGATATTCCCTTTTGGATGAATTGTGAGGAGAAAGGGTTACTCGGCCTCCTTACGGTCTTCGATATTGTCGCCTTCGGTGGGCTTCATCTTGGAGAAGTCATCCATACCGTTCTCAATCAAGATGTTGTACCACTGGATAAGCTTCTTCACATCCGAGGGGAAGACACGGTCGCGGTCGAAAGCAGGAAGGACTTCGCCAAGGTATTCGAAGAGTTGTTCCTTCGTAGCCTTTCTCAGGTCGAGACTGCAAGCGCCTCCGTTTTCCTTCTCCTTCATGGTCGTAAGCACGTCGGCCAGAGGTATTTCCTTTTCATCAGTGTACATGGCAATATCAGCCAAAGAGATTACACGGTCTGTGGCAAAGGCAGGAAAGCGATGATGCTTTGCATCGATACTCTCGACAATAAGGCTTCGGTTGCCTCGGGAGACCATTTTGTAGAGTCCGGGTTTACCGGAAATAGCTAAAACTGTTTCAAGCATTGTTTTTATCTTTATATATAATAATGTACAAATTCTTCTAATTGGGGCATCAGGTCCCGGCCATCGTTCATTACCACGAAATCTGCCGCCTGCAACCTTTCTGCCTCAGAACATTGACGTGCCATCCGGTCACGTATCTGTTTCTCCTCTGCCCCATCGCGCTCCATGGCCCGCTGCAACCGCAGTTCCTCGGATGCTGAGACAACCATCAGGCAATCAACGACATCCCGGAAGCCCGCCTCTACGAGAATGGCACTCTCAAAAGCGACCACCCCACGCTGACGCTCTGCCCATTGCAGAAAATCTGTCTTGACAGCGGGATGAACGATGGCATTGACCGCTGTTGCATGGGAAGGCGCGGAAAAAAGATAGTCGGCCACGACAGCCTTGCACAACTCGCCCGAAGGAGAGTAGGCTTCACGGCCTATCAGCCTGACGAGTCCCTCCCGAATACTCTCCGAAGCAACCATCAGACGACGCGCTTCTCGGTCGCTGTCGTAGACAGGGATGGAGTAATGAGCCGTCAGAAGGTGAGAGACATAGCTCTTGCCGCTACCTATTCCGCCTGTAATCCCAATCCTCATTCTTCTACTTGTTCAATGAGGAACTGAACAGCCTCGGGTTGTATTCTCACCTGCGACACGCCCTCCGGGATGGAACGCAACTGCAGATGCAGCACGGAATCAGGCAACGTCAGCAGCTCCTCGTAGGTCGCCGTCAGGACAAAGTTGTCTGCCGTGACACTCTTATAGTCCTTCGCACCTATGCGAAAGGATACCTGTGCCGAAGGGGGAAAAGTCCGCAACGTGTAGCCGGCCGGGAAGTTCGTTCCGATGATGGGCACCTTCACGTGTTTCTCCGTATAGATGTCCACTTCGGCGGAAATGGTCACGACGTCCGGCACCACCTTAACGCCCTTCATGACTGCCAACGGAACCGTTAGTTTTTCAGATTTCGTCAGGTTGTGCAACATGGTTGGAACCGTTTTCATAGACTCCAGAGAATCCAGGAACTCCTTCTCTGCCCATACCGTGACGGAATCCGGCTCCATCGTCTGACCTGCCAGATAGTAGGAATCGTCCGTGGTCACTTCACCAATGAGCTCCACAGGCACACGCTTACGGAAGCCCTTGTTGAAATAGTATTCAAGGGTATCTGGCCGAAAACTTATGATGCGGGTCGAAGCGTCCAACTGCGGTTGCAGCAGCTTCTGGAAATCACTGTGGGAAATAACGACATGACCGTATGCCTTCCCCTTCTCCGTACCCAGGAAGTCTATCTTCAAGGAATGGTTCTCGAAAGGAGTGTAATAGCGGATGAGCGAAATTCCTTTGTCGCGAAGGACGACATGAACGGGCGACGGCAATTCGGAGGTTATGACCGTACCCTCCGGGACATGTTCCAGAACGAGGTCATACTCCAATTCCATATCGTAGGTTTCGTTGAGCGCTTGCA